>Ga0326728_10006123_pt1 | contig 32859 bp, 28 predicted proteins | sample MB3enrmetagenome_FD_207602 | JGI IMG/M metagenome (GOLD analysis project Ga0326728, IMG submission 207602) | Lab enriched peat soil microbial communities from McLean, Ithaca, NY, United States - MB31MN | ecosystem: Environmental > Terrestrial > Soil > Wetlands > Peat | place: USA: New York... | reverse complement strand
CGCACCAGCCCGACTTCAGCCATAAAACAGAGCAGAGGCGCCAGAACACCTTCAGCTTAACCCCATTCTGACCTGCTGAATCAAAGGCGTACCGAGGATGTCAACAGAGCCAGGTATCATCTGAATGCGTTATCAATGTTTTCTCTTTCTGTTCTCCCAGTCGGGGCGTATGATTCTGTCCATGAAGAACGAGACGCTGTACGGCGAGGACGACGGGCTGCTTATACCTGACGACGTAGGGCCCTGGACGGAGGATAAGTTCGATCTGATTCGCCTTTATTGCCAGATATTCTCGTCGGCGATGAAGAACAAGTGGACTCGGGTCTACGTGGACCTTTATGCCGGAAGCGGCCTATGCCGAATCAAGGGACGCGACCAGGTCCTTCTCGGATCGCCGCTGATCGCCTTGTCAGTGGATGCTCCTTTTGATCGCTACATTTTTTGCGAAAGTGATCCTGCACGATTCTCAGCTTTGAGAGCACGAGTGGAAAAGAACTATCCGGAGTATGACGCTCGATTGATTGCCGGGAGATTTGAAGAACACATCGACGTGATTTGTTCAATGATTCCGAATAAATCTCTGGCGTTGTGTTTTGTTGATCCGTTTGACTGCGATTTCGATATCGATAATCTAAAGACCATATCGAAGTGCGCCCATGGCGTCGATTTCCTCTGTTTGCTAGCCCTACACATGGATGCAAAGCGTGCCATCCAGCACTACCTGAAGCCTGACAGCAAGATCGATAGGATGATTGGGGACAAGGATTGGCGAATTCGATGGAACAACAGATCAGACATTCACGAAGACTTAGCCAGGTTTCTCGCATTAGAATTCGCCGATGTTATGTCTAAGGTCGGTTACTTGAAAACGCCTTTGCACTTGATGAAAGAGGTTAAGACTTACGACAAGAACGTCCCTCTTTACTACATCGCAATGTTTTCCAAAAGCCAGAAGGCCTTTGACTTGTGGAAACAGGTCCTTGTCTACTCGACTCCTCAACGTGGACTGTTCGATTAGGAGGCCAAAATGTCACTTGGAACAACGATTGAATGGACGGACGCAACGTGGAATCCGGTGCGCGGCTGCTCGAAGATCAGCCCCGGATGCAAGAATTGTTATGCGGAACGATTTGCGGAGCGATTTCGAGGTGTTCCAGGACATCCCTTTGAGCAGGGATTCGACGTTCGACTGGTCCCAGAGAAGATCCCGGAGCCTCTTCTCTGGAAGAACCCCAAGAAGATATTTGTCAATTCCATGAGCGATCTTTTCCACGAATCCATTCCCGATAGTTACATTCTGCAGGTCGCCCAAGTCATGCGGGAGGCCAATTGGCATATCTTTCAAGTCCTGACCAAACGTCATGATCGCATGGCGAGGCTTCTATCGGGGCCATTAAGTTCTCTCGCTAGCGAGTCGCACGTCTGGTGGGGCGTCAGCGTTGAGAACAGAAAGCACGGACTCCCCCGATTGCGCAGGCTCCAGGAGACTCGTATAGCAGTGCGGTTTTTGTCGATCGAGCCCTTGCTTCAGGATCTTGGGGAGATTGATCTGAGCGGAATCGCGTGGGTGATCGTCGGCGGAGAAAGTGGTCCTGGGGCGCGCCCCATGCAGCCGGCCTGGGTCCGGTCCATCAGGAACCAATGTGACCGAAACGGCGTTCCATTCTTTTTTAAGCAATGGGGCGGCACACGGAAGGCGGCATCTGGGCGGACCCTCGATGGAGAAACCTATAGCAACTTCCCAGAGTTTGTTTCTTCCATTTCTGCCACTAACCCTATGGGGGACGTTTTGCCGGACCATTGTATGGCATTTGTGCCGGTCGGATCCCTTGCGGGCGCCTAGGGAGAAGACCGTTGACAGCGATTCGCGAGCCCGCACTCGGCATTCTTGGCGCATTCGATCGGGGGCCCGAACGAAGTCCGGCCCGCTTCTCGTGGTGAGGAGCGGGCCGGCTCTTGTGTTGGAAAGACCGAGTGGCGTTACGCCTTGGCGGTGGTGAGCGCGCCGAGGTCGGCGGCCAGTTTTTCGGTGGAGAAGGCCTCGATGAGGTCGCCTTCCTTGAGATCGCTGAAGCCGCCCAAGCCGATGCCGCACTCCATGCCGTTGGTGACCTCGCGGGCGTCGTCCTTGAAGCGCTTCAGCGAGGTGATCTTGCCCTTGAAGAGCTGTTCCGCGCCGCGCATGACCTTGACTTCGGCGTCGCGTCGGATGACGCCATCCTGCACGCGGCAGCCGGCGACGGCTCCGACCTTGGGAATCCTGAAAACGTTGAGGACCTCAGCCCGGCCCACATAGTTCTCGCGGAAGGCGGGTTCGAGCAGGCCCATCATCGCCAGGCGAATCTCATCCTGGAGCTCGTAGATGATGGAGTGGAGACGGATTTCGATGCCTTCCTGCTGGGCCAGCTCGGCGGCCTTGCGCTCCGGGCGGACGTTGAAGCCGATGATGATGGTATTGGAGGCGGTGGCCAGCAGGACGTCGCTCTCCGTGATGGAACCGACGCCGGAGTGGATGACCTTGATGCGCACCTTCTCGGTAGACATCCTGACCAGCGAGTCGGCCAGCACCTCGACCGAACCGGTGACGTCGCCCTTGATGATGAGGGGCAGATCCTTGACGCCGGCCTGGCGAATCTGCTCCGCCAGACCTTCGAGGGAGACGCGGGAGCTCTTGGCCAGCTGGGCGTCGCGCTCCTTCATTTTGCGGTACTGGGCGATGCCCTTGGCCTTGTCGCGGTCGGCCACCACCAGAAAGGTGTCGCCGGCGTCGGGGATGGATTCCAGGCCCAGGACTTCGACCGGCGTGGACGGGCCGGCTTCTTCGATGGGGCGTCCGCGGTCGTCGAACATGGCGCGAACCTTGCCGAAGGTGTTGCCGACGATGTAGCTGTCGTTGAGGTGGAGGGTTCCGTCCTGGACGAGGACGGTGGCCACGGCGCCGCGGCCGCGGTCGAGCTTGGCTTCGATGACGGAGCCGACAGCCTTGCGGCCCGGAGTGGCCTTGGGGGCGCGCAGGTCGGAGACCAGGCAGATCATTTCAAGCAGCAGGTCGAGGTTGATGAGCTTCTTGGCGGAGACTTCGACGAAGACGGTTCCCTCCGCGCCGCCGGCCCACTCTTCCGGGATCAGGCCGCGATCGGCAAGCTGCTTCTTGATGCGCTCGGTGTTGGCTTCCGGCTTGTCGATCTTGTTGACGGCGACGATGATGGGGACGTTGGCGGCCTTGGCGTGATCGATGGCTTCAAGGGTCTGAGGCATGACGCCGTCGTCGGCGGCCACCACCACCACCACGATGTCGGTTACTTTGGCGCCGCGGGCCCTCATGCGCGTGAAGGCTTCGTGGCCAGGAGTGTCGAGGAAGACGATCTCGCGGCCGTAAGCCGGCGAGCCTTCCTTGGCGAAACGCACCTTGTAGGCGCCGATGTGCTGGGTGATGCCGCCGGCCTCGCCCGCGGCTACGTCGGTCTTGCGGATGGCGTCGAGCAGCGAGGTCTTGCCGTGATCGACGTGGCCCATGACGGTGACGACGGGGGAGCGTGGAAGTTCGAGTTCGTCGATATTATCGGCTTCGAGAACCTCTTCAATGGCCTGATTGGCGATCTCTTCTTCGTAGCTGATAACGTTGGCGGCGGCGCCGAACTTGGCGGCGACATCCTCGACCATCTCGGCGTCGAGGGACTGGTTGACAGTGACGAAGACGCCTTTCATGAGCAGGGTGGCAATGAGGTCTTTGGCGCGGATATCGAGCTTTTCAGCCAGATCCTTGACGCTGATGCCTTCCGTGACGGTGATTTCGCGGGTGATGGGCAGTGGCTCGCCGCCGAATTGCACTCCGCTATAGCGCGGCGGCGGCACAAAGCCCTTCATCGGGCCTTCCTTGGTCTTGGGATACTGCTGGGTCCGGCCGCCCCGGCCTCTGGAGGGGGCGCGCGCCGGGCGCGGGGCCTCGCCGGTTGGTGGAGCGCTGCCGGGACGCGGAGGACCGCCGAAGCCGCCTGGACGTGGCGCTCCGAAGCCGGGGCGCGCGGCAGAACCGGGATAAGCGCCAGTAGCACCGGGAGCGCCGGCGCCGGCGTAGCCGCCTGGAGTAGTGCGGGTAGGATGCTTGGGACGCGGGCCGCCTGGGGTTTGGCCGGGGGACGCAAGCGGGCCGCCGGCAGCGCGCTGCGGATAGCCGCCAGGACCGCTCGCGGGCCTGCTGCGGTCGAAGATAGGCTTGCCGCGTTGAATGCCTGCGCCCGCGGCCTGCGTGCCCGCTCCCGCGGCAAGGGCCTCGGTTGGAGCCAGTTTGGGCGCCTTGTAAACCGGGCGTGGGCCGGTCTGAGGCATCACCATGCGGCGGGCGGGCAGGGCCGAGGCGGGCAATGCGGCGTGCGCATGGCCCTGGGCGCGACGCGCTGGGCCAGCGGCGGGTGGGGCAGCGGCGGGCTCCTCTTCTGCCGCAACTGCGGGGACTGGCTCAGGAACCTCCGGCGCGGCTCGATGGGCTTCCCGGTAGGGCGGGGCGGCGACGGCAGCGGGCTCGAGCTCAGAAATGGGAAGCACAAGCTCAACCGCCAGCGTAGGCGGAAGAGCGGGTGGAGGCGCAACTAACGCAGCGGCGGCAGCGCTGGCGACGGGTTCGGAAACGACTGAAGCTGCAACGGCAGGCGCCTTGACGGCGGTTGGCGGCTCGGCAGCGCGCGGCTGCTCTTCGTGGGGAGCCAAACCGGGAGTTGGGAGCGCGGCTTGAGCCGAAGGCGGTTTGACCGCGACGGCTGCCGGTGGTGGCGCGACCACAACGACCGCGCGGGGGGGAGCAACCGGGCCAGCCGGAGCCTTGGCGACCACCGGACCGGCAGGCGGGCGGGAGGCGATGGCGGGCGGAGCCGGGGGAACGACGATGGGCGGCGCGGAGCGCGGCTGAGGAACGACCTTGCGCGGTTCCGGCCGGGCTGGCGGCGGCGCAGCGGCCACTACCGGGGGGGCTGGGGGCCGAGGCGGAGCGGGCGGCGGCGACGGCGGGCGCGCCGGGGCGACGGGCACACGGCTCTGGCGCGCCTCCTGCTCTTCCTTCAGCTTGGCGGCCAAGACAGCCTTGAGCGCGTCGCCGGGCTTGGAGACGTGTGAGAGATCGATTTTGGGCGTGATGACTTGAGAGGCGCGCAATGGCGCTACTGCGCTCTGGCCGCCGGACCGCGACCCACGCTCAAATTGCGCGCGAACCTTCTCCGCCTCGTAATCCTCCAGGGAACTGGAGTGGGTCTTGCCGCTATCCAGGCCGAGTTCCGCCAATATGTCAAGAATCTGCTTGCTCTTGACTTCCATCTCGCGCGCGAGATCGTTGATACGAACCTTGCTCATCCGCCTCTTTTCAAATTGCGCTTCCCATGGCCCTTAGTCGCTCATAGCTACCTCATGGCAATGGCTGTTGTTGAGAGTTCGATGGTCGCCGGACCGGCCTTGAAAGATGCGCATGTTACACGCCGCCCTCTTTGTCCGCCCGTTCGTCCGATGTTGCTCCTCCGGTTTCAATCTCTTCCAGCAGCGGCTCTTCCGCGCCATGGGCTTCCTGCTCAAGCGCTTCGGCCGGCCGGTCTTCCAGGGTTTCGACTTCGGCTTCGTCGGCTGGGGGAATATCCTCGACGGCCGCTTCGGCCCCGGTACGGTACTCCGTATCTTCTTCGGCGGCGCGGACGTTCTCCGCTTCGGTGATGACCGCCGCGTCGTTCTCGGCTTCCGCCTGGTCCGTATCCAGAACCGCTTCGCGCGCCACTTCCAGATCTTCCGATTCCTCGGCTTCCGCCTCCGGGGCTTCGCCCTCTTCAAAGTGGCCGAAGTAGTGGCGCACAGCCACGCTGATGCGCTCCAGGGTCTTTTCGCCGATGCCAGGGATCTCTTCGAGTTGCTCGGGAGTCATGTCGGCAAGGGTTTCGACGGTGGTGACGCCGGCGGCGACCAGCTTCTGGATGATGCCGTCGCCCAGCTCGGTGACCTGCTCGATGGGAGTAGCGGGACCGCCGGAGAGTGCCTGCATCTGCTGCTCGACCTCCTGGCGCTTCTCCTCTTCACTCTTGATGTCGATCTTCCATCCCAGTAGCTTGGCCGCCAGGCGGACGTTTTGGCCCTTCTTTCCGATGGCCAGAGAAAGCTGCGTGTCGTCGACGATGACTTCAAGCTGTTTTTCGGCCAGATTGGAGACGGAGACGCGGCTGACCTTGGCCGGCTGCAGCGCCTTCTGGGCGAAGGTGGTGATCTCGTCGCTGTACTCGATGATGTCGATCTTCTCGCCGCGAAGCTCGCGGATGATGGACTGCACGCGCATGCCCTTCATGCCCACGCAAGCGCCCACGGGGTCCACGTCCTTGTCGCGGCTCTGGACGGCGATCTTGGTGCGCTCGCCGGCCTCGCGGGCAATGTTGCGGATGGTCACGGTATTGTCGTAAATCTCGGGAACCTCCGATTGAAAGAGGTTCGAGACCAGCTCCGGGGCGGCGCGCGAGACGATGACCTGCGGGCCCTTGGCGGCGCGGTCCACCTTGAGCAGGACCACGCGCACGCGCTCGCCGATGGAGAACTGTTCCAGGCGCGACTGCTCGCGCTTGGGGCAGCGGGCTTCGGCTTTGCCCAGGTCGAAGATGATGTCCTGGCCCTCGATCCGCTTCACGGTGGCGTTGAGGACTTCGTTTTCGCGGTGGGCGTACTCGTTGAAGACCGTGTCGCGCTCGGCTTCGCGCACCTTCTGGAAGATGACCTGCTTGGCCAGTTGGGCGGCGATGCGGCCCAGGGGACTGGTGTCGCGATAGAGCCGGATCTCGCTGCCCACCTCAACGCCGGGAGCGAGTTGGCTGGCCTCCTCGAGCGTGATCTGGTTGAGCGGATCCTCGACCGCGTCCGCATCCGCCACCACCGTCTTGTAGATGTAGGCGGTGATTGCGCCGGTCTCTTTGTTCAGCTCGCCGCGCATGTTTTCCTGGGTCTTGTAATACTTGCGCGTGGCCAGGGCGATGGCTTCCTCAACTGCGCCCACGACGATGGCGGGGTCAATGCCCTTCTCCTGGCTCAGGAGCTCGATGCTCTGGTACAAAACGCTGGTGGCCATACTTTGCTTGCTCTCTCGTTTGCCGGCCGGCGCGGGATGCGGTTCAGTTCCCAGGGCCGGTTCTGTTGATTGGTTTGAAGGGTACTGGCTTCCCACGCCGCAGAGAAATCCGCTTCAGATCTCCGGCACCAGTTGCGCCCTTTCAATGTTGTCCAGCGCTATCTCGACCATGCTGACGCCTGTCTTCCTCGTCTTGCTGTTTTGCTTGACCGCGTTCAGGTCGAGCGTGATGGTTGTTCCGGCTTCCGCCTGGGCTCCGGCTACCAATCGTCCCTGCCAGTGCCGGTTGTTGCGAATCGCCTCAAAGGTCTGAATCTTGACCAGGCTTCCCAGAAACCTCTGGAACTCCTCCGGCCTGGTCAGCTTGCGATCCAGGCCCGGAGAACTTGCTTCCAGTGTGTACTCCGCGCCGGGAATCATGTCTTCCACGTCCAGCAAAACTCCGAAATCCTGGCTGAACGCGGCGCAATCCTCGTGCGTAATGCCCGACCACTGCTCTACGCTCAACCTGCCTTCAACCAGCCGCTCCGGAAGCCCCTCGACGCCCGCCGCGATGGCCGCCTTGAGTTGGGCGCGGCCCTCGGCGTTCTTCTCCAGGAAGATGCGGAGAATGCGCTCCCTTCGAGAGCCGGTAAACTCCACGTCCACCACGTCCAGCCCATGCGAGGCGGCCACTCGCGCCGCCGCTGCCCGGATTTCGTCCAGCTTGACTGCCATCGTTCTCAACACCCCAGCGAACAAAAGTCATTCGCCGGGGGCCCCGTTCCCACGCCGCTCAAGCACCCCAACCCATCGGCGGCTCTTTCCCGGAGTCATGCTCCAAAGTCTTGCCCAAATAAAAAGTGGGCTGTAAGCCCACTCCTCTCTCCGCCAGCCGGCATGCTCACGGCAACCATGGCGGACAAATTCGTCTGCATGGTCATCATACGGCGAAATGCCGGGAAAATCAATGTAGATTCTTCCAGTGCAAGACGAGTCTGGCGCGGCATAGAGCAGCACACATCGCTCCGGCTCTGGAAGCAGCGGCCATCAGGGCAAACGCATCTTAATCTTCCTGACAGCAATCTGCGGTCGGTCTTGTAAAAGGGCACGACTTCACAGGCTGCGGAAAAACTCCTCTCGGGCCGGCAGAAGCGTCAGGGCACGACTTCAGTCGTGCCGTAAGTGCCATAGAATCAGCACGGGCTTCAGCCCCTGCGGTAGATTTTCCGGGTTTTTCGGCCAAATGCAGGCCTTTTTCCGCAGCCTCTGAATTCGTGCCCTTATTACAAAACACATGAATTCAATATTCTGCGCGGTGCTTTTTCCTCCCGTAAAGAAGTAAATTAAGGTGCGTTTGCCTTGCAGCGGCCATCCATGCGTGACGGACGTGTCCGTGGCGGCGGCTGCGTTTGCGGTATCCAGCGTGAGCGGGTTTGACAGCGTCCTCCGGAACTGCCAGCCATTGTCAAACAAGACAAAGCCGGTGTTCCCGCGGGGATGCCCCAACGCGAGAATCAACGCCAACAAGGCCGTCATCCCGCCCGCGCCGGCGCTGGCCGCGGGCTTGCATCACGATTTGGCCAACCGCCCGGAACTGCTTTAATGAAGGGAGGGGTTCAACGATGCGAACGGCGGTCATCGGCGGAGGAATAGCGGGGCTGGCGGCTGCCTATGAGCTGGAGCAGGCGCGCGCTTCGGGGGCCGCGGTGGAGTACACGCTGTTTGAGGCGAAGGAGCGGCTGGGCGGGTGCTTGAGTTCGGAAGTGGTGGACGGCTCGGTGCTGGAGCGCGGGCCGGATTCCTTTCTGAGCGAGAAGCCGGCGGCTGCCCAGCTGTGCCGTGAGCTGGGGCTGGGCCATGAGCTGCTGCCCTCGAACGACACGGCGCGCAAGACCTGGATTGTGGTGCGCAACCGGCTGGTGGCGCTGCCCGACGGGCTGATGTTCCTGGTGCCCACCAAGCTGATTCCGACCGCGCTGTCGCCGCTCTTCAGTCTGAAAACGAAGGCGCGGATGGGGCTGGATCTGCTGCACCCGCCGCGGCCCAGCGGCCAGCCCGACGAGGCGGTGGCGGCGCTGGTGGAGCGGCACTTTGGCCGCGAGGCCGTCGACCAGCTGGCCGATCCGCTGTTGAGCGGAATCTTCGGCGGCGACGCCTCGCAACTGAGCGCGCGGACAGTGCTGCCGCGGCTGGTGGAGATGGAGAGCGAATACGGTTCGCTGACGCGCGGGATGCTGGCGGCCCACCGCAAGATGCGGGCCAGGGCCAGGGAAGCAGCGAAGAAGAACGGGACGGGCCGCGGCAGCGGCTCCGCTGGGGCGAATTCCGGCTCGGCCGCGCGCTCCATCTTCACCACGCTGCGGGGAGGATTGCAGCAACTGGTCGATGCGCTTGCCGCCCGGCTCGATCCGGCTTCTGTCCGGCTGGGTGCGCCGGTCACTGGGCTGGAGAAGACCGCGGACGGCTGGCGAGTCGAGGCCGGCGGAGCATGGGAGGCTTTCGATGCGGTGATTATGGCCTCGCCCGCCTGGGCCGCGGGCGCGCTGCTTGGCAAAGTGGACGCGGCGCTGGGCGAGGATCTGAGCGCGATCCCCTACTCCTCTTCGATCACCGTCAATCTGATCTACGACGAGGCGAAGCTGGGCCGGCTGCCGGATGGATTCGGCTTTCTGGTTCCGGCCAACGAGGGCCGCGCGATGCTGGCCTGCACCTTTGTCCATCGCAAGTTTCTGGGTCGCACGCCGCCGGGAAAGGCCGTGCTGAGAGCCTTCCTAGGCGGGATGAAGAACGAGGCTTTGCTGGCGGAAACGGACGAAGCGCTGGTGGCCACCGTGCGCCGGGAGCTGGCCGCGATTCTGGGTGTGGGCGTGATTGGCCTGGCGATCGAGCCAGAACACGCGCAGGTTTCGCACTGGCGGCGGGCGATGGCGCAGTATGCCGTGGGCCATCAGGAGCGGATGGCGCGGGTTGCGGCGCGTCTGGCTGTGCTGCCCGGGCTGCGGCTGGCCGGGAACGCCTACGACGGCATCGGTATTCCCGACTGCATCCGGCTGGGACGAAAAGTGGCGAAGGAGCTATTAGCTTCTAGCTCCTAGCTCCTGGCTTTCAGTTCCCGTCTTCCAAACTGGAATCCACAAGAAGCCGACCTATCTCGGCACCACCGGGCGGGTGCCCCAGGTCTCGCTCTTGAGACTTGGGAAAACTACCGACCGCGCTATTTCGCCACCACCGGCAGGATCAGCGCGCTGGGATGGGCGGCGTCGTGGAGGATGGTGTTGGTGGCCTTCACGAAGGTTGAGCCGGTGCCGGCATCCTCGCCGGTGTTCAGGTTGCGGTCGAAGCGCGGGAAGTTGCTGCTGCTCACCTCCAGGCGAATTCTATGGCCTTTCAGAAACACGTCGCTGGTGGACCACATATCGATCTTGTACTCGTAGACCTGGCCGGGGACGATCGGTTTGGCCTCGCTGGTGGAATCACGATACTTCGCGCGCAGGATGCCTTCAGTAAGGTTGATGGCCCGGCCATCGGGGTATACGTCGACCAGCTTGGCGGTGAAGTCCGTGTCGGCCGCCGAAGACTTGGCATATAGATCGAGAATTACCGGGCCGGTAACTTCGACCTCCTCGACCAACGGGGCAGTTGTGTATACGAGAACGTCAGGGCGGGCTTCGACCTCCTTCTGGTCGCGCGGGCCGGGAGCAAGGTGAACCGCGTCGCAGCAGAGCGGACCGCCCACGGTGGGAACGGGATTGGCGGGGTCGTAGACGTAGATGTCATGAGGCGAACGGACAAAGAACTCCTGGTCTGGGTCGGTGTAAAGCAGCCCAATTCCCATGGGGCCATTTGCATTGTGACGCGAGTAGAGAAAATAGCTCGTCGGCTTGGCGCGTTCAAGCGGCCATGCATCCTCGTAGCGCCACTCGTTCTTGCCCATGACGAAGATCTTTACCGGCTTGCCGTTGGCAAACTCGTTCTGTTTGCCCAGGAAGAGGTAGTCGTACCAGTCGAGGATCACGGCGTTCTCGTCGAAGGGAGCCTCGGGGCCGAAATCGACCTCGCCGACGGTGCGGCCCCAGCCGGAATGGCCGCCGATGGCGACGATCAAATGTTGCCCGTTGCGTGCCGCCTCGTTCCCCGCGTGGTCCTTCATCCCCATGTAATTGCGCAGCGAGCCGTCCTGAAAGATGTCGTACCAGGCGGCGATGGTGAGCGCCGGAACCTGAATATCCTGAAAGTTCTCCTCGATGGACCATTGCTTCCAGTAATTGTCGTACGTTGGATGATCGAGCCAATCGAGGAAGTAGGGCGCCAGAGAGCGGGTGAGTGCAGGGCCGTCTTGAGCCGTCTTGATATTGAAGACAGGGAAGTTCTTAAGCGGCAGAACGGTATCGCCGATGACGGCATTCGCTGCCTCCTTAATCTGGCGGCTGTAGGTGTCCTGGGCCAGCCCGGAGGTCCACGACTCGTTGAACCACTGCTCGAATGCGCCGCCCTGGTAGGTCCAGTTCTCGTGGTAGTTGCTGGCGGTGACGATGGGACAGATTCCGGCCAGGTGCGGCGGATGGCCGATGGCGGCGAGCATCTGCGTTGCGCCCACATAGGAGCCGCTGAACATGCCCACCTTGCCGTTGGAGCCGGGCAGCGCCGCAGCCCACTCCACGGCGTCATATCCGTCGTCGGTCTCGTGCTTGAAGGGGTACCACTCGCCCTCGGAGGTAAAGCGGCCGCGCACATCCTGGGCGACCACCATGAAGCCGCGCGCCACGGCCTTCTGGCCAAAACCGGCGAAGCCATCCTTGTTATAGGGAGTGCGCACGAGCAGCACCGGATACTTGCCTTCGGCGGCGGGGCGGTAGATGTCGGCGCGCAGAGTTACGCCGTCGCGGGTCTTCATGACGGCATTCTTCTCCACCGCGATCCCGGCGGCGGTCTGCGCCATCGTGGGAGCGGGCTGGGCCGGAACGGCGCTGGACGCCGGCAAGAGGGCGAAGGAAAGCAGGCAAAGAGTCTTTTTCAGCACGGAGTTCTCCTCAGGAGCCGAAGCCGAATCCATTCTAAGCGTTCTGCGGTGTATGGTTACTGACGGGGCAAGATTTGGCGGAGGAGGTGCTCGCATGGCGGTGTTGAATCGGAGGGTGTTTCTGAAGGCGGCGGGGGCGGCAACAACGGGATCGCTGCTGGGAACAAGGCTTCATGCGCTGGCCGGGACGCAAGAGGATGCAGGGCGGCCGGTTGCGGCCAACGATCATATTCAGATTGCGCTGATCGGCGCGGGCGGCCAGGGACAGGGCGATACGAAGACGGCGCTGCGGATTCCAGGGGTGAAGCTGGTTGCGGTAGCCGACTGCTATAACGGCCGGCTGGAGCACAGCAAGGAGCTGTGGGGCAACGACATCTTTACCACCCGCGACTACGGGGAGATTCTGGCCCGCAAGGAGATCGACGCCGTGATCGTCGCCACGCCCGACCACTGGCACAAGCAGGCGTCGGTGGATGCGATGAAGGCCGGCAAGGACGTGTATTGCGAAAAGCCGATGATCCACGTATACGCGGACGGCCCGGAGATGATCGAAACGGCGCGGGCGACGAAGCGGATTCTTCAGGTCGGCAGCCAGCGCGTAAGTTCGGCGATCTATGCCAAGGCCAGGGATCTGCTGGCCTCGGGCGTTATCGGCCAGCTGAATATGGTGACCGCGCACTGGGACCGCAATTCGGCGATAGGCGCCTGGGATTACACCGTTCCGCCGGATGCGTCGCCGGAGACCTGCGACTGGCCCCGGTTTCTGGGCTCCGCGCCGAAGATCCCTTTCAGCGCGGAGCAGTTCTTCCAGTGGCGCAAGTGGAAGGCCTACGGCAGCGGCGTGGCAGGCGACCTGTTTGTGCATCTCTTCAGCGGCACACACTTCATTACCGGATCGCATGGGCCCACGCGCGGCATGGCCACGGGAGGGTTGCGCTTCTGGAAGGATGGGCGGGACGTGCCGGACGTGATGCTCGGCCTCTTCGACTATCCCGAGGGCTTCAACCTCAGCCTGCGCGTGAACTTCGTGGACGGCGGCGAAGAGAGCGAGGGGCTGACCTTTACCGGCTCTGAAGGCACGATGGAGATCGCCGGCAATTCAGTGAGCGTGAGCCGGACGCCGCGCGAGAAGGAACCGGGCTACATGATCGGCAGCTTCGCAGAGGCGACGCAGAAGCAGTTTCTGGAGGAGTACCGGAAGAAGTATCCGGTGGTGAATCCCGAAGGAGAGCCTCCCGTGGGCGTCGAGAAGTACGTCGCGCCGCCGGGCTACAGCGACAGTTACGACCATTTCAGGAACTTCTTTGCGGCGGTGCGGTCGCGGCAGCCGGTGGTGGAAGACGCGGTATTCGGATTCCGCGCGGCCGGCGCGGCCCTGCTCAGCAATCTGAGCCTGGAGCGCGGGGCGGTTGTGGGATGGGATCCGGAGGGGATGAAGCTGGTGTAGTGGCAGGCTCGATGAATTCCCAAGTCTCGAAGGTGAGATCTGGCGCACCTGGCGAGTGGTTCTCCTGAGGGGCAATGGACGAGTCCATTCTAACGGCTGGGCCGATGGAATTGGCTCAAACGCCAGTTCAGGCTTGTCTCCCTGCATTCAGTTCAATTTGGAACCCACGGAGGGCGGACACCGCAGTTGCCGAAAGCTACTGAAAGCGGATCAACCCGGACGAGGAACGATGTAGAAAAGAACAGCGAGAACAATCACGCTGAGCAGCTGAAACTGCATTGAGCCGCTTTTTAGGAATGCAACGTTGTAAAAGGGGCGTCTTCCAAAGCCCGGGGCCGTGCCAAGGGAGTGGGACGCGTCTCGCGTCACAAGGTCTGCCTCCCGTTGCCAGAAGATCATGTGGTCGATCTCAACGCTGTTTGCATCCCAGATTTTCTTTAGCCAAAAGTAAGCGTAGCCAACGACAATGACCACTACTGCCCACTTCGGCACGAGTTCTGGTCTCTTCACAAAATAGATTCCACCTATTTCAAAAGTCCAAATCGCGACGGTAACCTTCAACTCGTCTGTTCTTCGCCTGTCCCAGCGCCCCGCAAAATACTCAACCTGCTTCATGCAGGCGTCGAATAAGGCCTTTTGTCCGCTCTCCACAGAATGAACCCTCCCCCTTTGTTCGCCGTGAGTGTAGCACGTCGGCTACTGGGTAGCAATATCAGTCCCAATTCGTCTACATGCCGCCCTTGCCCAGCAAAATACCGATCCCGTACGTCACCGCGCCTTCGAGCGCGCCGACCACGGTCATCTCGATGCCGGAGGACCACCAGGAGCGGACGGTGATGAGCGACTTGGCCGCGCCGACGGCAAAGTGGGCGGCGAGCGAGACGATGGCGGCGGCGATGACGGCCTGGATGCCGCTGAGGAAGAAGAAGGGAATGATGGGGATGGCCGCGCCGATGGCCGTGGAAAGCGCGCCGGAGCCGGCGGAGACGAGGGGGTTGGCGAGCGCCTCCTCGGAGGCGCCGAGCCGCTCGCTGGCCAGGGCGCGGAGCAACTGCTCGGGGTCGCTGGCGATGTGGTTGACCATGTGCTGCGCGTCTTCCTCGGGCAGGCCCTTCACCTGGTAGTAGAGAGCCAGGAGTTCGCGGGCCTCCGGGCCGTTCATCTGGATGGCTTCGCGCTCGCGCATGAGTTCGGCGTGGTAGATTTCGCGCTCGCTCTTGGCGGCCAGATACGCGCCGGAGCCCATGCTGAGGGCCGAGGCGATCATGCCGGAGAGGCCGGCGAGGAGCACGTACTTGCTGTCGCCGGCGGTGGCGCCGGAGACGCCGGAGACGATGCCGAAGATGGCGCCCAGGCCGTCGTTGACGCCGTAGATGGCGTCGCCGATCCAACTGCCCGGCTGCTTGCGGCCCTGGTTGCGCTTGGCCAGCATCTCATCCAGAACGGCCTTGGCGTCGATCTTGTGCGTGCCTGCCGGTGCGGGATAGTGGCCGCGCAAGAGCGATCCGAGTTCCCGGTAGTGATCCTTTTCGTCCTCGATGACGTGCTCCAGGATGGCGATGGAATCCTCGTCGCCAAGACCCTTGAGTTGCTCGCCGTAACTGGCGATGGCGCGGCTTTCCTCGATCTCCAGCCGGCGCAGGGCCATGCGGATGCCGCCGGCGCGATTGGCCAGGGAGTCGGCCTCGCCTCCGGGCTTGCCGGTGTAGACGGGCTCTGGACCGTTCAGCTCGGCGATGCGGCCGTGCCACAGGGCGGCGTGCTCCCATTCGGCGCTCGCCAGGTGGCGCAGCACCTGGGCGCGCACCGGGTCGCTGTCGCGTTCGGCCAGCGCCTGGTAAGTGTGGTAGCCCTCCATCTCGGCTTGCCAGTTGCCTTCAAGGGCTGCCAGAACCTTCTTCAGCTTGGCGCCGCTCATTGCTTCCTTGGCCACGTGTCTCTCCCCGCTTTGAGATGAGGATAACTGAATGCGCCGCGAAACGATAGGCGCGCCCGGCGCCCCGATTCGTCTCATCTTGGATTTGTCCTGCGCATAGGACGCGACAATACACATTGACAGGTGTATTCATTGAGGAACCGGAGAGCATCTTGCAACGTAAGCACATCGCAGATAACCGGCGGTCCCGGCGCCTCCGGCGGGATTCTCGCGCTATGCCGCAGTCGCGGCGGCGGTTTGATTCTTGAGCAGGCACGCGCCTGAGGAGAACTCTTTGGTAAATCTGTCATTGCGGCGTTATTCGTTGCTCATAGCGGTTTTGGTTGTACTGCTCACGACGGCCGCGGGGCTTCGTCTTGCCTGGTTTCTGCTCCGGCCCGTGCATGTCGAGGATCACTTCGAGAAGCCGGAGTTGAGTTCCATCTGGACTGACGACCGGATGGTTCCCGGAGCCTATTCGGTTCAAAGCGAGATTGTGCACGCCGGCCTCGGCGCCGCGCGCATAACATTGCACCCCAACGACCGGTTTGAAGCCGGAAGCGACGACGGCCCGGCGAGCGAGCGCGATGAGTTGATGGAGGCCGGGCGATTCTGGTCGCAGGCGGGAAGGACTTATCAGTATTCCTTCAGCCTCTATCTGCCCAGGGACTTCCCCATCGTCGATACGCGGCTGGTAATCGCGCAGTGGAAGCAGCTTTGCGAGTGGGGAAGCTGCCGCCCTGATAACCCGGTGCTGGCCATCCGCTATGCCGGCGGCGTTCTCTTTGTCACGCGCAAGAACGACGACGGCGAGGTAAGGCTCTTCCAGTCTCAGGGCGAGATGCGGGGCCGGTGGCTGGACTTTCGCTTTGTGACCCGCTTTTCGCAGAGCGACGACGGCGCCATCGATGGATGGATGAACGGCCAGCAGATCGTTCACTATCGCGGCGTCACCGCATACCGCGCCGCCCGCGGATATCCCGCGCATGGCTTCTTCTACTTCAAGATGGGGCTCTACCGGGACCTGATGCGGGAGCCGATGACCATCTATCTCGCCGACTATCGCAAGGATCAGTGCGCGACGCCGGCTTGTGAATAGATGAAGGTCGCGCTGGATTTGTCCGCCTGACCTGCGCGGTGGCGTAACTCGGGGCGGGCTCTCCCCAACTACTCCTTGCCCTGCCCCAGCCGCCAGGCCTTGATGAACTTCCAGTGGATGTAGACGGAGTGGTTGAGGTGCAGCAGCAGTCCCTCGCGGCCGTCGAGAAAGCCGAGCCGGAAGAAGTAGTTATAGAAGAAGGTGGCGGCGGGATTGGCGACCGCATTCCAAAGAAAAGCCGGCAGGTACTTGCTGTCGCGGCCCTGGTTGTGAAGTAACCGTGCGATCTCGGAGCTATAGCGGTTCATGTGCTCGAGATAGACGTTCAGGCTGGGGTAGGCGTAATGAAGCATGTCGTGCTTCAGCCTGCCGCGCGGCCCTTTGAACTGCGGCGTCGAGTGCGGGCCGACACCCTCGCTGAGCCGGGCCGCCCCGCGGCGGAAGAGGCGCAGCTTGCGGTCGGGATAGAAGCCGCCGTGGCGCATCCAGCGGCCGAAGATCAGGTTCAGCCGGGGAATCCAGTAGGCGCCGTAGCGAGGCTCGACTCCACCGTCGCAGGCCAGCAGCCGGCGAATCTCGTCCTGCAGCTCAGGGGTGAGGACTTCGTCGGCGTCGAGGAGGAGAATCCAGTCGGAAGTGCAAAGGTCGAGGGCCACGTTCTTCTGCTCGCCGTGGCCGCCGAAGGCGTGAAAGGAAGTTTTGGCGCCGAAGGATTGGGCGATCTCCAGGGTGCGGTCCTTCGAGCCGGAGTCGACGACGACGATCTCGTCGGCCCAGCGAACGCTCTCCAGCGTGCGCGGAAGGTTCGCCTCCTCGTTCATGGCGATCATGGCAACGGACAGAGTCTTGCGCATCGAAGCAAGGATAAACCGGCGGGGCGGCGGCGTATGCTGGCGTCAAGGCTGGGCGAGATTGGCGTGGGCGGGGACCACTAGGTTGGCGGGGCTGTTTTGCAGGGCGGCAGAGGACATGGTGGCGTTTTAGGGATTGGTTCCCAAAAAAGTACAACGCGAACCGAGCGGATTGGCAATTGCCTTCGGTCGGACGAATTGTGGTCTACGATTGAATCAATGAGCTTGGCGAAGACCGAATCCGGCGATCTGGCGTTGGACTATACCCATGCCGAACTGGGTAAGGCAATGATTCTTCATGCCGATTGCCTGGAATGGCTTGGCCGAATTCCGGCTGGGTCTATCCATGGAATCGTCACAGACCCGCCTTACGGCGTGAAGGAATACGAATTCGACCAGATTGAAAAGCGAGCAAATGGAAACGGCGGGATTTGGCGCATTCCGCCTTCATTCGACGGGTCAAATCGCCAGCCTCTTCCACGGTTTACAGCCCTCAACGAGAAAGAACGCCGACAGCTTTACCGCTTCTTTGCGGAGTGGGCAAAGGTTGCCGCTCATGCTTTGTCGCCTGGGGGACACGTCATACTTGCTTGCAATTCGTTCCTGGCTCAACTGGTTTACGCGGCATTGGTCGAGGGAGGACTTGAGTTTCGGGGCCAAATTATCAGGATTGTTCGGACGTTGCGAGGGGGAGATCGGCCGAAAAACGCCGAAGAAGAATTCCCCGGCGTATGTTCGCTTCCTCGCGGCGCGTATGAGCCTTGGGGTGTGTTTCGGAAGCCGCTGCCTCCAGGCATGACGGTAAGCGAGTGCCTGCGAAAGTTCGGCGCGGGAGGTCTCCGTCGCCTGCCCGAAGGATTGCCTTTCTCCGACATCCTCGATATTGGGCGGACACCGAAGGCGGAGAAGGAAATCGCGCCTCATCCGAGCTTGAAGCCGCAGGCTCTTCTGCGGGAGTTGGTGTGGACAATTCTCCCCTTGGGAGAGGGCTTGGTCTGCGACCCGTTTATGGGGTCTGGATCGACAATCGCCGCCGCCGAAGCCGTTGGCTACAGGAGCATAGGAGTTGAAAAATACGAATCCTACTATCGGCTGGCGTCTGGCGCGATCAGACCGCTGTCGCGGGTTCCTGTTGAACGGGATCAGATCGGGTTAAGGTTTGGCCTCTGATTCTGGCGCTTTGTAAATCCAGTTCTTTGCCATTTTCTCGAATCCTGAGGGGAGAACTGTGGCCGTGATTGTCCTTCGGCTCGTCTGGCTTCGGCCTGCAAATTGCCAATCTGCCTTTTCCAAGAGTGCGCCGTACACCGTGAGGAACCGAAATCGCGCCCTCTCCTTCGCGGTCTGCGCATCTGCGGGGCGACCGCCCTCAAACACAAAAACCATGAGCCAAACGTCCTCCGGATTGTGTCCCTGCCATCCCTTCCTATAGCGAGACGCCTTGACTTCAATACCGTCCGATCCCACATGCTGCGCGGAGTTTCCCGGATACTTGCCCGCGGGAAGCAAATCGGGATGGCCGTTGTGGTAGGTGTTCTTCGCAATTGTCGGGCAGTGCTTTGGGAGATTGGCGGTGATAAACTCTCCCACCATGCTGCTGAAGTTGGCGGGCATCAGCATGTCTTCCAGTCGCGCCATCTGCTTTCGGACAAGTTCCGTATCCACAGTCCGCAGAAAGTCGGTGAAATCCACCATCGCTTGGAAGATATTCTCGACAGAAATGCCAAAAGGAATTCTTGCATTGGGGTTGAAATCCTCAAGAGCGGGCTCCTCCGGGACACAATAGTTCAGGTCAAACTGTTCCTCTTGCATGACTCCGCCCTCTCCAAAGCCCGCAGATTTGTACGCACCAAGAATGCCCGGCGCGAACTCGGAAATCAAGAACAAAGTTCAGGGGTTACATCATCCCTCAACATGCATGGGCAGGTGCGCCCGCGCCGCGTATCATGGCCGTTATGAACCTCGAAGCGATTCAGGTAGCAATTCGCGAGGCCGGCTTTGACGGCTGGCTCTTTTACGACCACCATCACCGCGACCCCATCGGCGGGCGCATCCTGGGGCTGGATGAGAAGGCGCACGTTACGCGGCGCTGGTACTACTACGTGCCGGCCGCGGGCGAGCCGCGCAAGCTGGTGCACCGCATCGAGCAGGGGCGGCTGGATTCGCTGCCTGGCGAGAAGGGGTTGTATTCGAGCTGGCGGGAGCTGGCGGCGGGCCTCGAGGCGATGCTCTACGACGCGCGCCGGATCGCCATGCAATACTCGCCCAACAACGCCATCATGTACGTCTCCATGGTGGATGCCGGGACGGTGGAGTTTCTGCGCGGGCTGGGCAAGGAGATCGTCTCTTCAGCCGACCTGGTGAGCCAGTTTGAGGCGGTTCTGAGCGAGGAGCAGGCGGCCAGTCACGGCGCGGCGCAGAGGGCCATTGACGCCATTCTGGCCGAGGGCTGGAAGGAGATTCGCCGGCGGCTGCGGCCAAGCCGGCGCCGCGCGGGCGCGGTGACGGAGTACGAGCTTGTTCAATGGCTGAGCGAGGCCATGCGCCGCGAAGGCCTGGTGTGGGAGAACGGACCCAACGTGAGCGCCAACGCCAACAGCTCCGACTCGCACTATGAGCCGACGGCGGAGAAATCGGCGCCGATCCGCGAGCGCGATTTTGTGCTGATCGATATCTGGGGACGGCTGGAGAAGCCGGGCAGCGTCTTCTACGACATTACCTGGACCGGGGTGGTCGGTCGCGAGCCGACGGAGCTTGAGCAGATGATCTTTGAAACGGTGCGCAGCGCGCGCGATGCCGCCGTCGCCGCCGTGGAGCAGGCCTTCGCCGAGGGCCGTCCGATCCGCGGGTACGAGGCCGACGATGCGGCGCGGGCGGTGATCCAGGAGGCCGGCTTCGGCGGTTATTTTACCCACCGCACCGGCCACAACATTGCCCAGGAACTGCACGGCGCGGGCGCGCACCTTGACAATTTAGAGACCCACGACGAGCGGCTCCTGCTGCCCAATACCTGCTTCTCGGTCGAGCCGGGAATCTATCTGCCGGAGTTTGGGGTGCGCAGCGAAGTGAATATGCTGACCGCTCCCGGCAAGGCATGGGTTACAGGGCGGATTCAAACCGAGCTGGTGCGAATCTGAGAGGCAAGACAATGAGCTCAGCAAGCGTTGCGAGGGCGAAGAAATTTCTGGTAGGTCGCGTTCTGGACCAGGCGAAGCGGGACGAGGTTACGTTGACTGAAGTCGAAATCCGTATGCTCGGGTTTGCAGAACTTTCAGCAGGCGCGAAGGATATGGAAGCGGCGGCAGTTTTCGAGCGCGAGTACAACGACAAAGAGTACGAAGCCAAAGTCGCCGAGCTTCTGCGACGTGCCTACACGCGCGACAAGGAGCGTGATGGGGCGGCGGCCTGGGATGAGGCTCTGGCTGATCTCGCTGAAGAGGATATGTACCTCCTTGTCATGCTCGCGCGTGCCGGAATTGAAGCGTCCAACCCGTTCTCACACATGTTGGATTGGCGTTTCTTCCTGGCAAATTTGCCTATTTGCATTGCTGTCACAGCGGGAATCGTACTGGCCTTCACTCCATTTGGAGCAAGACTCGTGCCAAATGACTTTCTGCGTCTGGTGCTGCTCCTCCTACTGCTCGTGGCCCCATTGCTGATCGACAAGATTGGCCACAAGCCAACGGCGTGAGAACTCTGTTGGAGCCGGACTGGCGGTCGGTATTCATTGCTGCGGATGTTGATTTTTTCCCTCGGGAGCCAGACCCGAGCGACCTGAGGTGGCAAATGGAGCGGAGCCCGCTATTTGGCCTGCCCCCGGTGCGGTATAGTCAAGAAGGAATGGCAACGGCACAGAACAACAACGCCGCCGCGAGGCAGGGCAGAGAACAGCAGTCCTGGCTGGGGTTTGTCTATCTTCCACTCATAGTGGGCTGGCTGGTGCCGGGAGCGGGGCATTTTCTCCTCCGCAAGTGGGGCCGCGGGGCGCTCTTGTCGGCCTCGATCGTGGGCATGTTCGCGGTGGGAATCGCCATGCAGGGCAAGCTGTTTTCAAGCGCGCACGAGATTCTGGACATTCTGGGGTTGGCGGGCGATCTGGGCAATGGGCTGCTTTACGTGGCCGCCCAGTTGTTTGGCCTGGGCGCCGACCAGGTGCGGGTGACCACCGCCGACTACGGCACGCGCTTCATCGTGGTGGCCGGCCTGCTGAACGTGATTGCCGCCGTTGATGCGCACAATCTTCGCACCGGGAGGAAATCCTAAGTGTTCCGGCCCTCTCACTTTGCGGCGGTGGTGCTCTTCGCCCTCTTCGCGTCCGTGGTCTTCGGCATTACCATGCGCGAAACGCCCCGGCGGATGCTTCGCTACGGGATTTACTGCTTTGTGCTCTTTGTCGGCTCGGCGGCGGCGCTGAGCTGGGCGATGTACTTCATCGCGCGATGAGGCGGAGCCAGGTGTCCCGCGCAACTCTCTTTCGCATTCTCGCGGTTCTGTTCGCGGGCGCGGCGGCTTACCATGCCGTGGCCTTCTTCGATCCTGCATTCAGCAACGGCGGAGCGCCTTGGCGGCACGCATTTTTCTGTGCAACCGATATTCTTTGCGCCTGGTACATTCTCCGGCGGCCGCGGTGGTTTGTCTTGCCGTTTTCCCTGTTCACCATCCAACAGCTGTGCAGTCATGGCGCGCATGCGTGGAGGTTGTGGCGCGCGGAAGGGCGGCTGGATTGGCTTTCCTTCGCGGTCCCGATCGTGGTGCCTTGTACGCTGGCGCTGCTGATGCGAGACGCCCTGGACCAGCGACCCCGACAACAAGCCTGAGGCAATCCCGCGAGCCGCGTTCATGGCAGCGCGTGCCAGCGGGTTGGACAAAAGACTTCAGGGCCTCTCAGACTTTGTGCGCAGCTTCGTTCACGCTGTGCCACGCCGCTGCCAGACGGCGGCATCGAAGGTGTGCGGGCAGGCGTAGCCCTCGGCGCGGTAAAGATCGATGGCTGGAGTGTTGGATTCGGTGACGGTGAGCGAGATCTCCGTGAGGCCCTGGCGCATGAACTGGAAGGCGGCCAGGGAGAGCAGCAGGCGCGCCAGGCCGCGGCGGCGGTAGCTGGGATGGACGCAGACCTGGGTGATATGGCCGCTTTCGGGGCTTACGCGGGACCCCAGCACGAGACCGATGACTTCGCGGTTGGTGCGGTGGACGATGGCAAACGAGACCTGCGGGAAGAATGTGCCGCAGCCGGAGTAGCGGACGATGTTGTGCAGAAAGCGCAGGGAGCCCTGGGCGGAGCGGTACTGGTCGTTGATCACGGCGTCGGGATGATCGCAGTAGGCCTCGTTGATGAGGCTGCTGGCGGGGGCCATATCCTCGTCGCGCCATGGGCGCAGCTCGAGGCTGCCGGGCAGCTCCACGCGGGGCTGGTTCCAATGACCTTGAAGAGACTGCACCATGAAGAGGCGGCGGAAGACCCGGAAACCCGCCTGGCAAAAAAACCCGGTGTGGGTGCCTGAAGGGTGCAGCAGCAGTTGGGATTCGATGCGGTCCACCTGCGGCGAGTTCTGCAGCAACTCAAAGAGATGCCGGAGCAGTGTCTGTTCGACTTCGATGGCGAAGGCAGGGATCGGGCGGGCAGGGTCCGGCTCCGGAGAAGAATCCGCAAGGGAGCCGGCTGGAGGCTTGGCCGTGGCAAACACATTGCCGATGACGGCCTTGGTCTCCTCGTAAACGCAGAAGGCATAGCCGGTAACCTGGCCCGCGTCCAGAGCTGCGTAGCCGGGCAGCATGTGGCTGTCGAGGTACTGCAGGAGGAGCTTTGTGGAGTTGCGATAGTCCCAGTGGAGGCGCTGCTTCCACAACTCGCCTTCGACCTCGAGCACAGGGCGGAGCATGGGCGCCGCGAAGTGCCGCAGGTCGAGAATCTCGATGGATACGCCCGTTGCCATGGTTCGCCCCTGAAAAGTGGGCCGGCTGCGGCCGCCCCGGAAAGCGGTTCAGGCCTTGATCGGGTGAGGCCTCAGCGCAGCCGCGCAACAAACTGAGCCTTCTGGCCACTTTGCCACGATTCGCGGCCAAGTGCAAACTGATGTTCAGCTTATCAGCTCACCGGCTGCCGACCAGATAAACTACCAATCCTTGCTCGGGCCAGGTGAAGAGCTGTTCATAATGGCGGCCTTCGAGGTACTCCGCCAGGTCCGCAGAGGTGCGTAAATCCACGCCTCCGCGGCCGGTTTCCCGCGCCACCAGCAGGTGCTGCCCCTCGGGCACGCCGGTTTGTTCGTAGTTGACCACTTCCGAGTTGCGGTAAAAGGCAAGACCATACTCCACGTCGCGGCGAACCCGGAAGACGGCCACGGTCTCGTCGGCGGGGACCGGCTGGGCAGCGAGCTGATCGGCCAGTGGCCGTACGGAGTAGGTGCGGTCCAGGAGGTGAATGACGCGTTTGGTGGCCCCGACCTCGGGAATGCCGAAGAAAGGACCCACGCCATAAAGAAACAGGACCAGCACCGCCAGCACAGCCGTGGTGACCAGCCGGAGCCGGGCCACGCCGAAGCCTTTGACAACGATGAGAATCAGCAGCGCCGCGCCGGTGGCGGCGAGCAAGGCGGCTACGAGCGCCTGGGTGGGGGGCAGGCTGCCGCCGTGGGCCACAAACCAGGGCAGAAGCAGCGCGCACATGGTCATGATGCCGCAAAGCACTGCGTGGCCGAGGAGTACCCAGCGGTTGAGGCCCGGATGGCGGCGGCGGAAGAGGAAGTCTCCGGTGAGGATGGCGATGGGCGGAATTGAGGGCAGAATGTAGCCCGGCAGCTTGGACCGCGAGAAGGAGAAGAAGACGATGGGAATGAGCGCCCAAAGCACCAGGAACTCCGGGAAGGCGTCGCCGGGACGGTTGGCGCAGGGCTTGCAGTTGCCGGAATGGCGCAGGCGCCACTCGCATACTGAGGTCTGGATGCCGTCGGCGAGCGCGCGAACCGCGATCACGGTCCAGGGCATCATGGCCAGCGCCACCACCGCCAGGTAATACCAGAAGGGTTCCACATGCTGATAACGGTCGCTGGTAAAGCGTTCCAGGTTGTGTTCGAGAAAGAACTCGCGGAAGAAGGTGGGGTTCTGATACTGGACGGCAATGAACCAGGGCAGGACCATGGCGAAGTAGAGGACCAATCCCGGCCACCACAGGGAGCGGCGAACGATGGACCACTCGCGGCGTAGGAGCGCGAAGGCGGCGATGATGAGGAAGGCCAGAAACGGCGCAACCGGTCCTTTAGCCAGGGTGGCGAGGCCGGTGAAGAAGTAAATGTCGTAGAGCCAGAACTTGGAATCGGTCTCATACCACGCGTACCAGCCTAGAAGCCCGATGGCTAGAGGCGCCGCCATCTGCATGTCGGTGGAGGCGCCGCGGGCAAAGCCCATGACGCCGGCGCAGGCGACGGTGATAAGGGCGGCATCCAGGTGGCCGCCGGGCCGGAAGCGCCGCATGTGCCAATAGATAAGGCAAACCATGATAAAGGCAAAGGTGGTGGAGGGCAGGCGGGCGCTCCAGTCGTGGACGCCGAAATCCTGAAAAAGGAACATGGCGCGCCAATAGTAAAGCGCGGGCTTCTCCAGCCAGGGACGGCCGTACAGGTAGGGAGTCACGCAGGCGCCCAGCTTGTCTCCGAAGCTGTGGGCGGAGTCTAACCGGTCCAGCATCTCGTGGGCGATCTGCGCATAGCGTGGCTCGTCGGCGCCCACCAGGCCCAGCCCATCGCCGCCCAGCAGCGGAGTCAGCCCATAAATAAGGAAGAAGACGGCGAAAAGAACAAAGACAGTTGCTTCGCAGACGGTGGCCCATCTGGGCAGCCGCTTGCGCCAGCGTGCGGACGATTCCGGAGCGGAAGATCCCAGAGTTGATTCCACTGCCAGCGCTTCTCCAGTCCCTGTGATTCCCTGAGCGGGCACACGCAAGGATTTCCCCACCAGGGAACGATGCCGGCAGTGGTCACAGCGCCTGGCGGAGCCTGCCCAGCCGGGATAATGATCCGCGCCCAGCAGAAGCGCGGAGGCGATGTTCAAGTTTCAACAGGGACAAGGCTAACAGATTGGCGCGGAATCTCAAGCGATTTCAGGCTTTTTCTGCGCTGAAAGAGGCCATGCCGCGGCGCAACTCCGCCAAGACTTCGTCGAGAGCGCGCTGCAAAGAGCCCTCGACGGTGCAACCGGCAAGGTTCTCGTGGCCTCCGCCGCCCAACCGCTCGGCAATCGCGGCCACGTTCACCTTGCCCTTGCTGCGCAGGCTCATGCGGATGTGCCCTTCGGGGGTTTCGCGCAGGAAGACAGCGGCCTCCACGCCGGAGACGCAGACCGCAAAGTTCACAATGCCCTCGCAGTCCTCCTCGACGGCGCCGACGCGGACCATATCGCCGTGCGTAACCCAGAGCCAGACCAGCGGGCCCTCGCGCTTCAGATTGCCGAGCGCCGCGCCCAGCAGAAGCATCTTGGAGGTAGATGTGGAGAAACACACGTCCTGGGCAATGCGGATGGGGTCGGCTCCAGCCAGAGCGAGGTTCCGGGCCAGGTCGAACGTGGAGGCCTGGATGGCGCCGAAGCAGAAGCCGGCGGTGTCGGTGAGCACGGTGGCATAGAGGCAGGTGGCCATCTGCGGCGTAACGGTGGCGCCGGCGGCCTTGACCAGCCTGTAAATCAGCTCGCCCACGCTGGTCGCATCCGGGTCGATCCAGTTCAGGTGGGCGAAGGGGCGGCCGCTAACGTGGTGGTCGATATTGATGAGGAAGAAGTCTTCCAGGCCGGGCAGCTTGGCGCGGGCCAGGCCGTCGCATTCCAGCAGAATCGCCGCGTCGTAAATCCCTTTGACGCCCACCTCGGAGCGGATGGCGTCCACTCCGGGCAGAGAACGGCAGTTGGCCGGAATCCGGTCGGCGGTGACTAGGTCGGCCTGCTTGCCCATCTGCTCGAGCAGCATTCCGATGGCGATCATGCTGCCCACCGCATCGCCGTCGGGCCAGGAATGCGAGCAGACCAGGAACCGCTCGCCCCGGCGGAGGACTTTGAGAATGGCGGCGATTTGATCTTCGGGCGAATTTGCGTGGTGCATGGATTTCCTTGCTTCGGGCGCACCGGCAGACGTCTCCCACGGCGTGGCCGGGGATTCCAAGAGAGCCGAATTCGAGGGAATTAGATTCATGCGCGGCTACTCCGGGGGAGCCTGCTGTTCCAAAGAGGGCCTCACGTCCGGGGGAGGCGCTTGATTCAGGTGAACCTTCTGCCGCTTTCGCGATCTGTCCATCAACTGCTGGATGCGCGCCTGGAACCGGCCGGAACGGTCGGCGAGAAAGCTCAGCTCTGGCACGTGGCGCACTCCCATCCGCTCCTTCAACTCATAGCGGATGTAACCCTTGGCGGCTTCCAGGCCGGCAATCGTATCCACTTCAGCCTGAGCGATGTCTTGGACCGCGTTATCGACGGCCACGTAAACGCGCGCCGACTTTCCGCCGGGGTTGAGGGAGACTTCGGTCACGTAGCAGAAGTGTATGCGAGGGTCGACGAGTTCGCCCTCGATCATGGCGCCGATCTCCAGGCGCAGCGTCTCCGCCACCCGGTCCTGATGATGCTTGCGTCCTCTGTGCTCCGGCATGACCCTCGCTCTCGGGTGACGTAAACGGTTAAGGATACCAGAGCTGCACTTGAAAAAGGCGATTGGAGCCTGCGCCGGATAGGGGAGAAGCGTCGAACTTTTGTGGCAGCGGATGGGCTCCGAGCCAAGAAAACTGTGGAAATACCCCTCATTAGCAGATGAATTTGCCTTTTGGGAACAGTTCTTCCGCTTTTGGGCATGCGCGGCCCGCACCGTTCAACCCCACAGTTTACGGACAAATTCTCACTGCTTGACGACTTCCAGCTCAATGTCCAGCTTGACCTCGTCGCCCACCATGGCTGCCGGGAAGGCGGTTCCGATGCCGAAGGCCGAGCGGCTCAGGGTGGTGGTGGCCGAAAAGCCGGCGTGCGGCTTGTGGTCCATCCCCGGAACCGGCCCGGTCGGACCTTCCGCTTCCAGCACTACGGGCTTGGTGACGCCGTGCAGCGTCAGGTTGCCGGTGATCGTCAGCTTGCCGCCGCTCTTCGCCACCCCGGTGCTGGTGAAGGTCGCGCTGGGGAAGCTGGCGACGTCGAAGAAGTCCGGGCTCTTGAGGTGCGTGTTGCGCCTGTCCTCGCCCGTGTCCACCGTGTCGACGCCGATGGTGGCTGTCACGGTGGACTTCGTCACATCGGCCTCGTTGTAAACGATGGTGGCGGCCACCTTGCCGAAGCGGCCATGCACGTTCGAGATGCTCAAGTGGGTGATGCTGAAGTCGACCTCGCTGTGCGCCGGATCGGAGATCCAGGTGGAGGTTTGCGCCAGGGCCAGGGGAGCCGCGAGCGCCAGAATGCCGGTAACGAATGCCAAACGCTTCATGGATCAGTTTCCTTTCAATGCCGGCCGTTGGGCCGCTTGTGGATTCGGGAAAGCCGCTTTGGATTGGGAGAGAAGACAACATTCCCAGCCGGTGCGTGCAACAGGGAAGAACCAGCCGCGCCTTGTGTTGCGTCTTCTCGTGCTTGTTTGGATGCGGCAGGCCGTTCGTTCGTCGCAGAATGCAACCTGGAGTTCGCCCTGCGGAGCTTCTCATCTAGCGGAGCCGTGGAAGCGCCGCCGCGGGGCCGGCGGGCACGAATCGCGAACACCGCCTACTCGTAGTAAGTAGCCGTGGTCGTATCCGTCTCCCAGATCGTACAGTCTTTCACGCGCACCCGCCCCTGGGTCATGGCGGCCAGTTGCTCTTTGGTCTGGCCGTAGAAGTATTTGGCCAGGTTCTCGGCCGAGGGATTCAAGACCGTGAAGGGCTCCAGCTCGTTGAGCATGCGGTGGTCGAGGCGTTCGATGACCGGGCGCATTACCTGCTTGAGCAGCTTGAAGTCGAGCAGCAGGCCGGCCTCGTCCAGTACGGCCCCGGCCAGGGTGACGCGCACCTTGTAGTTGTGCCCGTGCGGGAATTCGCACTTGCCCTTGTAGTTGCGAAGATAATGGCCGGAGGAGAAACCGGCCTCCACGGTGACTTCAAACATCGGCGTCTGCTCGATTCCTGGGAGGGAGCTGCGTCCCTGCTTCCATTCTAGGCTCTGGCGTGGCCTCAGGGTTTCCGGCCTTGTTGGCGCTTGCGCCGGGCGCCCCATCCTTTTCGCGCTTCTTGCGGAAAGAGTGGGAGACTCCGCATCACAGCCGTCTCAGCGGCGCAGCCGCTTGCGCCGCGCCGCTTTCCGGGCCTGCTCGTTGCGCCGGTCCACCTGCTCGAAGAGCTGGCTTAGCACGCCCACCAGCGCCGACGCCAGCCCAAACAGCAGCAGAAATATGGCCGCCGTCCGCCACAGCGACGCGTTGGACGGCAGTCCCGGCTGGGAGCTCGAGGGCTCGAGCGACAGCCCCGCTGAAACCAGCGCGAGAAAGACCAGAGTTCCGGCCAGAATGTAGAAGCTGCGCGACATAACTCCCGGAAAGCGGAAAGAATCCCCCCGCCTGCTGCGATTCTAAAGCCGCAAGCCTGGGCCGGCGACCGGGCTGTCCGCCCATGCACCGCGGCAACTACACTATCCATCATGGAAGTTCTTTACGGCGTGCACCCGGTGGAGGAGGCGCTCAAAGCCGGCAAGCGCCGCTTCGACCACGTGCTGGTGGCTCGCGAGCGCGACGATGCCCGGCTGGAGCGCCTGCTGGATCTTTGCCGGCAAGCGGGCGTCCGGGTTCTCCAGGAGCCCAGGGAGCAGCTGACGCTGCTGGCTCAGACCGCCGCGCATCAGGGCGTGGTGGCCATGGTTCATCCGCTGGAGTTTCTCGCCATCGAAGACCTGTTCGCGCCGGACCCGGCCGGCGCAAAGACCGGTGCGGCCCGCCTGCTGCTGGCTCTGGACGGCATCGAGGATCCGCAGAACCTGGGTGCGCTGCTGCGCGTGGCCGACGGCGCCGGCGTCGATGGCGTGGTTCTGACCGAAAGGCGCTCGGCGCCCTTGAGTCCCGCGGCCGTAAAGGCCAGCGCGGGCGCGGCCGAGCACCTGCGCATCGCCCGCGTGGTCAACCTGGTGCGGGCTCTCGAGGAGCTCAAGCGCCGGAATCTATGGGCCGTTGGACTCGATGAGCGCGGCCAGACTGACTACGACCAGTTCGACCTGACCTGCGACTGCGTGATCGTGCTGGGACGCGAGGGCGCGGGCCTTCACGATCTGGTCCGCCGCACCTGCGATCACCTGCTGCGGATTCCCATGGCCGGCGGCGTCAGCTCGCTCAACGTTGCGGCGGCAGGGGCGGCAGTGCTCTATGAGGCCTTCCGCCAGCGCCGCAGCGCCAACCGCCCCGTAGCCGCCGATGCTCTCTCCAAGGCCGCAGCCGCATCCAAACCAAGGAAACAGAAAGGCTTGGGATCATGAAGTTCTTTTGTGCCGGGATGGCGGCGGCTTTCCTTTGCACGGCGATCTCGCCCGGCGCCGCGCAGACAGCGGCTCCCTCGCCGCCGGCCCAACAGCCCCCGGCCCAGGCAGCCCCGCCGGATGCGCAGGTCAACCGTCAGGTAATCTTCTCCCGCTCCATCGATGAGAACGGCCAGACCTCAACCGAATCCGCCCAGACCCCCGCTAAGCCAGCTATCCAGATCGCCGCCGAGCCTACCGCCGAGGACGCCGACCGGCAGGCCGTCACGTTCACCGCTCTCGATCTGGACGTGCGCCTGCGCACCGCCGAGCAGCACATCGCCGTCCGCGCGCTCCTCACCGTGCGCAACGACGGCAAGACGCCGCTCACGCGCATCCCGCTGCAAATCTCCTCTTCGCTCGACTGGGAACGAATTCGTGTCAACGGCAAGGACGCGGCCATTTCTGTGGCTACGCTCAACTCCGACGCCGATCACACCGGCCAGTTGCACGAGGCGGCGATTCCTCTCGCCCAGCCCCTTGCGCCCGGCGCCAGCCTCCAGGCTGACGTTACCTACTCCGGCGTCATCGCGCCCAACGCCCAGCGCCTGCTGGCCATCGGAACCCCTGAAGAGCTGGCGCTGGCCTCGGACTGGGACCGGATCGGCGTCCCCTTCACCGGCCTGCGCGGCTTTGGCAACGTGGTCTGGTACCCGGCTGCGAGCGTGCCCGTCAGACTGGGCGACGGGGCGCGGCTCTTCGACGCCATCGGCGAACACAAGCTGCGATTGGCCGGCGCGCAATTCCGTCTTCGCCTCACGGTCGAGTCTCCGCACGGCCAGGCGCCCACCGTGGCTCTCTTCAACGGCCACTTGGCCCCGCTCACTGTCACCGAACCGGCCCCGGCTTCGGACGAGGAGCAGGAGGTGGCCAGCGTGGCCACGGCCAGCCTCAACGGCGAAACCCTTGGCTTCGAGGCTCCCAGCCTCTTCGTGGCCATTCGTACGCCCCACCCCGGCGCAAACCTCACCGCCTGGACCCTCCCCGAGGACGACACTGCCGCGCCATCCTGGACCGCCGCAGAGGCTGAAGTCATGCCCTTTCTTCAGGGCTGGCTCGGCCAGCGTCCCCGCTCCCAGCTCACCCTGCTCGACCTGCCCGGCCCCCAGGACGCGCCTTTCGAGGCCGGCGCGATGCTGGCCACGCCGATCCGGCAAGCTGACCCTCCGGCCAGTCTGGACCGCCTCGACGGCATTCTGGTCCACGCGCTCACCCACGCCTGGCTGGCGCAGCCGAATCAGCCGCCGCCAGCATGGCTTGGCGAGGGCGTGGCCGGCTTTATGGGCACGCTGTGGGTTGAGAAGCAGCGCGGCCGCGATGTTGCACTGGGCTCGCTTGAGGCCTCGCGTGCCGCCCTCGCCCTGGCCGAGCCGGAAAGCCCCGGCCAGAGCCCCGGCCAGCCGCTCGCCGCCGCCATCTCGCCCGTCTATTACCGCACCAAGGCCGCCTATGTGCTGTGGATGCTGCGCGACCTCGCAGGCGACTCCACGGTGTCCGCCGCGCTTCGCGCCTACCATCCCGCGCAGAAGGTCTCCGGGGATAGGCCAGCCGCGAAAGAACCCACTTCCGTGAAGGGTACGGGCTTTAGCCCGTACATCGATCCATCAGAATCAACGCGGGCTTTAGCCCCTGAGGGATGCATTTCGGGAAGCTCGTCCGCCGCCCCCCCGGCCTCCCCACCCTGCACCGCCCGCAGTCCCTTCGAGCGTCTCCTCGAACAGGCCGGAGCGCGCCGCGATCTCTCCTGGTTCTTTGCCGACTGGGTCGATGCCGACAAGGGGCTGCCCGACCTGGCCATCGAGGGTGTCTTTCCAGGCGCCACTTCGGCAGGCAACTGGCTGGTCGCCGTCAACGTGGCCAACAGCGGCTACGCCGCGGCCGAGGTTCCCGTAACCGTGCGCTCCGCTTTGGCCTCGGTCACCCAGCGCCTGCTGGTTCCCGCCCGCGGCAAAGTCGTCCAGCGCATCCTCATCCAGGGCCGGCCTACCGAGGTCCAGGTCAACGACGGCACGGTGCCCGAAACCCAGGCCAGCGTGCACGTGACCAAGCTGAACGAACCGGCGGACGGCACGTCCTCATCGGGTGAGCTAACCCCGCCCACGCAGTAAGAACCTGCAGATTGGTCTGAACTTTCAGCCCCTTTCAAACGGAGGCCGCGGCTGCCACAGCCCGCTCCATCTCTTTCACCGGATCGGGCCAGGGGACCTTCAAGCCCATGAACCGGACGTACGCTATCGCCTGGCCCATGTGTTCGTCCGAGTGGGCCAGAATCCGCAGATAGAACCGGCGCGTCGTGGTTGCCTCGCCGAACAACTCTCTTGCGGCTCCAAGCTCTTCTTCTGAGACCGCGGCAAACGACTGCCTGACCGTCTCAAATGATCTTCTCAGAAGCTCGATGACCGCAGGTTTCTCAGTGACAGTCCTCTCCAGCAAGAGACACTTGTGGACAACCGCCAACCACTGTGCAACCCGTTCGCCCTCAACTGAACCACATAGATCCATGACATCCGCCGTGTGCACACCCGAGCGGTACAACAGCATCAGGTTGCCGGCGGCGATGTGCACCAGGGCTTCGGAGAAGGAACGCGCATCCGCTGCGGGCCTCCATCCATAGGCTTCCCCGGGAACAGCATCTGCCAGGGCAAGAAGCTGGGTATGGGGAATGCTCAGTTCCCTCAAATACTCGCGATGAAACCTCGAAACCTCCAATTGCACAGTTTCCATGGTTCTCCTCCGGTAATAACTGCGATGGCCGTGGCCACACTCGACCAGTATGACCGCGTCAGTGACCTTCGGCACGCAATCCGGGCGTTCTCTTTTCTCCGTATTGAATGCGGAAAGGATGGGAGTGGGCGGATTCAAGGTGCAAGTGCAACAGGAGTGATTTTAGCTGACCAGTGTTGAACGAAGTCGAAAGCTCCTTCAGGGAGGAACAGTTCCGCGGGGGCTTTCCATCCCAGAGTCTTTCTTGGTCG
>Ga0326728_10006122_pt1 | contig 32863 bp, 33 predicted proteins | sample MB3enrmetagenome_FD_207602 | JGI IMG/M metagenome (GOLD analysis project Ga0326728, IMG submission 207602) | Lab enriched peat soil microbial communities from McLean, Ithaca, NY, United States - MB31MN | ecosystem: Environmental > Terrestrial > Soil > Wetlands > Peat | place: USA: New York... | reverse complement strand
CCATGGCTGTGCAAATGAGAACCATGCTCGCGGTGGCCGACAACTCCGGCGCGCGCAAGCTGCAAGTGATTCTGCCGCTGGGCGGCGGACTGGGCAAGAAGGCCGGCCTGGGCGACATTGTGACCGCCGCAGTCAAGGAATCCTCGCCCGACGGCACGATCAAGAAGGGCAAAGTGGTGAAGGCGGTTATCGTTCGCACCCGCAAGGAGCATCGCCGGCGCGACGGCACCTATATTCGCTTCGATGAGAATGCGGCGGTGGTGATAGATGATGCGCACGAGCCGGTGGGCACGCGCGTCTTCGGGCCGGTGGCCCGCGAGTTGCGCGAAAAGAAGTTTTTGAAGATTGTTTCGTTGGCGCCGGAAGTGGTTTAGAAGCTGGTAGCTGTTTTTTTGGAGAGAAGATGCCGAGTTTGAGTATTCATCGCAACGATACGGTCAAGGTCCTCAGGGGCTCGGACCGGGGCAAGACGGGACGCGTGCTGCGCGTCTTCCCCGATGAGGGCACGGTGCTGGTTGAGCATGTGCGCGTGGTCAAGAAAACGGTTTCGGGCAAGCAGGGAAAGCGGACTCAGGGCGGCATTGCCGACCAGGAATCGCCGATCAACGTCTCCAATCTCGCGCTGATCTGCCCCAACTGCGGCCCCGCGAAGGTGGGATCGAAGCTGGAAGGCGACGTCAAGGTGCGCATCTGCAAGAAGTGCGGCCAGACGATGCCGACGAAGAAGTAAGAAGTGCAGTGAAGAAGTGAACGAGTGAAGAAGTGAATCGTTCACCGAGGAAGCAAGAGCGGCACGGAATGAGCGGCGAAGCTAACGCCCGTGCACCCAGCACTTCCGCAACGGTAAACGGCCATCGGGCCACTCCGGGAGCCGGAAGAAAGAGAGCAAAGCATCATGGCGGCAAGGCTGAAAGAGAAGTATCACAAGGAGATCAAGCAAGCTCTGCAAAAGGAGCTGGGGCTTGAGAATCCCATGGCGGTTCCGGAACTGAAGAAGATCGTCGTCAACATGGGGCTGGGCGAGGCCACGCAGAATACCAAGCTGCTGGACCCGCTGGTGGCCGACCTGACGGCGATTGTCGGGCAGAAGCCGGTAACCACCAAGGCAAAGAAGTCGATTGCGGCCTTCAAGGTGAGGGCGGGTATGTCGATCGGCGCCATGGTCACGCTGCGCAACGAGAAGGCTTACGAGTTCCTGGACCGGCTGATCTCGACGGCGCTGCCGCGGGTGCGCGACTTCCGCGGCGTTTCGACGAAGAGCTTTGACGGGCGCGGCAACTACACGCTCGGATTGCGCGACCAGCTTATCTTCCCGGAGATCGATTACTCCAAGGTAGAGAAGATGAAGGGCATGAACATCACCATCGTGACCACGGCCAAGGACGACAATCAGGCGAGGGCGCTGCTGCGGGCCTTCGGCATGCCGTTCCGGCAGGGCGCGTAAGGGGATAAGGGGAATATGGCAACCACTGCAAAAAGGGTGAAAGACGCGCGGAAGCCGAAGTTCAGCTGCCGCAAGCACAATCGCTGCCAGCTCTGCGGGCGGCCGCGCGGGTTCCTGCGCAAGTTCGGCGTCTGCCGCTTGTGCTTCCGCGCACTGGCGCTCAAGGGAGAGATTCCCGGCGTCGTGAAGTCGAGCTGGTAGCGAGTAAGTTCTCAGTTGTCAGTTGTCAGTTGCTTTTGTGTGATTGACAAGCGGCTAAGGAGATCAAATGCCGGTTACTGAGAACTGAGAACTGAAAACTGACAACTGTTTTAGACATTCCCGCTGGTTTCCGTAATGCGGACGAACGGGGAATGAAGGAGAAGGAATGAGTCTGACCGACCCAGTAGCCGATTTTCTGGCGCGCATCCGGAACGCAATCCGGGCACGTCACCAGAAGCTGGATGTACCGGCTTCCAAGCTGAAGACCGAGATCGCCCGCATCCTCAAGGAGGAGGGCTACATCTCGAATTACAAAACCCAGGAAGAGGAAGGCAAGCTCGTCCTCCGCGTCTACCTGAAGTACGGCGGACAAGAAGCGGCCATTCGGGATCTCGCGCGCATCTCGCGTCCCGGCTGCCGCGTCTACATCGGCCACGACGAGATCAAGCGCGTACAGGGCGGACTCGGCATCTCGATCATGACCACGCCAAAGGGCGTGATGACCGGCCGTCAGGCGCGCCGCGAAGGCGTGGGCGGCGAATTGTTGTGCGAAGTGTGGTAACGACAGTTCTCAGTTGTCAGTTCTCAGTTGTCAGTCAAGAACTGATCGCTGAAAGTTGAAAACTGACAACTGTTACCGGCTGCAGTGGAACGATGAGGTAACTCTTCGGGACTCGCAAGCCAGATGAAGGATTGATTCGATGTCGCGTATAGGAAAGAAGCTGATTCCGCTGCCCGCGGGCGTCAAGTACAAGGTTGAGGGCAACACGGTTGTGGTCGAGGGCCCCAAGGGCAAGGTCTCGGCGCTGATCGCTCCGGGCATTACGCTCGAAACCAAGGGCGGCCAGTTGCATGTGAACCGCGAAAATGATAGCCAGGCCGCGATGCACGGGCTGACGCGTTCTTTGGTTGCGAATGCGGTTCACGGCGTGACCACGGGCTGGAAGAAGGAATTGGACATTGTCGGCATCGGCTACCGCGCCGAGATGAAGGGCAAAGGGACGGTCGTTTTCACCCTCGGCTATTCGCATCAGATAGAGGTTCCACTGCCCTCGGGCATCGAAGTGGCCATCGATCCCAAGCAGCTTCACCTGACCATCACCGGCATCGACCGGCAGAAGGTGGGCCAGGTGGCGGCCGACATGCGTTCGTTGCGCAAGCCCGACCCATACAAGAACAAGGGCGTGCGCTACTCCGACGAGAAGTTGAAGAAGAAGGCCGGCAAGACGGGCGCGAAGTAAGCTGACAGTTCACAGTTAACAGTTGTCAGTAAGCCGGGTTTTTACAGAGAACTGAGAACTGAAAACCGAGAACTAAAAAAAACGAACGGGGCCGCAGGGCGGCTCCGCTGATAGGAACGAGAGACCATGATCACGCAGACCAAGAGAAACGCTATCCGCCAGCGTATTCACCAGCGCATCCGCCGCAAGCTCGCCGGCACCGATGCACGGCCGCGGCTGAACGTCTACCGCTCGCTCAACCACATCTACGCGCAGGTGATCGACGACCAGAAGGGCGAGACACTGGTCTCGGCCTCAACGCTGGCCCTGAAGGTAAAGACCGGCGGCAACGTGGCCGCTGCTAAAGAGGTTGGCAAGGCTGTCGCCGAGCTGGCCGTCCAGCAGGGCATCAAGAAGGTGGTCTTCGATCGCGGCGGCTACCTCTATCACGGACGTGTCAAGGCGCTGGCCGACGCGGCCCGCGCGGCAGGCCTGGAATTCTAGCAAGACAGCTGACAGCTAACGAAGAGACGAGAGAGCAATGACGATCTTGAAGAAGAAACTCGATGCCAACCAGTACAACCTGAAGGATCAGGTGGTCTCCATCAATCGCGTGACGAAGGTGGTTAAGGGCGGCAAGAATATGTCTTTTGCCGCGCTGGTGGTGGTGGGCGACCCCGCCGCGGGCGTGGTGGGCCACGGTTCGGGCAAGGCCAAGGAAGTCCCCCAGGCGATTCGCAAGGGGATCGAAGCGGCCAAGAAGAACCTGGTCCGGGTTAACCTGACCGATACTTCAATTCCGCATCTGGTCCTGGGCCGTTACGGCGCCGGGCAGGTGTTGCTGAAGCCGGCCCCCGAAGGCACCGGTGTGATCGCCGGAGGCGCGGTGCGCGCAGTGATGACCTCGGTTGGAGTGCAGAACGTGCTCACCAAGAGCCTCGGTTCACCCAATCCTCACAACGTCGTCAAGGCTACTTTCAATGCCCTGGTGCAGTTGCGCGACCGGGCCGAAGTGGCCAATATGCGCGGCAAGTCCGTGGAGGAGCTCTAAGCCATGGCTGAAACCAAGATGATTCGCATTCAGTATTACCGTTCGAAGAACTCCACGCCCACAAAGCACCGGCTGGTGGTCAAGGGGCTGGGCTTCACGCGTCTCAACCAGATCGTCGAGCGCGTCGACACGGAATCCACCCGCGGCATGGTCAAGGCCATTCCGCACCTGGTCAGGATTCTGGAAGACTAGTGAACGAGTGAATGAGTGAACAAGTGAAAAAGTGAACGGCGGGTCTTCTTCACTGATTCACTCTTTCACTTCTTCACTGTTTCACTGACACAACGCGAGTCGGCGGGGATCAAACCTCACCGGCGCTACAGCGAGGAAATCATGGCAACGAGAAATCTATCGAATTTACGCGCTCCGCGGAAGGCCAATACCGGGAGCAAGCGTGTCGGCCGCGGTATGGGCTCCGGCATGGGCAAGACCTCAACCCGCGGCCACAAAGGCCAGGGCTCCCGCACCGGCACCAGCCTGATGCGCGGCTTTGAGGGCGGCCAGATGCCGCTGCACCGCCGCCTGCCCAAGCGCGGCTTTACCAACATCTTCCGCACCGAGTATACGGTGGTCAATCTCGACCGGCTGATCGAGCACCTTGAGGGGCTTGCTCTTACCGAGATCACTCTGGACGACTACAAGAAACTCGGCCTGGCTTCGAGCAAGAAGGCGCTGATCAAGATTCTCGGCTCCGGCGAGTTGGCCTCGGCGCTCACCATTCATGCGCACAAGTTTTCCAAGTCGGCCGTCGAGAAGATCGAAAAGGCTGGCGGCAAGGCCGTGGTTCTGGGCGGCGATGCTCCGGTGGCAGCGAAGGGGAAATTGGTTTCCAAGGCGTCAAGATAGGGAACCTGGAACACCCAGCAGAACTGGATGGGACACGCAAAGCTCTGAACAGGTAAGATGGTCAGTGGCAAAGATTCAGATTCGAGAGGCGGAAAACGCCCTGAAGCGGATAACCAACAATGGCTGAAATGTTTGAGAAGTTCGCTAATATTTTCCGGATACCCGACCTGCGCAAGCGGGTGCTCTTCATGCTCGGCATTCTGGCCGTCTACCGCCTGGGCGCGTGGATACCTACCCCCGGCGTGGACACCGGTATGCTGGAGCGGATGTTCGACCAGCAGGGCGGCTCCGCTCTGGGCCTGATGAACCTTTTCGGCGGCGGCAACTTGCGCCGCATGACGGTCTTCGCCCTGGGCATCATGCCCTACATCACGGCTTCGATCATCTTCCAGTTGCTCACCGTGGTCTATGAGCCGCTGGCGCGCATCCAGAAGGAAGGCGAGCTGGGGCGGCGCAAGATCACGCAGTGGACGCGCTATATGACGGTGATTTTGGCTGCCTTGCAGTCGATCGGCATCGCCTTCATGCTGCAACGCGGCGGCATGGTGCTCCATCCCGGCATGGGCTTCATTCTGATGACGGTACTCACGCTGACCACCGGCACGGCCTTCATCATGTGGCTGGGCGAGCAGATTACCGAACGCGGTATCGGCAACGGCATGAGCCTGCTGATCTTCACCGGCATCATCGCCGGCCTGCCACATGGCGTCTTCGAGTTGTACCAGAAGGTGCAGACCAACCAGTGGGGCTCGTTCACCATCGTCGCGATTCTTGTGCTGGTTGCGTTCATGTTCGCTGTGGTGGCTTTTATCGTCTTCGTGGAGCGCAGCGAGCGGCGCATTCCCATCCAGAGCGCGCGGCGCATCGTCGGCCGGCGCATGATGGGCGGCCAGTCCAGCCATCTACCCCTCAAGGTCAACTCCGGCGGCGTCATGCCGGTCATCTTCGCCGCCTCCATCCTCTCGGCGCCGATGCTGCTCCGGCAGTCGGAATTTGTGCAGACCAGCCGCTTTTTGCTGCCTATCTTCGATGCGCTCACGCCCGGCTACCCGTGGTATGAAGCCCTCTATATGTTCGCCATTGTCTTCTTCGCCTACTTCTACATCTCCATCGTGATGAAGCCGGACGACATTGCCGACAACTTCCGCAAGTCGGGCTCGTTCATACCGGGAATCCGTCCCGGCAAGCGGACATCGGACTTCATCAACGACATCCTGACCCGCATCACGCTGGTCGGCGCCATCTACCTAATCATTATTTCGCTGGTGCCTACCTTCCTGATCTCCGGCATTCGCTTCGACAAGATTTGGCTTATCGGCAAGCTCTTTGAGAGCCTGCCGGCCTGGACCACGCACGGGCTGGGCGTCAATTTCTACTTTGGCGGCACTTCGCTGCTGATTGTTGTGGGTGTGGCCATGGATACTGTTAACCAGATCGAATCGCAGCTGATCATGCGCCACTATGACGGCTTTTCCCCGCGTTCCGGTCGCATTCGCGGAAGGAAAACCTGGTAATGTCTTCTTCTAATTCCACAGTAACTCCGGGTCGGGAAGAGGGTCGCAAGACCACTCCCGGCCCCATTCTTTTGTTGGGCGCGCCGGGGGTGGGCAAGGGAACTCAGGCCAAGGAACTGATCAAGGTTTGGGGGATTCCGCAGATATCCACCGGCGACCTGCTACGCGGCAATGTGGCGCAGGGCACCGAACTGGGCAAGACCGCCAAGGAAATCATGGGCCGCGGCGAGTTGGTCCCCGACACGCTGGTCAACGAGATGGTCGCGGTGCGCCTTCAGCATCCCGACACCGCCAACGGCTACATTCTCGACGGCTTTCCGCGCACACTGGTGCAGGCGAAGTGGCTGGACGAGCGCCTGGCCGCGCTCGGCGGCGCGCTGCCGCTGGTTGCCGTCAGTATCAAGGTAGACTATAATCAACTCTTGCGCCGTATCACCGGGCGCAGGAATTGTCCTGTCTGCCAGAGCATTTATAACCTCTACGGCAAGCCTCCCGCGAAGGAAGGCTTTTGCGACGTAGACGGAGCCGCGCTGGCCCAGCGAGCCGACGACACGGAGAAGGTCTTTGAGGAGCGTATGCGCGCCTACGAGGCTTTAACCGCGCCGGTGGTCGAGCATTACCGGGCCATGGGACGCTTTGCCGAAGTGGATGGAGACCGGCCGATCGCGGAGATTGCGGCCGGAATTGTTGCCGCCGTTGAGCGGTTGAGAAGCTAGCCGTCAGTTATTTGCTATAAGCTGTCAGCCCGATTTGGCTGAAAGCTGATAGCTGATGGCTGATGGCCGATAGCTGAAAGCTGGGTTAGTGGCAGTAGTACTGAAGTCGTCCAAGGAGATCGAGAAGATGCGCCGTGCGGGCCAGGTGGTCCGCGAGGTTCTCGAGTTGGTGCGGGGACTCGTCAAGCCGGGCGCAACGACACTCGATCTGGAAACGGCGGCGGAAGCGCGCACTAAAGCGTTGGGCGCCAAGCCGGCCTTCAAGGGCTACCATGGTTTTCCTTGCGTGCTTTGCACCTCAGTCAATAGCGAGGTGGTGCATGGCATTCCATCGGCCAAGCGGGTCCTTAAAGAGGGCGAGATCGTTTCGGTCGACTTTGGGGCATTCGTGGACGGATACTGTGGCGATGCCGCCATCACGGTGCCGGTGGGCGAGAAGATCGACGCGAAGACGGCGCGGCTGGTCAAGGTGACCGAGGCCTCGTTGTATGCGGCGATTGCCGCGGTAAAGCCGGGTGCGACCCTGGGCGATGTGGGCTTCGCGGTGCAGAACGTGGTCGAAGCCGAGGGGTTTTCTGTGGTACGGGATTTTGTGGGCCACGGCATCGGCGTCCACATGCACGAAGATCCGCAGGTGCCGAACTTTGGCGTAGCCGGCAAGGGCATGAAACTTCGTGCCGGCATGGTGATCGCCATCGAGCCCATGGTGAATGCGGGCAAGCATGATGTCGTGGTTCTGGGCGACGGCTGGACGGCAGTCACCGCGGATGGAAGCATGAGCGCTCATTTTGAGCACACGGTGGCGGTGACCGCTACCGTAGCGAGAGTTTTAACCGAGTAGCACGCTCGGGATCACAGGCCGGTTGGGCAGCAAAGCGCCGGCGGAAGTGGATGCGGTTTGTCGAAAGAAGACATGATTGAGGTAATGGCGGTGGTCACCGAGACGCTGCCCAATGCCATGTTCAAGGTCAAGCTCGAGAATAATCACGAAGCGCTGACCCATGTCTCGGGCAGAATGCGCAAAAACTTCATCAAAATTCTTCCCGGCGACCGCGTAGCCGTGGAACTGAGTCCATACGACTTGAATCGCGGGCGGATCGTTTACCGCTACAAGTAAGTTTTTAACCCCGCGCCTAGATTTTGAGCGCGGAGAAGGGCAGCAGCAAATGAAAGTCCGTGCATCGGTGAAGAAGATTTGCGTGAAATGCAAGGTCATCACCCGCCGTGGGGTGGTCAGGGTGATCTGCGAAAACGCAAAGCACAAGCAGCGTCAGGGCTAGTTGGGTTCTGGCAAACGGCGGAAGCTCCAAGAAGCAAGAGGCTAGTTAGCCTGAGTCAAGGCTTGCGATGAACCTCTGGAGGCATTCCGTTCCACCCGCGCGAACCGGCTGAGGCCGGGGGCGCACAACCGAAGTAGCAAAGGAATTCAGAATGGCACGTATTGCTGGCGTCGATCTGCCCCGCAATAAGCAGGCACGCATCGCGCTCACATACATCTTCGGCATCGGGAATCCCCGCGCGCTTAAGATTCTGGAAAGGGCGAATGTTGACGCCTTCAAGAAGATCCAGGATCTGGGCGAGGACGAGGTCAACCGCATTCGCCAAGTGATCGAGGACGAAGGAAACGTCGAGGGCGACCTGCGCAAGGACGTCCAGATGCACATCAAGCGTCTGATCGATATTCAGAGCTATCGCGGCACGCGTCACCGGCGGGGTTTGCCGGTGAACGGCCAGCGCACCCACACTAACGCCCGCACCCGCAAGGGCCCGCGCAAGGGCACAATTGCCGGCAAGAAGAAAGCGACGGGTAAAACCTAATGGCCAAAGCAGAGCAGAAGGCCGGCAAGTCCGCAGCCGGCAAGCCAAGCAAGAACAAGAAGTTCAAGAAGCGCGAACGCAAGAATGTGCCGTTTGGCATTGCGTACGTGCAGGCCACCTTCAACAACACTATCGTCACCATCACCGACCAGGTGGGCAACACGCTGAGTTGGAAGAGTTCGGGCTCGCTGGGCTTCCGCGGCTCGCGCAAGGGTACGCCCTTCGCAGCGCAGCAGGCGGCCTCGAACGCCGCCAGTATGGCTCGCGACCACGGTTTGCGCGCAGTCGATGTGCGCGTCTCCGGTCCGGGTTCGGGCCGCGAGTCGGCCATCCGCGCCCTGGCTGCCGCCGGCATCGAGGTGCGCACCATCCGCGACGTGACGCCGGTGCCGCACAACGGCTGCCGCCCGCCGAAGCGGCGGAGAGTGTAAGTACAGTTCTCAGTTGACAGTTCTCAGTTCTCAGAAAAAACCCGTTGCGGACACTTACTGAGAACTGAGAACTAAAAACTAAAACCGGGCCGGGAGGAAATCTCCTCCGGAGACGTAAACCGGCCGTCATCTGAAGTCAGGAGAAGAAATGGCACGTTATACCGGAGCAGTCTGCCGCCTCTGCCGTCGTGAGGCTACCAAACTTTTTTTGAAGGGCGCGAAGTGCACCTCCGACCGTTGCCCCCTGGAGAAACGCAACTTTCCGCCCGGCATGCACGGCAAGGACCGCAAGGCCAAGATTGTCGGCTACGGCCTGCAACTGCACGAAAAGCAGAAGGCCAAGCGCATGTACTTCACGCTGGAGAGCCAGTTCCGCGCCTACTACGAGAAGGCCAACCAGGCCGCCGGCGTCACCGGCGAACTGCTGATTCAACAGTTGGAGCGCCGCCTGGACAATGTGGCCTTCCGGCTGGGCTTTGCCCTCTCGCGCCGCCAGGCTCGCCAGGTCGTCCGCCACGGCCACGTCGAAGTCAACGGACACAAGGTTAACATTCCTTCTTACCAGGTGAATGTTGGCGACGAGATCAAGGTTCGCGACGCCGCCAAGAAGCTTGTCATTATCGAACAGGGCGCGCAGTATGCCGCCCAGAACCCCGTCCCGGTGTGGCTTGAAGCCAACTTCGAGAACCTCTCGGGACGCGTGCTCCATCTGCCCAAACGCCAGGACGTGAATCTGCCCATTAATGAGCAGCTCATCGTCGAACTGTACTCGAAGTAACAGCCGTCAGCTCTCAGCTGTCAGCTTTCAGCCTGCGTCCCTGGCTGAGAGCTAATAGCTCAAAGCTGATAGCTGCATTCCAACCAGAAGGAGAACTTGCCCGGCCGCCGCAAAATGCATCGCGACGTACATGCCGAGCGGGAAAAGAGACACGGATATGCTTTGGAGAGGATTTCAGAAACCCAAGCGGCTGGCGGTCGATGCCGAGACGCTCACCAACCAATACGGCAAGTTCAGCGCCCAGCCTTTTGAGCGCGGCTTCGGCACTACCATAGGCAACGCGCTGCGCCGTACCCTACTCAGCTCCATCGAAGGCGCCGCGGTCACCGCGATTCGCATCGAAGGCGTACTCCACGAGTTCCAGTCCATCAGCGGCGTCGTCGAGGATGCAACAGACATCATTTTGAATCTCAAGCAGGTTCCCTTCAAGCTCGCCGGCGAGGGCCCCAAAGCGTTGTATTTGCGCGCCGACCAGCCCGGCGTGGTCACTTCCGGCATGATTGAAGCCGACGGCGACGTCGAAATCCTGGACAAGAACATCTACATTGCCACGCTTTCCGAAGGCGGCAAGCTGGACATGGAGATGCGCCTCAAGCGCGGACGCGGCTATATCTCCGCCGACAAGAACTTCGACGCCGACCTGGGCATTGGCTTCATCCCGGTGGACTCGGTCCACTCGCCCGTGCGCCGCGTCAACTACGTGGTGGAAGCCGCCCGCCTGGGCCAGATCACCGACTATGACAAGCTGGGCCTGGAAGTGTGGACCAACGGGGCCGTGCTGCCCGCCGACGCCGTCGGCCTGGCCGCCAAGCTGCTCAAGGACCACATGAACATCTTCATCAACTTCGAGGAGGAGATTGAGACCGACGGCCGTGGCGACGAAAGCCGCTCCATGCTGCGCAACGACCACCTCAACCGCTCCGTCGAAGAGCTGGAGCTCTCGGTCCGCAGCTATAACTGCCTCAAGAACGCCAACATCCAATCCATCGGCGAGCTGGTGCAGAAGACCGAAGCCGAGATGCTCAAAACCAAGAACTTCGGCCGTAAGAGCCTGAACGAGATCAAGGAAATCCTCGCCCAGATGGGCCTCTCGCTGGGCATGAAGATCGACGAGCAAGGCAATGCGGTTCCCGGACCGACGAGCATCGCGCCCGCTGCCGCACTGGCCGCCAACTATAGCCGCTACGACGACGAGGACGAGCCGCTGGATTCCGTGGACCTGCAATTGCCCACCGAGACCGAGAACTTTTAGAAGCAGCTGTCAGCTATCAGCATTCAGCCAACAGCGGCCCAGGGGATCATCGCGTAGAGATTTACGCCGGAAGTCTGGGCACGAAAAACTGAGAGCTGAAGGCTGAGAGCTGAAAGCTCAAGAAAAATCGAAAGAGAGTAATTCACCATGCGCCATCGCAATGCAGGATTCAAGCTCGGACGCAATACCAGCCATCGTCGCGCGCTGTTGCGCAACCTGACAACGTCCGTCATCATCGAGGACCGCGTCGAGACCACTTTGACCAAGGCCAAGGCCGTCCGTCCGCTGGTGGAAAAGATGATCACCCTGGGCAAGAAGGGTGATCTGCACTCGCGCCGTCAGGCCCTCAGCTTTCTCATGACCGACAAGTCCGTCGAGCGGCTCTTCGAGACCGTCGCGCCGCGCTACGGCGACCGCGCTGGCGGCTATCTGCGCATCGTCAGGACTGGATTTCAAAAGGGCGACGGCGCGGAAAAGGCCTTCATCGAACTTCTCGGCGCCGAAAAGCAGCTCGACTTGAAGCGCAAGAAGCGCGACGAGATCAAGGCCAAAAAGCGCGCCGATCTGGAAAAACAATTGGAAGAGTCCAAGACCGAAGAACTCAAGGAACTCAAGGAAAAGGAAGAAGCCGCGTAGGTATAATTCCCCTCTTGCGGTTTTGTGTCCCTTATAACATCGGAGCGCAGGGTGAACTTTATCCTGCGCTCTGGTTTTATTGCGCCGTGAACTGAGCGCCTGTCTTTGATTGAGTCTTTATAGAAGTTACAATCGGCAATTAACGCAGGGTATCGAAGGGAAATCTACTAATTAGGCTGTCCCGGTTTAGGGTTGGCAAGCTTAAGCGGATAGGTCTTTATTGGTTTTGGGGCTGGCACGGGCGTAATGGGGTCCGTCGTAAGAACTCCATTGTGAGCGCGCGGAGAGATGTTTGCCCAAGAGGATCCACCATCGATGGTGGAGGAAAGGCTGCCTGAGCAGTTCATCCACCCATCGTTCACTGTGAGAAAGCTGAGTTCACAATTGTTGAAATCGCCGTTGTCTTTATGGGCTGTGGCCGCAATCTTATCACCTGATAGTAGTTTCACGAGCGTCAGTTGCTGTCCCGGTGGCGCGAAAGGGAGTATCCAAACTGAACCTGCAACAGTAGACTCTACTGTCTCCTCCTCGGCTAGGTTTGAAAGCAGTCGATCTTGCTTCCATGTGCGCCCGCCATCCTTAGTCGCATACATCACCGCGACCGACTTTGAAGCTCCGTAATCTGAATAAGTTACAGCTTCATAACCATTGAGGTTATCCGTGAAAGTCGGAAGAGTGTATTCAGGGTATCCAAATGAAGAGAATTCTTTCGGAACTGGCATGACGACAGCCTGGAAGCTTTCGCCCCCATCATGGCTCACACCGAATTGTGAGCCGTCCTCGCCGCGACCGCGGCCAACCATCCAAATATCTTTGTCGGTGACGGCAAGAATTCCCTTCACCTCACCTTGAATCCCGCTGTTTGCCCAAATCCACGTCTTGCCGCCGTCCGAAGTTGAAAGCGTAGCATTGTCGGCAAAAAGCCGATTCCTGGATTCGGCCAAACTCATCCATCCGTGGAGTTTATCGGCGAAGGTGATGATTCCACCGCCGTTAAGTCCGTGCTGCCCCTCCCACGTCGGAAGATCTTCTTTGGTCCAGGTTGTGCCACCATTGGTAGTGGCTGAGACGTACAGAACCTCATTATTTTCCACCGATTTCGGAGTTGGGTTCTCGCCCTCCTGAATGTCGTGCGAAAGCAGCACCCAACCAGTATCGGCGTCGAGAAAGAAGACGGACGAATACCCGTCCTGATTCGGGTTCGGCGGTGAGATGTCCTTCCAATGCGCGCCATTATCCGTGGTAAAGAGCAGTTGACTGCCGGTGGAGACCCATCCGGTGCCGGACGAGAGCAGCTTGAAGTTCTTGATCGGCAGCGCCACGACCGGCGCTTTAACGATCTGCGCGGTATTGGATTGCGGTGTGGAAGGCGTGGGGGAGGGCTGAGGGGTGACGGCTTGCGCTCCCGCATGGAGGGCGGAAAGCGCGACGAACGCAGCAACAATGCAAAAGTATCGGGGGAATTTCATGCATATTTCCTTTCGGATGAGGATTGTAGGTTGCCGAAAGGATAGAGTCAAGCAAAATTCTGAAAAATAAGGTCTTACTCCGTACGCGCCAGCTGTTTGGGCCTCAAGAGGCGCAGATAGATATAAACAATCAGCTGCAAAGTAAGCGCCCCCGTGCAATCCAGCAGCACATCCCAGGGCGAGCCGGTGCGGTTGGGGATGTAACTCTGATGCAGCTCATCCACGCTGGCGACCAGGGAGGTTCCCAGCAGCGCAAGGAAGGTGTCTTCAAGAAAGTGGGAGTGGGGCAGAGTCATCCACCAGGCGCGCAGCCAGGCCACACCGATAAACCCGTAGCCGAAGAAGTGTGCGCTCTTACGGATCCAGTGATGAATCACCTCCCAACTGGCCTTCGAGACAGGTCCGAAGAGCGCCTCCCATAGCCGGCGCAGCGGATCGCTGGTGTGGTCGGCGCCAAACCACTCGGTTGATTCCAGCATGATGAAGCCGACGCCGATCGCCACCGGAAGCCAGGCGCTGATCCAGAATTTGAGACCGCCCTTGCTATTCGACATGATAGTTGGGCGCCTCTCGTGTGATGATCACGTCATGCACGTGGCTCTCGCGCAGACCGGCGCCACTGATACGCACAAATTGCGCCTTCTCCTGCAGCTCCGCGATGTTGCGGCAACCCAGATAGCCCATGCCGGAGCGCAGCCCTCCGACTAACTGGTAGACCATCGACTCAAGCGGCCCGCGGTAGGGTACGCGACCCTCGATGCCTTCAGGAACAAACTTGGCCAGCCGGTTTTGGCTGGCGCGCTCGCGCTGCACCACACCCTCGCTACCTAACTCCGCGCTGGCCAGGTCATCCGTGCTCTGGAAGTAGCGCTCACCCGAGCCCTGGCTCATGGCGGTCAGTGAACCCATGCCGCGATAGCTCTTGAAGCTGCGCCCCTGATAAAGAATCGTCTCGCCGGGGCTTTCGTCCACGCCGGCAAAGAGCGAGCCTATCATCACAGAACTTGCCCCGGCGGCAATGGCCTTGGTGATCTCGCCTGAATATTTGATGCCGCCATCAGCGATTACCGGAATTCCGTGCTCGCGCGCGGCGCGCGCCGCCTCGGCGATTGCTGTAATTTGCGGCATTCCCGCACCAGTAACCATCCGCGTGGTGCAAATCGAGCCGGGCCCAATGCCCACTTTGATCGCGTCGGCACCGGCGTCGATCAGCGCCAACGCCCCCTCATAGGTGGCCACGTTGCCGGCCATCAATCCTACACTCGGAAACGCATTCTTAACCTCGCGCACCGCCTCCAGCACCCGCGACGAGTGCCCGTGCGCCGAGTCGATGGCCAGCACGTCCACGCGCGCCCGCACCAGCTCCGCTGCCCGCTCCAGAAAATCGCCCGTCGCCCCGATGGCGCCGCCCACCCGCAACCGGCCCTTTTCGTCCTTGCTGGCGCTGGGGTACTTCAGCTTTTTCTGAATATCCTTGACCGTGATAAGACCCTTGAGGTTGTACTGATCATCCACCACCAGCAGCTTTTCCACGCGATGCTGGTGCAAAATCTGCTCGGCCTCCTCGAGCGTGGTGCCCACCGGAACCGTAATCAGATGCTCCTTGGTCATCACGTCGCCGACCGGCACATCCGTGCGCGTCTCAAAGCGCAGATCGCGGTTGGTCAAGATGCCCACCAGTCGTTTTCCCTGCGTTACCGGCACTCCGGAAATCTTGTAGCGCCGCATTACTTCAAGGGCGTCGCCGATCATCTGATCCGGGCCGATGGTCACCGGATCCACGATCATTCCGCTCTCTGATCGTTTCACCTTGTCGATCTCGCCGGCCTGGTCGGCGATGGTCAGATTTCGATGCACAATGCCGATTCCGCCCTGCTGCGCCATAGCGATGGCCATCCGCGACTCGGTCACCGTGTCCATCGCTGACGACAACAGCGGCGTATTCAGCACAATCTCGCGGGTCAGCTGAGTCTGCGTACTCACCTGCACGGGCACAACTTCGCTGTAGGCGGGCACTAGCAACACATCATCAAACGTAAGGGCTTCGGTCAAGTTTTTGGTTAGCATCATGCTCCGAACGCCTGGCGAACCAGAGATTCCAATCTCCGGAGCGGCAGGCGCTTCACTCCATTGTAATGGAGGGGGCAAGACCGCGCCCAACAGAGCTATCGAGAAATGAAAACTCAGCCATTTTGACCAAGCGCCAGGAGATCCTGCTATATTCTCTGTGATACAAACTGCTCTCATTTCTCGCTGTCTGTCGTGAGATGCAATTCTTTGAGAAAAGAAAGGGTTTTATGAAGTGTGCATGGGGCCGTATTTCCGCGCTTCTTTCGCTGGTCTTTGTTTGTATTTGCGCCTGCAAGGCAGGAACGCAAGCCCAGGTGACGCCACCCACGCCGCTGACACACCTGGATGCACCCCAGGGCGGCAAGATCGTCTACGGAACCGTCGATGGAGCAACCACGCAGGCCGCGGCGATGAGCAAGATTCTGCGCAATGTTCATAACAGTTGCGGCGAGAGGCCGGAGATCGGAAAGGTCTTCCAGTTCAAAGGAACCAAGACCGTCGGCGTCTTCTTCACCGTGACTAATCATCCGGGCGGCAACAAGAAGGTGGCAGGCTTGGTGCTCTCCGCCGCATCCGGCCCGCATCAAGTGGAAGCAGCCCTGCTCTCCGACGATGCCCAACGCTTCGGCAAGACAGTGAACCCCATGCTCCAGCAGTTGCTTAGCGCATGGCATCCCGGCGGTCAGGCGGCGTCTTCCGGTTCCTCGGCAGGTGTTCAATCGGCTTCGGCGGGCAATGGGCGCTCTGCCTCGGCTGCCGGACTGCACACGGTTACCGCGTCGGACAACTCGGCCAGCATCGGCATTCCCGACGGCTGGCAGCTCGATCCTCACAGCGCCAGCAGTTCAATGATTCTCAGAGGGCCGAACGGAGAAACGGTAATCTTCGGTGCGATGATGTCAGCGGTGGATCCCTACAACCCGCAACAGGTGCAAGCGGTACGGGCGGGAATCTACAGGGGTGGGGGGACGATCCTTTACCCCTACCATCAGGATCTGACGAAGGCCTATCCGGATCTTGTGCAGGCTTGGCGGCGCGCCAACAACAAGCCTCCGGCAAAGCTGCAGGTGGACTCGATTACGCCCATGCAAGCGTCGGGCAACTGCGTCCATGTCAAAGGGCACATCGATTTGGACGGGCAGGGGATGAAATCGCTCAACGATATGATGTGCATGTCGCCGCTGACCCAATGGGGAGCGTACACCATCATGCGCAACACCGGTGTGATGACCGACGCCCAGGCCGCGCAGGAGAACAGCACGATCATAGCGATGGCGCAGAGCCTCAAGATCAACCAGCAAGTGATGGACCAGCAGGCGAAGCAGAAGCTGGCGCAGAAGCAGGCCAACGATCAGGCGATCACGCGAAACGCCCAGATTGCAGTGCAGAACATCCAGAACATAGGCGCGCAGGCCACGGCCCGCTACAACGCCACCCAGGCCGCCAACGATGCCCAGCACGCCGGCTATTGGGCCCAGCAAGACAGCAATGCCGCCCAGCACGCGGCCTGGAATGCCGGACAGGACGCCCAGGCCCGGAACAACCAGGGCTTCAGCAACTATCTGCTCGATCAGACCGTCGTGCAGGACAACAATATGTACAACAACGGGACCGTGGGCCACGGCACAGTGTGGAACTCGACCGCCGACGCGCTGGTCAAGGCCGATCCCAATCGATTTGAAACCGTCAACAATTCCAATTTCTGGCAGGGCGTAGATTACTGAAGCTCGACCAGCCGAGCCGCTTGAGCCTGCTTCCGGGCGGGCTCATGCGTGCCTTGAAGCCTATATTCCCGCTGAAAATCCCACCAAATAATTTTCATTTTCTATGACACGCTTTCCCTGCATTGCGCACTATCTAACGTGATCGGCATTTTGGGTCCAGAATGTTGCACGGTCATCTTTTTTGAGGGAAACAAGATGTTCATGGGAATCGGCCTATTTGACCATGCAATTCTGCTGCCGGCCTTCGCGGCGGCATGGAATCTGGCGGTCGGACAGACGCTGTTCGCCTCGCCGAAGGATACTGGTCGCGCTTTTTTGAGTCCAGATGGCTCTTTCACCGTTATGGCCTGACGGAAATTCGGGGTTCATGGCTCAAGTGCAAGAATCGACGCTACTTCATTCTCGTGACGCATCTTGCTCTCGCTTCCCGCACTCTCTGATGAGAAGCATTTTGGGATCAGAACGCCGTTGAGTGGGGGCATCGAAACTCTTTATCTACACGAACAAGGTTTTATTGGAAGGAAAGCACAATGCAGATGGGGATGAGTCAGGTTGACCTTGCAATTCTGCTGCCGGCATTTGCGGCTGCGTGGAATCTGGTTGGCGGACAAACAATGCTCGCCACCCAGAAGGATTCTGGACGCGTCTATCTCAGTCCGGATGGCCTCTTTGCCGTTGAATCGCCTTTCGGCTGGGAGCTTCGCAAGCAGGAAGGTTCAAATGAAGTCACGTTCATGAACGGAGAAGTCAGCGTCAGCGTGGCGGCTGCCGAGACCGAAGCAGGCGACACGGTTGACCAGTTTCTCGAAGTCAACAAGTCCCTGGTGCGCCATATGTGCCCCGCCGCGGAAGTGTGGGCGGAGGGCAAGGCCACGGTTGCCGGCGCGACCGGCTCATATTTCACGATGTTCTGTCCAGGTCCGCGAACGCGCACGATCGTCCGGGTATCGGCCGCGCTCAGCCACAAGAGGCTATTTATCTTCAAAATCGCTGCGCCGAGCGCGGAGTTATACGCTGTACAAGCCATCATCGACCGAATGGCGCATAGCTTCAGCGAGTGTGACGGATTGCCGCAGGGCGGGAAGCGGCGCCAGCGAGCCAATTGAACGGGAATCGGTTGTTTGAACATAGCCATGCCATCTTGTGCGGCTTTCGCATCCTGTAACGGATGTTGAGCAGGACCGCCGCTCATGCAACTGCGCTGGTACAGACCGCCCACTGATCCGCAATTCGCACCTCGTCTGTTAAAGTGAGGAGTAGACCCCATGCTCGAAACCTCTCTGCGAGAGGGACTTGCGCAAATTATCGGGGTCTCGACGACAACCCTCATGCCCCACGATCTGCCCAAAGCCTACGACCCCGCCGCAATTGAAGATCACTGGGCCGAATACTGGGTGCGCGAGAAGCTCTTCGCGCAGCCGACGCCGGCGCGCGATGCGAACCAAGGCCTGGATGGCCAGTCCCTTACCATCCTGCTGCCACCGCCCAACGTGACCGGCAATCTGCACATGGGCCATATGTTCGAGCATACGGAGAGTGACATTCTGATTCGCTGGCGGCGCATGCGCGGCGACCAAGTTCTATGGGTTCCGGGGACGGACCACGCAGGCATCGCGACGCAGATGTTGGTGGAGCGTCAAATTGCGAGCGAGGGCGTTACGCGGCAACAGATGGGCCGCGAGGCCTTTGTTGAGCGGGTCTGGCAATGGCGACAGCACTATGGCGGCGCTATCCTCGGCCAGATGAAGCGTCTGGGCGCGTCGGTTGATTGGTCGCGCGAATACTTCACGATGGACGAGAAGTTATCGGTTGCGGTGCGCGAAGCTTTTGTCCGCTTACACGAGCAGAATCTAATTTATCGCGGCGCCTACATTGTGAACTGGTGTCCACGCTGCCAAACGGCGATAAGTGACTTGGAAGTTGTTCACGAGGAACAAAAAGGCCACTTATGGGAGATACGTTACCCAGTTATTGATACCGACGGAAAAGATACTGGCGAGTTTATTACGGTAGCAACGACGCGCCCTGAGACTATGCTCGGCGATGTAGCTGTTGCCATTCATCCAGAGGATGAACGCTACCTCCAACTTCATGGCAAGAAGCTCCGCCTGCCGCTGGTCAGCCGTGTAATCCCTATCATTCTTGATGAATGGGTCAGCCGCGACTTCGGCACCGGAGCTGTGAAAGTTACTCCGGCGCATGATCCCAACGACTTTGCTATCGGCGAGCGCCATCATCTGCCGTCGATCAACGTGATGGATGCGGAAGGCCGCATTAACGCCGAAGGCGGCGCGTATGCCGGTCTCGATCGCTATGCCGCGCGCAAGAAGATTGTTGCCGACCTCGAAGCGCAAGGTCTGTTAGCGGGAATCAAGGACCACACGAACAACGTGGGCCATTGCGACCGCTGCAAGACTACTGTCGAGCCTCGTCTTTCGACACAGTGGTTCATCAAAATTCAGCCGCTGGCGGACAAAGCCATTGCAGCAGTCAAGCAAGATGCGCAGGGCAACAAAGCGATTCGCATCGTTCCCGATCAGTATGAGAAGGTCTATCTGGAATGGATGGAAAACATCCACGACTGGTGCATCTCGCGGCAGCTCTGGTGGGGCCATCGCATCCCCGCATGGCATTGCTCCGCCTGTCACAAGATCACCGTCGCCCGCGTCGATCCTGCCGTTTGCGCTCATTGCGGCTCAGAGAAGATAACGCAGGAGACCGACGTGCTCGACACCTGGTTCTCCTCTGGACTGCTGCCGGTTTCCGTCTTCGGCTGGCCTAACATCACGGCGGAAAACCGTGGGGACTTCGACGCATTCTATCCCACGAGTTTATTAGTAACCGGCTTTGACATTCTTTTCTTCTGGGTTGCGCGCATGATCATGTTCGGCTGCTGGTTCGCCGCCGATGTGCCGATGCCCAACGGAAGCGCACGCTCGCTTACGGACTCGGTCCCCTTCCGCGAAGTTTATATTCATGCCTTGATCCGCGACGCCAACCGCGAGAAGATGTCCAAAACCAAGGGCAACGTCGTTGATCCCATCGAGATCGTCAAAACTTATGGAACTGATGCGGTGCGATTCACTCTGGCCTCGATGGCTTCGCCCGGTACCGACATAGCCTTCAACGTGGCCCGCACCGAGGGCTACCGCGCCTTCGCGAACAAGATTTGGAATGCCGCGCGCTTCCTCTTTATGAACGTGGATCGCGCCGCCGAGGCAGGGATCAAGGTCGATCTAAATACGTTAGGCGGCATGCCGATCTTTGATGAAAATGCATCACTCGACACTCGCTGGATTATCACCGAATTGCATACAGCAGCCCAACTTGTCAGTGAGGAGCTTCAAACCTATCGTTTCGACAAAGCCGCCAGTACAATTTATCAGTTTTTCTGGGGAAGTTTCTGTGACTGGTACCTCGAAATTGTTAAGTTACGGCTCAACTTCGAAACCGACAAGGATGGCTCTAAGGCTGCACTTACGACACTCTTACAGGTCTTCGAAGCCTCGCTCCGCCTGCTCTCGCCGTTCATGCCATTCCTGACAGAAGAAATCTGGCATGCGGTTTATGATGGAGCGTCTCCTGCAAAATCCATCGCACTTACACCTTATCCACAATCTGGTTATGATGCACACACAGAGCGTGATCTGAATGCTCTAGTTGAAATGCAACTTCTCCAGGAGTTGATAAGCATTGTGCGCGCCACACGCAAAGATGCAGGAGTGGAAGAGAAAGCCGCAATCCCCATAGAGGTACGCATTGCAGCGGCAAACCGAGCTTTGATCGAAGCCAACGCGGCAATAGTCGAAAAACTGGCTCGTGTTAGCGAAATTCGTTTTGTTGCAGAGCTTTCCTCCGGCTTGCCCAAGAGTTCGACTTCGACCTTCGATGTCGCAGTGGTTTACGAACGCACCGTTGACGTTGCCGCCGAGCGCGAGCGCCTTGCGAAAGAGATTGCGAAGTATGAGAAAGGTCTACTCTCTGCCGAGCGGCAGTTAGAGAACGAAGGCTTCAGGGCCAAAGCTCCTGCGCATGTGATCGAGGGATTGGTAAAGCAGGAAGCCGAGACGCGGCTGCTTCTTGAAAAGGCGCGCGCGGCGTTAGATAATCTGAACAAAGGAAGATAAGCCATGTCTTGCGACTGTGCTCAATGCCGGCAACATTATCGGACGCTGGGAATCGCGTACGGAATACCCTCGGAATCAGAGGTTGAAGCAGCCTATAACGAATCCGGATCTTTATGAGAACTACGCCAGCCTGCGCGCGGATGCGGAAGAACATTTCAAGGAAATCCAAGTGGCCTGGCGGGAACTCAAGGCGCACGCTGGAGGAGCTGTGGAATCGCCGGCGGAGAGCGCCCCTGCGGCAAGAACTCCGGTGGACAGAAGCCCTGTCGACAGCGTTTACACTCCGACCCGGAGCGTCCAGGAGGCGCCGGCCCTCTCGTTTGACGGCGTGCCCGGCTGCCTCGTCGAGTCGCAATTCACCGAGGAGATCAAGCAGATGATCGCCGACCACCTGGGAAGGCTTGGGTCAGCGCTTGCGATTGTTGACCTTGCCGGCGCACGATCGTTTGGCGCCAGCTACTCTCAGTTCTTTCTCCTGGCGGCCAGTGGAATCATGGCGCGGGATGGCCGTAACATTGTCTCCGTACTCTGGTATAAAGACCTGGGAGAGATCACTCTGATTGATAGGCGCAAGCAAGGCAAACCCGGTTTGTGGCAAAAACTCGTAGAAGGAAGTTCCGGCGACAGGCCGGAAAGTTCGCTGCAAATCAATCGAAGCAATGGAACGCAGTTTATTACCATCGGCCCTCAAGTTGATGAACGCGCCAAGCGTACCATTTATAACTTTCTCTTAAGCAAGAAGGATCAAGCGCAACTCTGAAGCCGCAAGGGAATCATGGATTGGAAGAGCAGCAGCATCGACGCATTGCTGGAGCGGGCGCTGATTGAAGATCAGGCAGCCGGCGACACTACGACCAATCTCACCATCGACCCCGGCCTTCGCGCCTCCGCCTCCATCCTCGCGCGCCAGGAGATGGTGGTTTGCGGCCTGGGATCGGTGCCTCGCTGCCTGGAGATCTTCGCCCGTCTCGACAAGCGCGCCCCTGCGCAGACCCGCTTCGAAGTAATCAGCCATCCAGAGATCTTCGACGGCGTGCGCGTGCATGATGGCCAGGTATTGGCCGTCATCCGCCACAACGCCCGTGCGCTGCTGAGTTGCGAGCGAGTGATCCTGAACCTGATGCAGCACCTGAGCGGTATTGCTACGCTGACGCGGCAATTTGTGGACGCCATAGACGGTACCGGCGTTCGCGTGCTCGATACGCGCAAGACGGTTCCGGGTTTGCGAACGCTGGAAAAATACGCCGTCCTCTGCGGCGGTGGAACCAATCACCGCCTCGACCTGGCCAGCAGCATTCTGATCAAAAACAACCACATCTCGCTGGGCGGGGGACTGCCCGTGGTGCTCAAGCAGGCGCTCGAACGGCGCGAGAAGGGCCAGCGCGTGCAGGTGGAGGCGCGCAGCGAGCAGGAGCTTGAAGAAGCGCTTCAATTCGGCGCCGAGGCGATTCTGCTGGACAACATGACGCCGAAGGAAGTGAAGAAGTCGGTAGAGCGGATCAGAAAGGCAACAAGGGGAGAGGCTGGGAGCGGCATTCCGATCGAGGCTTCGGGCGGCATCGTTCTGGAAAACATTCGCGCCTACGCCGAGACCGGCGTGGACTTCATCAGCGTGGGCGCGCTGACTCACTCGGCCAAGGCAGCGAACATCTCCATGCGCATTGCCGCGGAAACGGCATAGCCGTGTACGATCTTGCCGCGCTCGATTTTGCGCTTGCCGGAACGGTCTTCGCGGGCAAGCTGCATTATTCTCCGGTCACGGATTCCACAAACTCCGATGCTATAGATGCCGCACGCCGTGTCGCGCCGCATGGCTCGGTCTACTTGGCTAATGAGCAACTAGCCGGCCGCGGGCGCGGCGATCACGCCTGGGATTCGGCTGCCGGCGAAGGGCTCTATGTAAGCGTGCTGCTGCGTCCTCTGCTCCCCGCCGTCCGTCTGCCATTGCTTCCGCTGGCTACGGGACTGGCAGCCGCCAAGGCGATTCGCTCCGCCGCTGGACTGAGCGTTGATTTGCGTTGGCCCAACGACTTGCTTATTGGTCCCAAGAAGGTCGGCGGCATCCTGGTCGAGTCGAAGACTTCGGGCGGCTCGGTTGATTTTGTAGCGGCCGGTGTAGGCATCAATGTCCATCAGCAGACCTTCGCTCTTGATTTGGCCACACCTGCTACTTCACTCGAATTGGAGGCTGGCAGGAGAGTATCGCGCCAGGATTTACTCGTATTCCTGCTAGAATCTCTGGAGCGAGAAGCGCTTGGGCTGGCCGATCCGGCGGCGGGGTCAACGATACCCGCGCGCGTCGAACAAGCATCGACTTGGATTCGCGGGCGAAAGGTTGAAGTGCATGGCCCGCAGGCTTGCACGGGAGTGACGGCCGGGCTGGACGAACATGGATTCCTGCGGGTGCGCACAACGGATGGATTGATTACCGTGCAGACCGGCGGGATTCGCGCCGTAGAGATAAGCTGAGAAAACTATGCTGCTTGCTATCGATGTCGGAAATACGAATACGGTACTGGGGCTTTACCGGCTTGAAGGCGAAAAGCCGGAGCTCGTCGCCCACTGGCGCGTTACCACGCACCGTTCACAGACCGCCGACGAGTATGGTGTGCTGTTCGTCAATCTCTTTGAAATGAATGGCTTTTCCACCAGCCAGGCACACCATATCATCATCTCCTCGGTGGTGCCGCCGGTGGAGGGAACGCTGCGCGAGGTCTGTGAAATCTACTTCCACACGCAGCCGCTCTTTGTCGAGCCGGGAATCAAGACGGGAATGCCGATCCTGCAGGAGACTCCAGCGGATTTGGGCGCGGACCGGCTGGTGAATGCCGTCGCCGCCTTCGAGCGCTACGGCGGACCTTGCATCGTGGTGGACTTCGGCACGGCGACGACCTTCGACGTGATCTCGGCCAAGGGCGAGTACCTGGGCGGAGCGATTGCGCCGGGGCTGGGCCTCAGCGCCGAGGCGCTCTTCTCCCGTGCCGCACGGCTCACTCGCGTGGACATCAAACGTCCGGCCAAGGTCATCGGCACCAACACCGTCACGCATCTGCAGAGCGGGCTTTATTTCGGCTACATCGGCTTGGTGGATGGCATTCTGGAGCGCATCATTGCTGAGCTGGGCGCAGAGCAGGGCGCGCCGGCGCGGGTCATCGCCACCGGAGGCCTGGCGCGGCAGATCGCGGAGGAGTCACGCTTTATAGCCGAAATCGACGATATGCTCACCCTCGATGGCCTGCTGATCCTCTTCGAGCGCAACCGCACCGCCAAGCCGCGCAGTCGGGCGCACTGAGGCTACGCCCGTGCTGAACTACTTCAACTACTTCACCGAAATCGAAGAGCGCTTCCAACAGCGGCGCGGGGCGCTCTTGTTGCTCTCGACGCTGGACTGGGCGCTGATCGAGACCTGGCGCGAGGCCGGCATACCGCTGGAAGCTGCGCTGCGCGGTATCGATGCGGCCTTCGACAAGTACGAAGTGCGGCAGAAGCGCGGACGGATGCGGCGCGTGAACGGTCTGGCCTGGTGCGCGCAGGCGGTGATGATAGCAGCAGAGGAGCTGCGCGAGGCCGCCGCCGGCACGGCTCCCGATGCAACGACTGTCGCGCGAGAATCGGGATTTGAAGAAGAGCATGTAGCCGTGCACCTGGAAGCCACAGCCGCCGCGTTGGATGCGGCGAGCGTGGCCCCTGAAGCCTGCGCCGCAACCGCTGTCCGGCTGCGCCAACTAGCGGCCGAGGCGCGCGCTGCCGTAACGGATGAAAGCGCCGCGGCTCATGATTTGGAGGCACTAGAACGCACTCTCACCGTGCTCGAAGAGAAGCTCTTTGCCGCTTTGACAGCAGCGGCTCCGGAAGAGTTGCTGGTGGGACTCAAAGAGCACGCGACGCGTGAATTGGCGCCCTATCGTAGCCGCATGGGCGCCGTGCAACTGCACCAGGTGGAACGCCAATTTGTGCAGAAGCAGTTGCTGGTGCATTACAACCTGCCGCGCCTCAGCCTCTTTTACATGAGCCTGCAATGACGCCCAGAAAACAAATTACAATGCAGCGCCGGGCCAAACAGGCCGCGAAGAAGCTTTCTGCCGGGAGGGGAAAATCCGGGAGGCGGTCCTCCGAGGCTAAAGCCTCTGTTGATTCTGCTGGCGTTACGCGGGGGTTAAAACCCCTGCCTCCCTCCAAATTGCCGCTCGTCGAAATTGAAAAGCCGATCTACGGAGGAGCGTTCCTGGCTCGACTGGAGGGTAAGGCCGTTTTTGTGCCTCTCACACTGCCCGGCGAGCAGGTGCGGGTGCGCATCACGCTGAGCAAGCCCAGCTATGCGATTGCCGAGACAGAAGAGATTGTCCGCGCCGCGCCGGAGCGCATTGCGCCCGCCTGCCAGCACTTCGGCGTTTGCGGGGGCTGCCATTTTCAGCACACGGACTATAAGAGCCAACTGGCTTTCAAACAGGCCATTCTGCGCGAGACGCTGGAGCGCGGCGGCGTGGACGTGCCCGCTGAGATTGCCGTACTCTCCGGCGAGCCGTGGCGCTATCGCAACCGCATTCGTCTGGCCTTCGATGCGGCCGGGAAGCTGGGCTATCGCGGCCGCCGCTCTCACGCTGTGGTTGCCATGCGCGAGTGCCCCATAGCTGCACCTTTGCTGGTCGAGGCCGCGCAGGCATTCGCTCAGGTTGCGCGCGGCTTTGCCCCCTTACTGCGCTCCACGGAGATTGCGCTCTTCTGCAACCCTGCTGAAACGGCGCTGCTGGCGACGGTCTTTACCGCAAGCTCGCCCAAGCTGCGCTTCGATGAAGTGGCGCTGGCGCTCCGCGAACGGATTCCTTCGCTCATGGGCGCGGAGTTGGTCATCGTGGGAGATTCTGGTCAACCGCAGCGTACACTTGCGCAGTGGGGCGCAGATTCGCTCGACTACTCTGCGGCCGGCTTCGACTATCGCGTGGACCACGGCGCTTTCTTTCAGGTCAACCGCTGGCTGGTGGATGCGCTGGTCGAGCGGGTCACCGCCGGCCATAGCGGCAGGCTGGCCTGGGATCTCTTTGCCGGCGTGGGCCTCTTTGCCCGGCAGCTCGCGGCGCAGTTTGATCGTGTGGTGGCCGTCGAGTCTGCCCCTTCGGCCACGGCGGCATTGGAGGAAAACCTTCGCGGCACAGCGGGCGCGGCCGTCCAGGCGGAGACTCTAGCCTTCTTGCGGCGCAGCAGGGGCGGAGAACGCCCTGACATGATCGTTGTAGACCCGCCGCGCATCGGCCTTGGCGCGGAGAGCTGTGCGCTGCTGACCGAGATCGCCGCGCCCGCCGTGGCCTACGTCTCCTGCGACCCTGCCACGCTGGCTCGTGACCTGCGCTCACTGATCACCTCCGGCTACCAAATCCAGTCCATTACCCTCGCCGACCTCTTTCCGCAGACTTTTCACCTGGAAACAGTGGTCCAGTTGCGGCGCGCCTGATAGGCTTGAGGGCCAGAACAGCTTTTTCTGCTTGCAGACGCAATGCAATCCGAATCCCCCAACTCCGAGCAAGCCATTGGCGCTCCTATTGCGCTGGGCGCAGTCCCGCTTTTTCATGCGGCCTGGCTCTTTGCCGCCGGGATTGCCGTCGCGCAGGCACTTTATCTGCGGCCCAGCCTGGTGCTCATCGCGCTCGTGCTGGTGGCTGGGCTGTGCGGCTTGGCGGCCTTCCGCGCGCAGCGCATTGCCTGGCTGCCGCTGGCCGCGCTGTGGCTTCTGCTGGGCGCATGGTGCGCGGAGATGGAGCCGCACCCGGCGCCTGCGCCCGCGCTGGCGGCGCTCTCCGACGGTCTGCTCCGCACCGTCGAAGGCACGGTCGTCGATGCCGGGCCGGTACGAGGCGAGATTGAGCAGAACCTGGACGAGCCTACCGCGGCCCAACGTCCCGCGCAGCGCATCGACCTGCGCGTCTCCAGCCTGGAGGTGGTCACCGACGTTGAGGACACGCAGGCGCCTGTCGAAGGCGGCGTGCGGCTTACCGTTCACTGGCCGCAAAACCCATCCGGTCTATCCGGCCAGCAGTTCTTCCAGTGCGGTGAGCGCGTGCGCGCCGTGGTCCGGTTGCTGCCGCCCGAGATCTACCACGATCCCGGCGTCTGGAGCCGCAGGGATTTTCTGCTCGAACAGGGCATTACCTCGACGGCCACGGTGAACATCGACCGAGTAGAACGGCTGGGAACGGCTCCCGGCCTCTTCCTCGCCTGCCGCGTGAGCGGCTTGCAGCGCGCGACCAGTGCCCGCCTGCTGGCTCTGCCCGCTGCCATGCGCCGACTGCCCGCTCCGTTGCGGCTGTCCCAGGACGACGCCATCATGTTGGCCGCCATGGTCACCGGCGACCGTACTTTCCTCACGCACCCGTTGCGTGTAGGCTTTGAGCGCACCGGCTCGTTTCATATGCTGGTGGTCTCGGGCTTTCACCTTGCCATTGTGGCCGGCTGCATCTTCTGGGTCGCAAAGCGGCTCCGGCTGCCGCGCGTCCCGGCCACACTGCTCACGATTCTGGTCTCTTTCGCCTACGCGCTCTTCACCGGCTTCGCCACGCCGGTCGAGCGCTCGTTCTGGATGGTCACTCTGTATCTGCTAGGCCGTCTCCTCTACCGCGAGCGCAACGCCCTGAACACCATCGGCTTTGCCGCGCTCTGCCTGCTGGCCTTCAGTCCGCGCAGCCTCTTCGACGCCAGCTTCCAGATGACGCTGCTGGCGGTTGTCGCCATCGGCGGGGTCGCCGCTCCGCTTCTGCAAAGCACAATTCACCCTTACCTGACGGCCACGCGCGATCTGCGCCTGATCGCTCTGGACGCCAAGCTGGCTCCGCCTCTGGCTCAGTTTCGCGTGATTCTGCGCATGATTGCCGCGGGGCTGAAGAGGGCGGCGGGCGGGAGATTCGCCGGTCTCATTGCCTGGAGGTTCTTTCCCTGGACGGTGCGCCTGTTTCTTCGCTGCGTCGAGTTGCTGGTTGTCTCTTGCGTGGTGGAACTGGCCATGGCCCTGCCCATGGCTCTCTACTTCCATCGCATCACCGTCTTCGCCCTGCCGGTCAATGTCTTCATCCTGCCGCTGCTGCTTATCCTGATGCCGGTCGCGCTGGTCACCTTGTTGGCGCTCGCGGTCTGGCCCCCCGCCGCCATTCTTCCGGCGATGATCGTGGCTGTCTTTCTTCACATCGGCATCGGTCTGGTGCACCTCTTTGGTTCAATGGCGTGGGGCGACTTCCGCATTCCCGCGCCGCTGCTATGGCAATCGCTCACCTTCTGCGTGCTGCTTGCTGCGGCTATCGTGCTATCCCACCTTAGCCACAAAAACATGGACTTGGAGAAGGTGGGGCACCCGCTTGATCTTCGCTGGCCCCGTCGCGCCGCATGGGCCGCCCTGGTCTGCGCTGCGTTGGTTGCCGTTGTGCCCCGTCCGGTCGATCATCCGCATGACGCATTGCTGATGGAGGCCATCGACGTAGGCCAGGGCGATTCCCTGCTGTTGATTACGCCCGACGGCAAGACCCTGCTCGTCGATGGCGGCGGCTTCGGCGGTGGCCCGCATCAGGCGCCTCAGGACTATGACATTGGCGAGGAGGTCGTCTCGGAGGTCCTGTGGTCACGCGGCATCCGCCGCCTCGATGTCGTCGCCCTCACGCATGGTCACTCCGACCACCTGGGCGGCTTGCCCGCCGTGCTGCGCAACTTCCATCCTGCTGAGCTTTGGGTGGGCAACAACCCCCGCTTCGGGGCCTACAACGCGCTGCTGGACGAGGCCGCTGTCCTTCACGTCTGTGTCCGGTCGCTGCGCGCCGGCGAGTCCTTCCCCTTCGGTCCGACCCAGGTCAGCGTTCTGGCACCCTTCCGCGACTATCAGCCCGGCCCGGAGCCCACCAACAACGATTCGCTGGTGCTGCACGTCGCCTACGGCGCTTCCTCTGTTCTGTTGGAGGGCGACGCCGAGGCGCCCATAGAGCAGGCGATGCTGGCTGAACCTGGACTAGCCAGCACACTGCTGAAGGTCGGCCACCACGGCAGCATTACTTCGACGCGCCCCGAGTTTCTGGCCCGTGTGCACCCGGAGTGGGCCGTCATTTCCTGCGGCCTGCACAACCGTTACGGCCATCCCCGCACAGAAGTATTGCAAGCACTGCAAGCGGCCACGGTCCGCACCTTCAGCACCGACATCAACGGCGCGGTCTGCTTCCGCCTCGACGGCAAGACCACCACTCCGGATTATGGCTGTGGCTGGCGGGCTGAACCGTAATAGCCGGTGCGGTTTTGTCTGCATGGGAATTGCCCCAAGCCCACCGGACCACTTCCGTTTACTCCGTCTGTCAATTCCATACAGTCTTTAGCCGTCTATATGGCATATAATCCATCCGAGAAATCATTCGGCTGCCAGATGCCTTGTACGGGCATCTGCCAGCCGCGGAGATTGCCATGTTGAAGCCGTTGTTGTTCTTCTCTGCCGTAGTATTGCTTGGGATTACCGCCTCGTCCGCTCCGGGGCCCGAGCCGCAGAAAGCTGCCGCCGCTTCCGCCTCAGACCACAAGAATCCGGTCAAGCCTGCCGAAAAGGCGCAGTCGCGCGCGAAGGAGCTTTATGGGCAGGACTGCGCGGTCTGCCATGGGGAGACAGGAGATGGCAAGACCGATCTGGCCAAAGACATGGGAGTGACGCTTGGCGATTGGACCGATCCCAAGACACTGGACGGCAAGCCGGACCAGGAGCTGTTCGACGCCATACGCAACGGCAAAGGCAAGATGCCTCCCGAGGGCGTGGGCCGGGCCAAGGACGACGAAGTGCGGAGCCTCATCCATTACATTCGTGGCCTCGCCAAGTCGCAACCGGCCGCCGTGCCCGAAACGCCCGCAGCACCCGTCGCACCTGTTGCACCAGACGCACCCGCCGTGCCCCCCGCGAGCAACTAAATTTATTGCAGGCACCCTGGATTGCCGGTGGCCGCGGATGGAGTTTTTTCCGGTTCACGAAGTTAGAAGTTATTTGATGAGTTCCGCAAGTTCTGCCCGTCTGCGGTAGCTCATTTTGAAGAAGCGAAGATCGGCGGAGCGCTTGTTGCGCTGCAAGGCCCTTTGGGAGCGGCCTCACCTGGGCTGCTAGAACCTCATCCTCAACCCAAACTGGAACTGCCGCTCGCGGTAGAAGTTGGTCGCGTTGATGTTCAGCGGCTGCCCGAAGGCGGTGGAGGCGGGATGCAGGATGGTCCCGTTGGTCTCCGTGAAGGGGCCGGTCATGAAGTTGAGCGTAGGCAGGCCGCCGCTGGAATCGCCGGGTTCGAGGTAGTAGCCTGTCGTCTCCAGCTCGGTGACGTTCTGATGATTGAGGAGGTTGAAGCTCTCGGCCAGCAACTCCAACTGCCGCATCTTTCCCAGGTCGAAGCGCTTGCCCAGCCGCAGATCGGCCTTCCAGGTTCCTGGATAACGGTAGGTGTTGCGGCCGATATTATAGACAATGTTATCGTTGCCCATGCCATAGACCCGGTTGTCGCCGCCCGAGCCGTTCATGCCTGGTCCCAGTCCCACGATGGCCGCGCCGGCGGAGGTGAATTCCTCGGCCAGCGAGCCCGAGGTGCGCATGGTGTAAGGCAATCCGCTGCGGGCTTGCAGGACGCCTGACAGCATCCAGCCATTGGAAAACTTTCCGGCTCTGCCACGCAGCTTCCACGGCGTCTCATAGACGGCCATCGCGCCGAAGGAGTGGCGTATGTCCAGATTGCTGACGCCGTACTCCAGGCCGAAGTCGGACGGATCAAGCACGTCGTTGCCGGCGGCCTGCGCGCTTTCGTTGGGATTCCAGTCCATAGCATGGCCGTAGATGTAATGCGCGTGGAGGGTCAGCCCGCGGCGGCCATAACGCTCGACCTTGAGCATCCCCGCCTCATAGGTCGAGTTGGCCCGGCTCTCGATTTGGGTGATTTGCTGGTAATCCGGGTTGAGTCGCCCACACTGACCAGCAAGGTTCAATTGCGAGCTACTGGGGCAATCCGTTGAAGGCCAGGAAGCGTAGAAGGGAACCGTGATCTGCGTGGCCTTGATGGGTCCGGCGCCGGTTGCGTCTTCCACGGCATAGGTGATCTTCCCCGGATTGACCGCTGGATCGAAGTTCGTGTCGATGGAGATAGGCAGCCGGCGGCCCAGGCTTACCATCGAGCTGGCGGTCGCCTCCACATGGCCGGGCAGCGTCTCTTCGATGGCTGCAACAGCCTGATTCACCTCAGGATTACGGAAGATCCCCGTAAACTCCACCGCGCCGGGCTTGATGACGCTGCCTGGCTTTCCGGCCAGCACGTAAGGAAACGGTGGCGCGCCGCCGCCGTTGTTCGGAAGGTCGTCGGTAGGCCGCATGAAGAAGCTCAGGTCTCCGTTAAGCGAGCCGGTCTGGGTCAGCGCGGTCTCCAGCGTAGAGTTCTCGGTGCGACCATAGTAAATTCCGTAGCCAAAGCGGAAGACGGGCCAGTGCTTTTTGCCGGTTTCAACGGCCATGCCTAGCCGCGGAGCCCAGTTGTTGCCCAGAGCAGGCAGCTTTTCCGTCAGCGGAAGCTCCGGGTTCCTGAGCGCGGTGAGCGATGGCGGCCTCTCCTCCCGCTCCCAGCGCAGGCCGACCGAGAGAACCACCAGTTTGTTCGCTTGCCATTGGGAAGTTGCGTACCCCGCCCAGTCGTTGGTGCTCAAATGCCAATCGGTGGGGCCCATGGTCTGCGAGTAGTACGAGTAGCAGGGCAGGTTGCCCAGCCCGCGCAGACCACCTCCGGAGTCGCGCCACACCTTGCCCGTTTCGTCGCAGTTGTGCTGGTTATAGGGGTCGAGCGCGTCGCTCAACCCAATCTTTTCGAAGACCATCGCGTCGGATGCGAAGTTTTCCACGTTGGAGTAGGTATATGTGCCGGTCTGGTTGCGCAGCAGGCTGATGGTGTCGGCGTTGTGGCTCACATTGAAACCAGCCCTAACCAGCAGGTTGCCGCGAATCCAGTCGACTGATTCCTGCCCCTGATAAAGGTTCTCATCCGGATAGCTGCCCGTTCCGAAGCGCGACGGGTTGCCGATAGTGAAGCCATAGCGATTGTCTACGACGATCTGCGGCAACTGGCCGTACGCATTTCCAGTGAGAAAGGTCTGTTCAAAGGCTGAGGGAGTCGAAGGCCGCGCTTCCTGGATGGTCCGCCCCGCCGAGAACTGCGTCATGGCCAGCAAGTTAGGAGTCAGGAAAGCCTCCCAGCGGCCCAGCAGCCACACCTCGCTGGCATTGCTCGATCCAAAACTGTGGTTGCCATAATTCTCAGTGAGGCCAGTCAGCCCTCCGCCCGGCGAGTTCCAGTACGCTCCAATTCCCTCCAACGTAAAGTGATGACGCTCTGCTGCCTCCCAGTCGAGCCGCGCAAAGCCGGTCCACTGCGTGGCCGTGCGCGGAGCCGGGCCGAGCAGCGGAGGACCGAGCGGCCAGCCCGATGGGCAATCCGTAGTTGATCCGCCGAATGTTTCCAACATACAGGAATAAGCCTTTACGCCCTCGGCTACCGGATTGGCGCTGCTCAATCCCAACCGTGCGCTCAACACCTGCATC
>Ga0326728_10006121_pt1 | contig 32869 bp, 25 predicted proteins | sample MB3enrmetagenome_FD_207602 | JGI IMG/M metagenome (GOLD analysis project Ga0326728, IMG submission 207602) | Lab enriched peat soil microbial communities from McLean, Ithaca, NY, United States - MB31MN | ecosystem: Environmental > Terrestrial > Soil > Wetlands > Peat | place: USA: New York... | reverse complement strand
TCCCATATCCTTGGCCCACCAGAAGCACACCTCCCATAGACGGTTCAATACTCCGCACCGGTCGTATTCAGGGTTGCGATAACTGATATGACCCACTGCTTCGTTGCGGTGAATTATAAAGGTTAAGCCTGCAACGGGTTCATCTCGGTCAATCAGCAACACTGAATAATGCAATCCCTTTTTTTGCAGGTATTGGGCAGCCATGAGCTTGTCACCGAGATCCGGGACATCCTCTCCACGAGAGCAGTGCCACTTCTGGTTCCAACTCTTTAAGATCCATTCAGTGGAATTTTCAGCGTTGACGTTGAACTCGAATCCACAGCATCGCTTCGTTGCCGCTTTTATATGTCTGATGAGACTTGTTTTCCGCCAATGAGCCTCAAAATCTTCAGAGCACTTCATAGAGTAATCGGTACATGACTCGACATGCTGAATCCACCTGCCCATTCGCGGCGGCTCAGGCCATCTCCACCATTCTACATGTAGGGGCAGGCCAAGGGCCGGCAATACGCGATGGAGATACCCTTCTTTTACAGGGAAGAGCACCCCGGGCACAATCTCATGGGTAACCGGCACCCAGTATCCCCACCTTTTCTTTACACAGGCGAGTGCTACCGGTTCCCCTCGTTCCGTTACCCGAATGATTTGTCTCCCTCCGGGGGATGGTGACTTCATCAACAAACGGCACAGTTCGTGCGGGAAAATATCTTGCTCGGGCAAGTTTTTAAGGAACTCATCCAGATCAGGCTGCCACTCTTCATAAATTTTTATTCTTAATCCCTGGGCAATGGCAGCGCTTTCTCTCAAGACTCTCCAGGACAATCCAAGCATAAATATACCTTTGTGCTATGCCCGCCTATTTCATATGCTCATAACATTACCCCTCGGTCTCGGTTTATCTGTTACACTCTAGCACAAACGGAGTGAAAAGAAGCAACTTTTGTGCCAACCATCCAAATGGCCTCTGGCCTTGATCTATGCAGTAAGGATCGGACTCGACTGCAGGGTTTCACCGACAATTAGCGTGTGTCATTTACTACACTTCGGACTTTCAGCACCTGAGGGAAAAAGAGGGAACCATCTAAGAAGCGATCTGGGCCTTGCCTACCCCCGGGGCCATCACGAGGACGTCCTGTCACCTTATGGAAAATCTGCAGAATTCAGGAGGAGTACCCCCATAAACTCAGCCATCCCAGGTATTGCGGCTGTTGCGTGCGGTCATCGGCAGGGATCTATTTGGAACCTATGGCCGTTTTCTAGAAAACCGGTCCGGCTCTATCGAGGGGTTGGCGCGCTTAGATTAGGAAATTGAAAACGGTAAGAGCACCCTCGGCGTCGGCGCGGGTAAACACAATCACAAAACGGACGACAAAAAATGACACGGCACCCGGCGAAATCGTCGATTGTAGGGAACCCAGACGCTTTCTGTGTAATATTCGGAGTATAGGAAAGAAGACCCCGACGAGTGTGCAGGGAGGGGGGATGGGAGAAAAGGCGCTTCAATTTGCTTTCGTGCACAGGAGATGCCAGGAAGAAAAAGGGACGAACCGCTTTCCGGCTGACCAATTGTTCCCCTGGCAGGCCAGGAGGGATTCGAACCCCCAACCCCCGGATTTGGAGTCCGGTGCTCTAGCCGTTAGAGCTACTGGCCTGCAGGAAAAAATCTTATAACTGGTTTGGCTTTTCCATGTAAAGCAAAAACAAATGCACTAGTCCACCCTCGGTTCTCAAACTCACCCATTCACCCAACTCACCCATTGACCCATTCACCCCTTTTTTTGGGCAAAAAAACAACGATGCACAGATTTTTTAGATCACTTAAATTTTTTGTTTCACAAGGGATTAATTTAGAGTATACTCGATTCACTTCAAATACTTATCCCAGTTCGAGCTCTAACTCCAGTTGGTTCAATCGGCTATTCTCTTCCGAATCAAGCTCGAGAACCTATATTGCGCTGGGTAAATTGTGGGTTATATTGCGCCTTATTCATCAAGGCGCGGTACCTTCCGGTGGGGGCCGGCAGGAATCAAGCCAGAGGGGGATTCAAATGAAAATCAAATACTGCAAGAAGTACGAGAAATATGTCAGCGAACAGCATTGTGAATTTTTTAATGAGGGAAATTCATGTGAGTTCTATAGTCCGACGCGCTGGTCAAGCATCAAGGACCTGCTCAAGGACGACGACAGACCCAAGTGGGACGCCGATTCCATAATAAAGCCCTTCAAGTGCAGCCTCATGGATAGGGGGGACACGCACCAGAGGGCACGCCGAGCGGGTAAACGAGTGGGCGTCTCCTATTAGCCCCTTATCAGACCCTGGATAGCAACCATTTACAGCCCTCATGATCCAACATGCGGGCCATGGCTGATATTTGCTCTTTTTCAGCCGTTTCCATCCGGGTGTTTTGACCGATTGATCTTGTTGATTTTTGGTATCTCGACAGCCCACCCACCTATCCTCGAAGGGCCCCTGCTGTGAACCGGTCCTTGATTTGCTTGCCGGAGCCCTCCCCCAGACCCGATCCGGTCACAAAAAATCCTTTTGTTACGTCGAAAAAATCCGAATCGAAACGGCCACTGTCACTGACATTAGCTCATTGAAGTTTTTTCACTCCCTATGATATAGACCAACTGATTGTCCCTTTGCAAATAACTCGAATTGATTATCTCTTTTTTGAAAGCGAGCTGGAAATGTTCAAAAAGTTGCTGGTTGCAAACAGGGGCGAGATCGCAATTCGCATAATGCGCTCCGCCGAAGAGCTTGGAATAAAGACTGTCGCCGTCTACGAAGAGACAGACAAGACGGCCCTGCACATAATGCGCGCCGATGAAGCCATTTGCATCGGAAGCGGCCCCAGGCGCGATTACCTAAATGTCGAGCGCATCATACAGGCGGCGCAGAGCAGCAAGGCTGAAGCAATACACCCGGGCTACGGTTTCCTTGCCGAAAATCCTGCTTTTTCGAAACAGTGCACTGAAGCCGGTCTCGTTTTCGTGGGACCTCCCCCCCAGGTCATAATCGATATGGGCAGCAAGGTAATAGCACGCCAAATTATGGCCCAGGCAGGAATTCCCGTGATCCCCGGAACGCAGGTGCTCCCGCCGGGCGATGAAGGAAAAGAGATTGCGACGGCTTTCGCCGAAACGCACCGCTTCCCCATTATGGTGAAGGCGGTTGCAGGGGGCGGAGGCCGTGGAATCCGCGACGCTCAAAACATGGACGAACTTCTTAAGTTCATCGAAGTCGGACGTTCGGAAGCAAAAATGGCATTCGGCAACGATGAAGTCTACCTCGAGAAAGGCCTCACCAACACTCGTCACGTCGAAGTTCAGATCCTGGCCGACGGGCATGGCAATGTCATTCATCTGGGGACCAGAAATTGTTCGATCCAGAGGCGGCACCAGAAGATGATCGAAATGGCCCCTGCGTTTCTGCCCGAAGATCTTTCCGACAGAATCTGCGATACGGCCGTGCGGGCAGCCCGCGCTTCCAATTATCTAAGCGCCGGGACTGTCGAATTTCTACTGGACCAGGACGACAACTATAGCTTTCTAGAGGTAAACACCAGAATCCAGGTAGAGCACACGGTCACGGAGGTCATAACAGGAATAGACATTGTGCGCGAGCAGCTTCTGGTCGCAACAGGCCAGCCCCTTTCCGTATCACAGAAAGACATATTCTTCAGGGGGACTGCGATCGAGTTGAGGATAACGGCGGAGGACCCCAAGAACAATTTTATGCCGAACGCCGGACTAATCGAATTATTCCTGTCACCAGGCGGCCACGGGGTGCGAATCGATGGCGCAGTCTATCAGGGTTATGAAATCCCCAGCTTCTACGACTCGATGCTGTGCAAGCTCACCGTTTACGGATTTACCTGGCGCGAAGCTGTCGACCGGCTGCGCAGATCGCTCGATGGCTTTCTTATCGCGGGCGTAAAGACCACCATCCCCTATTACAAACAAATAGTGACGGACCCTGATTTTATAAACCAGAATTTCGACACTTCTTATATTGAAAAGCATCCGCAACTTTTGGACTATCAGGAGGAAGTGCCGCCTATGGGCAAACTGGCCAGCCTGGTGGCCGAAATAAATGCCTACGGATATAACCCTTTCGGGTAAGATTAAGAGTTTTAATAACTTGCCCTTCAATTTGAGCTGATGGAGTTTCAGCAATGTCTGAGCGCGAGAGAGTTTCACCAAACATGACGTATAGAGAGATCCTGGATTTCCTGCACGAGACTCCCGGGGTTTTTCTCACCAATAATGAACGGGACGTTTCGCAGTCGGATTTCAAATGCCGGATCATGCCCCAGACAACCCTAAAGGTCGCTCCCTACCGGGACGCGGCAGGGTATTTCGGTTTTGAGGTAGTCGGCGGCGCCACGGTACATATCGATCTCATGAAAAAGCAAATAAACCCTTTCGAGAAGCTGAGGCTGGTCCGCAAGGCCATGCCCAACACCCTTATCCAGGGCCTGTGCCGGGGAAGATATTTATTCGGCTATAGAGCATATCCGGATAATGTGATCGAAATGACGGTAAGGCTTTTTTCCAGGTACGTCGACATCTGGAGGATGTATGATTTTATGAACTACATCCCCAACCTTGTGGTCGCAGCCGAAGCGGTGAAGAAGGCCGGCAAACTCCTGATGCCCTGTATCTGCTTCAGCACCGGAGCTGAACATACTGACGATTTCTACGTAGAGAAGGCCGAAGAGGTGCTGTCTCTTCTTGGCGAAGATATCATTCTCTGCGTCAAAAACCATTCTTCCCTCGGCTCGCCGGCCCGGATAGCGGGAGTCGTGCGCGCCATCCGAAAAAGGTTTCCCGACCTGCTTATCTCCTACCACGGCCACAATACCGACGGCAACGAACTCGCCCGCATAATGGCCGTTGTACAGGAAGGAGTGAAGATAGCCGAGGTCTCCGATCACGGCTTTGGCGGCATCTATAGCCAGGCCCCGGCGCTGAGCCTCATTCAGAACCTTCATGACTACGGCTTCAAGATCCCTGGCCTGAGCGTGGCTCCAGTGCTGGACGCTTCCGATATTCTGCGGCGCGAGCGGCGGCTATATGAGAAATTCACAAGCCCATTTCGCGGTTTCGACCCTACCGTCAAAAGACACAAGATGCCCGGGGGCGCCGTCAGCCTCGCCCTGGAGCAAGCTGAGAAGGCGGGACTCATCGAGCGGGCCCACGAGGTCTTCAGCGAACTTATCGAGGTGCGCAAAGAGATGGGTAACATCTGGATGGTTACTCCCGGAAGCCAGATTCTATGGTCAACCGCTCTGAGCAACGTACTGAACGGTCGCTACGAAAAGCCCTCAGACGACCTGAAGAAGCTGCTACTCGGGGGCTACGGCCCGTTTCCTTTCTATGATCCTCACGAGTGGATTTTCCAGAAGGTGCTCGAGAGCGGCAGAACGGACGGAAAAAGGTGGGACGAAATCCTCGCCGACGAGGCCGGGCTGCAGCAACCTGCCGACGAGGACCTGAAGGCCAGGCGCCATCAGCTCGAATCCCAGCTCAAGAGGGCCGCAACGGACGAAGAGCTTTGCCTGTACGCGCAATTTCCGATGGACGCCCTCGATTTCTTCAAATTCGAAGAGCGCTTCGGGCAGACATGGCTCCTTCCCCCGGATGTATGGTTCCACGAGGGCGGCTTTCCCGACGGCACCAAAATCTCGTTTCCCGACGAAACCGGGAGGACTCACAATATCGAACTCATTTCGACCAGGAGGTCCGCAGATAGCGTTCATACTTCATTTCTGGTGGACTATCACTTTCAGACGCATACGACGCAGGTTTCAAAAGACAGGGCGGAGTAGGATATTGAAATTGAAGGATTGAAGGATTGAGGAATTGAAGGATTGAGGAATTGAAGGATTGAGGAATTGAGGGATTGAGGAATTGAGGGATTGAGGGATTGAAGGATTGAGGGATTGTGAATTACAAGAGCTTTGAAGAGCTGCCATGCTGGCAGAAAGCAAGGGATCTGTGCCGAGCAATCTCTCAGATGATCGGAGAGTCCAGGCTCCAAAGTGACTACACACTCAGGGATCAGATCTGGAGAGCTGCCGGATCGCTGATGGATAACATAGCAGAAGGTTTTGACGACGGCTCTGCTCGTGAGTGCATCCGTTTCCTAGGTTATTCCCAACGCTCGTGTGGCGAAGTTCAGTCCCAACTCTATCGTGCTTTGATAACAAGTATATCAGTCAGGATCAGTTCAGCAAAGTATATGACCTTGCCTCCGAGTGCCGGAAGCAAATCAAGAGCTTTAGGAAATATCTGAGGGACTTCAGTTCCAAGGAGGAGCGGAATTGAATCCCCAAGAATTCAGGGGATCAAGGATGGAGGGATTTAGGGATGGAGGGATTGAGGGATTTAGGGATTTAGGAATGGAAGAATTGAAGGATTGAGCGATTAAACGCAATTCCTCAATTCCTCAATTCCTCAATCCCTCAATTCTTAAATTCTTAAATTCTTAAATTCTTAAATTCGTAAATTCTTAAATTTCTCCTAATGAAGATTTAAACATGGACACCGGAATCGATCTCTTTGTGAACAACCTGTCTGTCGAGCGAGGATTGAGCGCTAACACCATAGTCGCTTATTCGAGTGATCTGAGGCATTTTCAAAACTATTTGAGAGAATCGGGAATTTCCTTTTGGCACGAAGTTTCCAGGGGAAGCGTAAGCGGGTATATTCAACAGTTGGGGCCTTCGTTTTCGCCGCGTTCGCGCGCTCGCAGGCTGGCAGCTTTACGGACATTTTTCAAGTTTTTGGAGAAGGAGGGCCTGGTCCAGAGCAATCCGGCCTCTTTGGTCCATTTTCCTAAACTCGGTCCACAACTGCCCAAATCCCTTACTTCCGCTGCAATCGAATCTCTGCTGGCACTGCCGGATACGGCCAAACCCCTTGGACAAAGGGACAGAGCAATGTTCGAGCTGCTCTACGCCTGCGGCCTGAGAGTGAGCGAGTTGGGCGGACTCCAATTGAGCCAGATTGCCCTCGAGCCGGGTTATCTGACGGTCCGGGGAAAGGGAGAAAAAGAGCGCCTGATCCCGATGGGTGAACTTGCGGCCGAGTCTTTAAAGACCTATCTGCAGTATGGACGTCTTAAATTATTGAAGAAGGGCTTTATCCCCGAGGTTTTTATCAACGCCAGGGGCGAGAAGCTTTCGAGGCAGGGCATCTGGAAGATAATCAAAAGCAGTGCACGAAAAGCGGGCATCACCACAAACATAACCCCTCACATGCTGAGGCATTCGTTTGCAACGCATCTTCTCGAAAACGGAGCTGATCTTCGCTCGCTTCAGGTGATGCTGGGACATTCGGATATCGCTACAACTCAGATATATACTCATGTTGCCAGAGAGCGGCTCAAAGAAATACACAGGAAGTACCACCCACGGCCCTGAGAGGCGGGACTGTTCCGGATGGAAGTCATTACCACTCACATAAACGCTGACTTCGACGCAATGGGATCGATGATTGCGGCCAGGAAGCTCTATCCGGGCGCCCTGCTGGTTTTTCCCGGGTCGCAGGAACGAACCCTTCGTGAATACTTTATAAAATCGGCCGTATACATATACGGTTTCAAACGCCTGCGCGACATCGACATGGAAAAGGTTACGCGGCTCATCCTGGTCGACACCAGGCAGTCCTCCCGAATTGGTAAATTCATCGATATTTTGCAGAAACCAGGCCTCGAAGTGCATGTCTACGACCATCATCCTGACGCCGAGGACGATGTCAGGGCAGACCTGTCCATCGTGAAGCCCTTTGGTTCCACGGTGACTCTCTTCACCCGGATGTTTCGGGAGCGCGGCATAGAAATCACCGCCGAGGAAGCGACCATGATGAGCCTCGGTGTGTTCGAGGACACCGGATCTTTCACCTTCAGCAACACGACGCCCGAAGATTTCGAAGCCGCCGCTTTCCTGCTCCGGTCCGGGGCCGATCTAAACGTGGTCTCGGATATGGTCACCCGGGAACTGACCGCCGAACAGGTCAGCCTGCTCAACGAGTTGATCCTTTCCGCGAAAAACTACAATTTTCAGGGAATAGAGGTATGTGTCACCACGGTCTCGATCGACAGGTACGTGGGCGATTTTGCAGTGCTGGTCCACAAGCTGCGCGATATCGAGAACCTTGACGTGGTGTTTGCCCTGGCCCGCATGGATGACCGCGTCTACCTGGTTGCCAGGAGCCGTATCGCCGAGGTAAACGTTGGCGCAATCGTTTCCCTTTTCGGAGGTGGTGGACATGCAACTGCCGCTTCCGCCAGCATCAAGGACCTCACCCTGGTTCAGACTGAAGCAAAACTGCTCGAGCTTCTTCGGAGCCACATTCATCCGTACCCAACCGCTGAAACCCTCATGACGAGCCCGGCGGTCTACACTGATCCCGACTTGGAGATCGGGGAAGCCGAGCTCACGATGGTGCGCTACAACATAAACGCCATGCCGGTGGTCGAGGGCGGGGTACTCATTGGGCTTATTACGCGCCAGGTGCTTGAAAAGGCACTTTTCCACGGCCTCACCCAGCAGACTGTTGCCGAGTTCATGAATACGGACGTCGCATCTGTGGGGCTGAACGCAACTCTCGTTGAAATTCAGACTCATTTGGTTGAACGGCATCAACGCATTCTGCCTGTCGTCGACAAGGGCAAAGTGCTGGGGGTGATCACTCGCCGGGACCTGCTCGATTTCATGCTCGACGAGCACAATGACGACAGAAGGCTCGACGATGGAACCTCTCTCACGCATTGGCCGAAGCGAAAAAACATCCAGTCTGTCCTTTCCGAACAGCTTCCGAAGAACATAATTCAAATGCTCAAGGAATTCGGCGCCCTGGCCGAAAGCCTTGGGGCACGGGCATATGCGGTGGGCGGCTTCGTCCGTGACCTGCTCCTGCGCCACCCGAATTTCGATATAGATATCGTTTTGGAGGGGAACGCCATTGACTTTGCCAGGACCTTTGCCGAGCAGCACGGGATAAAGGCCAAGCTGCACAGAAAGTTCAACACTGCCATGCTTGTCTTTGCCGACGGGCTGACGGTGGATATAGCTTCGGCAAGGTTCGAGTACTATCAGCACCCGGCCGCCCTGCCGATTGTCGAATCAAGCTCGCTCAAGATGGACCTCTACCGCAGGGATTTTACGATAAACATCCTGGCCATCGAGCTTAACCCGAGCGAGTTCGGCCAACTCATCGATTTTTTCAGCGGACAGCGAGACATCAAAGAGAAGATAATAAGGGTCCTGCACAACCTGAGTTTCGTCGAAGACCCTACACGAATTCTGCGGGCCATTCGTTTTGAACAGCGGTTCGGTTTCCGGATTGGAAAGCAGACCGCAGGTCTCATCCGAAACGCCGTGCACATGGGCCTTATTCAGAAACTCGGTGGCCGTCGTTTGCTCCACGAGGTCAAACTCATTCTCGAAGAAGAGGACCCCGTACCCGCGCTTCACAGAATGGCTGATTTCGGTGTTATGCCTGCCCTCTCCTCGGCTATTAACTTCGACAAAAGAATGGAAGAGCTTTTCGGCAGGCTGCGGGAGGCCATCTCCTGGTATCGCCTGAGCTTTCTCGACGAACCGTTGGAGCGGTGGTGGGTCTACCTTCTGGGACTTTTCTCATACGTGGGCATCCAGGAGGTGGAACCAGCGTGCGAAAGGCTTCTATTGACGGCAAACCAGCGTGACCGCCTCCTCTGGACCTATGAAAACGTCGGCCGGCTGCTCAAATCCTTTTTCGTGTCCGATCGAAAACCCAGTGAGGTTTTCCGGGCTCTACTGCCGTTCAGGCCCGAGGAACTGCTTTTCCTGATGGGCAGGGCCGATAAGGAATCGACGAGAATGGCTGTCAGCCATTATTTCCACAGGTACAGAAACGTGCAGACCGAGCTCAAGGGAAAAGACCTCAAGGCGATGGGAATTCCCCCCGGCGCGATTTACCGTCAGTTGCTCGATGAGCTTTTGGACGCCAGAATCAACAAACAGGTCAAAAATCGCCCCGAAGAGCTTCGTTTTCTCACCTCCAGGCACCCTGAACTTTTTTCCGGCCTGACTCAATCTGCTGAGTCCAAAGACTTCTGCTGAAAAACTTTTATTGAACGATAACGAGGTCCCAGCCGCCGGAAAGCGCAAACTTTGCGAATTTGGCTGGAGGAAAAGGATAGATACTGATATATCCGCGCTTTGACCTTATGAACCTTGGAGGTTTCGGGCTTCTATGCATGACATTGAGAGAATCGTCCTTTCCATAGTACCATTGCTGTTAGCTATTATTCTCCACGAAATTTCTCACGGCTGGGTTGCGGAGAAACTGGGGGACCCCACCGCCAGGATGCTTGGGCGAATCACTCTCAATCCGATTTCCCATATCGATCCGATAGGGACGATTATCCTTCCGGGTGTCCTCCTGCTCACCGGTTCGCACTTTATTTTCGGCTGGGCCAAACCCGTGCCCGTCAATTTTGCAAATTTGCGGGGCGGCCGCAGGGACATGGCGTTGGTAGCGCTTTCCGGTCCTCTTACCAATTTGTTGCTTGCAGTCCTGAGTTCAATTATTTTTCACCTGACATTTGGCGGCCTTGGTGGTTCCGCCGGCGTATGGGACAGGATAGTCGTGCCGATCCACGTGATGGCGAATTACTCTGTGCTGTACAACCTTGTACTGATGGTTATAAATCTTCTTCCTATCCTTCCGCTGGACGGGGGAAGGATCGTTGCAGGGTTGGCTCCCGAGCAAATAGGAATTGCAATGGAGCGGATCGAAAGATACGGAATGCTCATCGTGTTGCTCTTGATTGCTTCCGGAATATGGAGTTATGTAGTCACGCCGATTATATACTTATTCTGGCGGATTTTGATGTAACAAAAGGCGAATGGATATCGCGGGACCTTAAGCAGGTCACCGATTTACCGATTAAAGGAGACGTGTTCCGATATGGTTGAAAGGAAGAGAATTCTAAGCGGCATGCGCCCTACCGGGCGACTTCATTTAGGTAACCTTCATGGCGCCCTGGATAACTGGGTTCGGCTCCAGAATCAGTATGACTGCTATTTCTTCGTTGCAGACTGGCACGCACTTACCACCGACTACGCTTCTCCGCAAGGAATCCGCGAAAACACCTGGGACATGATTCTCGACTGGTTGAGCGCCGGTCTTGACCCAAAACTCTGTACGATGTTCATCCAGTCGGACATTAAAGAGCATGCAGAACTCTATCTTCTGCTCGCAATGATCACCCCCCTGCCCTGGCTCGAGCGCAATCCCACCTATAAGGAGCAGCAGCAGCAGCTCGATCAGAAGGATCTCGCTACCTACGGCTTTCTCGGCTATCCGGTGCTTCAGGCCGCCGACATCATCATATACCGCGCAAACGGTGTTCCCGTCGGAAAAGACCAGCTCCCTCACATCGAGCTGACCCGGGAAATAGCTCGCAGGTTCAATTTCATGTATAAATCCGAGATCTTCCCCATTCCGGACGGGCTGCTGACCGAGTCGCCGGTGCTCCCGGGTCTCGACGGCAGGAAGATGAGCAAGAGCTATGGAAATTGCATCTTCATCACGGAATCCGAAAAAGACATAACCGAAAAAATATCGAAAATGATGACCGACCCTCAGAGGATCAGGCGAAATGACCCGGGCGACCCAGAGGTCTCCCCCGTTTTCGCTTATCACAAGCTCTATTCTTCGCCCGACGAGGTCGCCCGGATTGCCGAGGGATGCCGCACTGCAGCCATTGGCTGCGTTGAGTGCAAGAAGATTCTCATTCGCAATGTCGTCTCCCGGCTTGCGCCGATACGGGAAAGACGCCTTAAGCTCGAAGGGGAACTTGGTAACGTAAAGGAAGTCATAGCCGAGGGCAATGCCAGGGCAAGGCGTGAGTCGATAATCACAATGGAACTGGTCCGCCGGGCCATAGGTATCTAGTAGTTAAATCAATTGGGTTGAGGGATCCGGGGATTCAGGGATTCAAACGATTAAAGCTTCCTCAATTCCTAAATTCGTTGGATTTGATGCGTCTTCAAAAATTTCTTGCACAGGCTGGAGTCTGCTCAAGGCGCGCCGCCGAGGAACTGATCAGGCAGGGCCGGGTTGAGGTGAACGGCGAGAAGGCCGAAATCGGCCGCAGCGTAGATCCTTTAAGGGACCGCATGCGCCTCGACGGGAAGCCCGTTTTTCTCCAGACGAAGAGAATTATTCTAGCCCTCAATAAGCCCTGCAACTGCGTAACCACCGCTTCCGATCCCCAGGGCCGCAGGACTGTCCTGGATCTTCTCCCCGACTTTGGCGTACGGATTTTTCCTGTCGGCCGGCTGGACTACGACACCGATGGACTTCTGCTGCTTACTAACGACGGGGAGCTTGCCAATCGCCTCCTTCATCCTAGCTATGGAATATCGAAAGTATATGATGTAAAAATAAAGGGACATCCTGACAAAAAAGCGATAGAACAACTCCGGTCCGGTGTGCGGATCGAGGAGGGTGTGACGGCCCCGGCCGGAGTGGAAATTATTCGGGAACTGCCGAGCTCCGCCTGGTTACGGATTACACTTCACCAGGGTTGGAATCGCCAGATAAAACGCATGGGCGACGCGGTTGGGCACCCGGTTTTGAAGATCAGGCGTATTTCTTATGGACCGGTGTGCCTCGGCCGATTGAGGCCGGGCGAGTACCGGTTGCTCAGGCCGGATGAAATCCTGAAAATCTACGAGGAAGCCAGAATCTACAGGAGTGATGCCGGTGATGAACTCTAGGCGCGGTTATCCTTATGGATCTCCCGGTTCCTTCTACCGCGGTGGGGGAGAAAAAGAAAAAAAACCACAGTCATCCTCCCGCGTTCTCATCATTGCCGTTGTTGTTCTTGTATTGGCATTAGGCGCCGCTTGCGCTTTTTTCATAGCCAGGGGAGGCGCGATTTCCGCGCTAACGATCTTTCCCTCAAAACTCGTCGCCCTTCATTTTCAGCACAACGGTCAGGAACTGCTCTTGCTCCCCGACTCCCAGGTCATTGTAAACCCAAGGGATTCTCTCCAGCTCGTCCAGGTCAGAACTGACGGATGGCTCTCATGGGGAACCAAGGTGGTCTCTTCAGATGTGGACGTGAAAGCAATCAGCAGAAAACCCGGCGTGACTATAAAAGATCTTTTCCCCCAGGAATCTTTCGAAACTCCTAAACTCGTGGAGTTGCGGGTATTGCTCTGGAATCGGCCGATCGGCAAGGTCTCTCTCCTGGTTCAGCTCGATTACAAAGACTGGCTACACAGGGCTAATACAAGCGCCGACATGGATAAGAGAATAGCCTACCTGGAAAAGGCGCTCGGTGACAATGGATCCAACATACTGCTTAAGACGCAACTTGCCGGGCTTTATTTTGACAGCAAGCGTTATGCAGATGCGGCACACCTTTATCAGGAAATAGACGAATCGGGCAAATCCAGAAATATTTCCGAAAAGCTTCTTGTCGTTTATCAGATAATGAACAAAACCGATGAGGCACTCCAGGTCTATCTCGACCTCCTGAAGCTGACGGAAGAGCAGCAGACTTTCAGGGAATTTCTCGCCTACCTGAAGAACAAAAAGTCGAGCGACCTGGCTGGGAAGTTTCTCGAGAAACATGAGCGGGAAATTCCCCACTCCTTCCGGTCCCAGGTGCTGGTCGAAATCGCCCAGCTCGCCAGCGACGGAAAGGACTGGCAAAAGGCAGCTTCAGCATGGGAGAGGGCCGAGAAGGCAGGCGTAATGGACTCCAATGTCCAATATAACCTTGCGGTGACGCTGCTCCGAAATGGCAAAACCGATGAGGCTATCGTTGAATTTGAAAAATACCTGCATAAGAATTCAAATGACGTGAAAACCTGGCTCCTGCTTGCCGACCTCTACGAGAAGAAGGGAAATCACGCCCAGGCCATGGCCTGTTACGAATCCGTGGTCCAGAAGAACCCGCATAACAAGGAAGCGCTTATCAGCCTCATCCCCATCCTGGAGAAAATGGACGATAAGAGCGGGCAAATCGCCAACTACGAAAAACTTCTCCAAATCGAACCCAATAACCGCAAATATCTCTTTAATGCCGCGATGCTCTATATGGATCAGAAAAAGTACGATAAGGCGCAGGCCCATTTGTATTCAATAGCTTCCATGGATCCCAAAGACGTTGAATCCAGGAAACAGTTGCTCGTTATTTATCAAAAGCTCAGAAACGATAAAGGCGAGATCCAGGTCCGCCAGGAACTTGCAAGGCTCGATCCCAAAAATCCGGCAGGTTTGGACTCGGTATATAAATACTACGAAGACCGGAAGGACTTCAAAGGCATGCAGGCCTACTTCCGAGCTTTAGCGGAGAAGGACCCTGATTCAAGCAGCCTGCACAAATATCTTCTTCAGGCAGCAACCAAACTGGGGGATAAGAAAGCAGCCCTGCATGAACTCGAACACCTGATTCGGCTCCAGCCAAAGGAGAAAAGATACTACAGACTCGCAGCGGACCTTTACGAAGAAACCGGAAACTATGCCGAGGCGTCCAAGAAACTCGAAGCGATTCTCAAAATAGATTTTAGAGATCAAAGGGCAAGAGAGGATTACGAACGATTAAAGGTAGAGCAACTGAAGAAGGCGCCCCAGCCCGGCAAGCAGCAACCTTCCTGATTGTCGTTCATCAGATTGTTCGGCACTTTTCGCGCCATTTCTTCAGTACGCTTGGCGGCATGATTCGGCATTGAGTATTGCGTTTGGCACACGTATCAGATATAAAGAACGGCAATGCAAAGTAACCCGCAGTGCTGTTGCGGGACCTAGCGGGCGGGTAACTCAGCGGTGAGAGTGCCATCCTCACACGGTGGAAGTCGGAGGTTCAAATCCTCTCCCGCCTATCGAAGTTTATGATTTTACAATCATAAATCGGCGTGTTCAGAACACTGATACACTCCTGATACACCAAGGGGTATCCGGCCGGTTCCGGATGCTCCTTCTCAATTTTGTAGCGGGCGCAGAAGTTAAATTCTCCAATGTGAAGCAAGGCCGGCCAAAATCCAACTTCATCGAGGCGTTCAGTCAGTCTGTTTCTTCCCAACGGACTTTAAAAGAGGGTCTTCGGAGTGAAACGCCGATTCCAAACCATATCCCACAACCCCGTGACGTTATAAGGAATACTCTGTATGGGTTTTATTGTGCTCGTAACGGAAATTGCTGCCCGTGGCTAACCGTGCAACCGGCGGACTTCCGGGATCAAAGTTCTGGCTGATTGTAGGTTCGCTGGCTATTGCAGCGGCCTTTGTACTCTCCCTCTGTTTGGTCTTCGAGGCAAGATGGGAGACCAACGACGATGTTGCCATGTCTATGGTCGCTCACGGCTATGGCGTGGCTGCCTTCGGGACGCCTAATCTTATTTTTTCAAATGTTCTTTGGGGGTATCTGGTTCGCGCGATTCCGCAAATCGGAGGAATCCTTGGCTACTCAATTGCTACGCTCTGTGTGCTTATTACTGTCGGGGCAGTACTGCTGTTTGGCTTGTACCGGCTCGGTGCCGGCTATATAGCTTCACTGTCCATGCTCGCCCTGTTGCTGGTGCGTCCGGTGCTTTTCCCACAGTTCACTATTAATGCAGGTTTGCTGCTGGTAGGCGCGATTATATGTTGTCACCTATTTGCGCGTCAGGACAACTGGCAGGCGCTATTGCTCGGATGCCTGCTTGCCTTCTCCAGCTACCTGGTGAGGAGCAATGAGTTTTTATTGGTTCTCTTTGTAGCTCTGCCGTTGCTTCCATGGCGAACCCTATTGCTACGCCGATTCTCACAGGTTTCATTATTGGCCCTCATTCTAGTGATAGCAGTCTCGACAGTTATTGATCATAAGGCTTACCAAGGGCAGCAATGGAAGGCCTTCAATGAGCTTAATCCGGTTCGCACCCCTTTCACTGATTTTGGCGCAGATGAGTATCTGAAAAAGCGTCCGGATATATTGGGCCGCTATGGCTTCAGTAATAACGATATTGACTTGATACGAGAATGGTTTTTCGTTGATCCCGAAATCGTCAGTCCGCAGGCCCTGCGAGCAATGTTGGCTGAACTGGGTCCACTACCAAATCAAGGAAACTCAGTCGCCAAGGGTTGGGCCGGGATCCAAACCTTGTGGGACCCCAAGTTGTTGCCATTTGTGCTGACCGCATTGTTGTTGACCTTACTCCGTCCAAGTTGGCGGGTAGCAGCTAGTTGGGGATTATGTATTGGAGCTGTCTTCGTCATTGGTCTATTAGGGCGCCCCGGAATAATAAGGGTATATGTGCCGTTGGTTTGCTTACTCACAATTGCCACCTTCTTGACGGGGCAATTTTCAGATTGGCGTAATCGTCTCTGTACCGCTGTACTGATTGTGGCGGCGGTACTCAATACTTCCCTTGTTTTTACTGAGTCGAAAACCACTCAAATTACTTCCGAGCAGGCCCGCGAAGGGTTAGATGCCTTCCCCCGTGACCCGGTCGTCATCTGGGGGATAGGGTTCCCCCTCGAGGCAGTTTATCCGGTCATGGGGGCATCACCCTCTGCAATGTCCTGTCGATTTTATGGGTTAGGAGCGTTTACGCTCGCACCTTTTTCAGTCGCGTTCACCGAACAACAACAGGGGCGCGGCATGATCGATCGCCTTGTTAAAGAGACAGGCATCCCGATCGTTGCCTCACAGAAGTGTCTTGGATATCTCGAAACTTATTGCAGGGAGCGCCTTCATGGAGAAATAAAAGAGCTGTCTGCCCAACAGCATGGGTCGATTGTGGTGAGCGTGCGCCGATGTGAGGCAAGACCATGAATTGTTACGGCCTATCGAGCAGCCTCTTTATCGGCTGTACTGGTATGGAAAAAACGCACATGGCCGTTACAATCGGCTTCCGTGCGTTTCGATCCGGCGCAAGGGCCGAATTCTGGAATCATGTAGACCCGGGCAATCAGCTTGAACAGGAAAAGATTGCGCGAAAATGCGGGAGGCTCTCCCAGATGGATACCATAGTGCTTGACGGGTTGTGTGCTACCTGCCGTCTTCGAAAAACGGGGGACAACTGCTCTTTCATCTCCTCTCAAAAACATGTGAGAAGACCTCGACACTCATAACTACCAACCTCACTTTTGGAAAATGGCCGTAAGTCTTTAGCCAAGATGGCAACCGCTCTCCTTGATCGGGTCACAATGGCTGTAAAATGTGTTTGAAGGAATTTGCTTACAGGGGTGGGGCAATTTTCGACGCCTAAAGAGGGGCAGTTTTCAACGCCGATTGACATCGGGCATGGTATTGGATTATTTATTTCGCACCACCTGCTGAATGAGCGTTGAATTAGATTCATCAAGCTCCGATGGACTGTGCTTGGTTTGATACAGCCTGCTCCCGGAAGGCATCTTGATGAGACTGAGCGAAATTGTTATGTGTTGCATTCTTGAGTTGAAAAAATCGAGTGGGTGGAAACACTTGCAGCCATCACGATTCCGTTTGGAAACTGTAAACAACTGCTTTTTGGGATTTGGATATAAGTTGTGCTAAAGCTTGACCTTCCTGTGCAGAATGTGGAAAGTTCTCCAACCATCGATATCAGAGAGGTAGCCTTTGTTGATCCGGGTGCAACAATCACTCCCGAATGTTCCAGGCTTGCTCTGCCCGCAATGGGCTCCCACTGGCATCGTGTTGCCGCAATCCTCTTCAGCGCTGCGGTTTTCGTTGGCAGCTCAATTTACGTCGCCCTTACCTTCCAATGGGGGGCAATCGCCCTGGCCCTGAAAGAAGTTAATCTGATCCATCTGTTCGGCTATGGCGGATCGTCTATTATGCTCTACTGGATGATTCGCGCCCTGCGCTGGCATTTTCTCCTGAAACGGACCGGCACGATCGTTCCCTTCTTCGATATCTACATGTGTACTGCGGTCTCACTGAGCTTTTCGATCTTCACTCCCCTGCAGTCGGGAGAGATGCTCAAGGTGGAACTGCTGAGAAAGTACGGCATGATCCAGCGCTTTCCCGGGTACGGATCTTTCCTGGTAGAACGTGCGCTGGACTTGGCAACAGTCTTGACCATAGCCGGCGTGAGCCTCCTTACGGCCCTTAACTTCCTGCCCCACAGGTCGTATGCTTTTTACTTCATCGCTGCATCAATATCCTTTGGTGTTATAGGAATCTACGCTCTTTTTAAGCTGCGATTTACCGGACGAGTACAGCAGTTGCTTGACCACATGAATCAGTGCATCAGAAATGTACCAAGTCTACTGTTGGTCACCTTTATCACGTGCATCTCCTGGGCTTCGGTTGCACTCAGTTGGTACCTCTTGCTGTATTGCGGGTCGCTGCCACTGGATTTTCTTAAGACACTGGCCCTCATGTCAACCGTTACGTTAATCAGCATCCTCAGCCTGGTCCCAGGCGGTCTGGGTATTTCCGAAGCCGGAACATCACAAGTTCTCATCTGGCTTGGCTTCGCTTCCACAGCCGCCCAGACGGGCACACTGCTGCTGCGTTCCTATTCAATAATCGCCATTGTTCTCGGTGTTGCCCATCTTGCTGTGTGGAAAATGGTGCGAAAGCGTCGGAGCCGTCGTTCGGCGGCCGCTACATCTGCAACCATCCAAACAGAAGCGGACACCGCAGGAGCTGCTTGAGCGCCACTTTCAGAAGAGATTACGCCAATGGGCAAACGGATAGCCATCCTCCAATCAAACTATATCCCGTGGAAAGGTTACTTCGACCTAATCAATTCCGTCGATGAATTCATTCTCTATGACACCGCGCAGTTCACTAAGAACGATTGGCGCAACCGCAACAAGATCAAGATCTCCGGCGGCTTGTTATGGCTGAGTATTCCCGTCCGTCACAAGTTCGGTCAACTCATTCAGGATACTATTATCCCCGATTCGTCCTGGGGCCGGACGCACTGGCGCTCACTGTCCCAGGCCTACGCAAAGGCCGCTTTCTTCAAAATGTACAGGCCGGTCTTTGAAGAGTTATACAAGAAGTGTAGTGCTGAGAGTAAACTAAGCAATGTCAACTTTCAGTTCATCAAGGAAGTGTGCGCGATTCTCGGCATTACAACGAATATAACCTGGTCGAGAGATTACCGTCTGGTAGACGGCCAAACAGAACGTCTCGTCGATCTGTGCAAACAGCTTGGCGCCAGCGAATATATTTCCGGCCCTGCCGCTACGAACTATATAGAGTCTGACTTGTTTGCCCGGGAAAATATAAAGCTTACTTATATCGATTACTCCGGGTATCCTGAATACCCTCAGCTTTACCCCCCTTTCGAGCACGGTGTCAGCATTCTCGATCTACTTTTTAACACCGGTCCCGAAGCCAAGATGTATATGAAGAACTTTCGCGGCCTTGATGCATGTAAGTCACCAGATGGAGAAAGATAAAAGATAATGGTTATTTCTGTTGTCATCCCCGTGTATGGCTGCAAGACTTCCCTGAAAGAACTCTATCGCCGTCTGGTAACGTCACTCGAAGCCATTACCCCTAGTTTCGAGATCATTCTGGTCAATGATGCCTGCCCGCAGAATTCGTGGGAAATAATCCGTGAGATCGCATTGAATGATATAAGAGTAAAGGGTCTGGACCTTTCCCGTAACTTCGGTCAGATCCGCGCCATAACCGCTGGTTTGCACCATGCCACGGGCGAGTGGATCGTGGTCATGGACTGCGACCTTCAAGACAGACCCGAAGAAATCCACCGCCTCTATTCCAAAGCTCAGGAAGGCTGGGACGTGGTCTTTTCCCGCAGAACTGCCCGCAAGGATAAATTTCTCAAAAGACTATCTTCAAAAATCTTTCATGCCTTATACGGGTACTTCACGGGAGGCGCCTTTGACAGCACGATCAGCAATTTCAGCATGTGTAGACGCATGGTGGCAGACAACTACAAACGCATGGGCGACCGAAATCGGGCCTTCATCCTGTTCATAAAATGGATGGGCTTCAAGTCGGCGGTTATTGACGTAGAGCACTCTGAACGGAGCTCGGGCAGGTCCTCGTACACGTTTACAAAGCAACTTCGGCTGGCGTGCGAAATCATCACGACTCAATCCAACAAACCCCTGGTCATTTCGATTAAGCTCGGCTGTGCTGTGACCTTTGTCTCTTTCTTATATGGTTTAGTGGTTCTCTACCGGTATTTTTTTAACGGCGTCAGCGTCCCTGGTTGGACCAGCATCATTATGTCCATCTGCTTCGTCGGCGGGATTATTATTGCCGAAGTGGGGGTACTTGGACTTTACATAGGTTACGTTTTTGACCAGACCAAAGGAAGGCCGCTTTACATAATACGTGAAACCGTCGAGTTCCAAACTTCAAAACTGGGGGAATAGCTATGATCGTCATCACCGGAGCGACAGGTTTCGTGGGCCGCTATCTGGTTGATCACCTGGTGAGGGCCGGTGAAGAGGTTTTCGCCGCGGGCCGTACCCGGAAATACGACTCGTTTTTCCGTGAGTTGGGAGTTCCTTTCGTACATCTTGACGTTACCACACCGGAGGACTTCGGAAGGCTGCCCACCGAGCATGTAAAGGCCTTCATTCATCTTGCCGCAATGATTCCGGCAGCCGTCCAGAATAGCACATCCGACATTTTCCTGAAGGTCAATACCCTCGGCACCCTCTACGCATTGGAACATTGTCGGAACAATAATATAGGAAAGTTCATCTTCACCACCACCCTTTATGAGGGCATGGAGCATATGGAGCTGCCCATCACGGAGGCAATGGGCCGAAAGTATGCCCTGACAGGTGACCACGCCGCTTATGTTATCTCCAAGATAGCCGCCGCCGAGTATGTCGAGCATTACGCACAGGAATTCGGCATCCAGGGGATTATCTTGCGGCTGACGGGTCTACTGGGCTACGGACGCCAGGAAGGATCCTGGACCGATGGAGTATTCAATCCAAGCGCTTTTGAAGTCTTTTACAAGCTGGCGAAGGCCGGCCATGCACTTGAAATCTGGGGCAAACATGAGGCAAGGCGCGACTCTCTATATGTCAAAGATGCGGTCCGCGCCATCCATATGGCAATCTCGACCGACCGGGCCCGAGGCCTCTATCTTATCGGGTCCGGCATTGGGCGAACCAACGAAGAAGAAGTCAAGACCTTCGCGGAAGTCTTCAGTTCCAAAAACTATGCTATCCCGATTGTTTACAGACCGGAGCTGCCCGAGAAGAAAAAAAGCTATTATTTCGATATTGGTAATGCTAAACGTGATTTTGGCTGGGAACCGGTCTACAGTTATCGGGACATCCTTATCGACTATGATAAGGAAGTGCAGTCCGGTAGGTTCAAGAGCTTGTAATTGACTGACAACATCGCGGCAACAGAAGCTGACTTGCTTGCTATTGGAGTCACTAAATCATCATGATCGTATTCGGCGCAGGCGTTGCCTATCGAGGCTGCCACACCCAAAAACAGGTTCTGATATGACAAAAGATGAAAATCTGGTTCCGTTCAACTGGCCTTACATGACCGGCAAAGAACTCTATTTCATTGCAGAAGCCCATTTCCAAGGGCGTCTGGCCGGTGACGGTCCCTTTACCGAGCGCTGCCATAAATGGATCGAAGCCAAGACGGGCTGTGCCAAGGCGCTATTGACACACTCTTGTACAGCGGCGCTTGAAATGGCCGCCCTGCTCCTTGAAATAAAGGCGGGCGATGAGGTCATCATGCCCTCTTATACTTTCGTATCCACGGCCAACGCGTTTGTGCTGCGGGGGGCAAAGCCGGTATTTGTGGATGTGAGAGAAGATACGTTAAACATCGACGAAGGCTTGATCGAAGCGGCCGTTTCGCCGCGCACGCGGGCAATTGTCCCGGTCCACTATGCCGGGGTTGGCTGTGAAATGGATGCGATCATGCAAATTGCCGCGGCTCATGGCCTGAAAGTGGTCGAAGATGCCGCCCAGGGAGTGATGGCGACGTACAAGGGGCGGACCCTGGGAAGTATCGGTCACCTCGGAGCTTATAGCTTTCACGAAACCAAGAATGTGATTTCCGGTGAGGGAGGTGCGCTGATAGTCAATACCCCCGACCTGATCGCGATGGCCGAGATTCACAGGGAAAAGGGTACGGACCGCAGCCGCTTTTTTCGCGGAGAAGTGGATAAATACACGTGGCAGGCTGTTGGTTCATCGTATCTTCCGGGTGAGTTGGTCGCGGCATTTCTTTTTGCGCAACTCGAGGAAGCCGACCGTATCACGGTTGCGCGTCTTGAGGCCTGGGACCGTTACCATGACCTTCTTGCACCCTTTGAATCGGCTGGATATCTGCGTCGGCCGATTGTTCCTGTTGAATGCCAACACAATGCGCATATGTATTACATCCTGCTGCCACCCGAGATCGACCGGCAAATGGTCCTTTCCGAAATGAAGTGCCGTGGAATCTCGGCGATCTTTCACTATGTTCCGCTGCATCGATCCCCTGCAGGCTTACGCTATTGCAGGACGAGCGGTGAACTGCCCGTGACGGACTCGGTTTCTCAGTGCCTGATTCGGTTGCCGCTCTGGATGGGGATATCTTATGAGCAGCAGGTCCGGGTTGTGAAGACCCTGGTTGATGCCATAAAAGACGATATGTTCCGGGGAGGCACTGCCTCCAGTAAAGGAGCCAGCGTTTCGTCAACAAGTTTTCAGCGCCGATAAAGGGAGCACGGGTCTCACCTTATCGTCACATACTGGAGTAAGCCCAGTCAGACCGAATCGGAGGTTCAAATCCTCTCCGGCCTATCGAAAAGCTATTGTACAGAGCCGATTCTCAGGAGTCGGCTTTTCCTTTTTTGTGGTGCGCTTTTTTATCTTAAGCACGCTGCCTTTCGCCAACCGGCTCGGCACTATGCACCTGCCAGCCCCGCTTCTCCCTAATCCGGTCTAAGCCTGCCGGACCGAAGGATGAAAGGAATTGCCTGTCGTTTCTATCGTGAATTACTCTCGAAAGAGCCTACGTGCCTCATTTGCTACGAAATTCGGAACGGACTTGCTTAGAGAGATGCTTTTCAGATCTTGGCGGTTGAGGGTTGGGATCAATTTTCTGGAAACGGCGGGCGGAGTTTTGGGATTGGTCGCAAGAGCCAGACGAACGGCATAGATTCTTAGCCATTCCTTTTCGGCGGCAATCCTGCGCAGCACTTCGTCATCAACATGCCTGGAATAAGCTATGGCTGCTACTTCACCGTCGGTTATCTTGGGATTGCAAATCACTGCGACTTGAATCATGCGATTACTGTCCCGGATCAAGATGCCGCGAGTTTCCTTATCCGCTGTCAGTGCGAGTTTGATTTTCTCTGCCGTTTTCTTTTTCAACACCTTTTGCAGCAGGGTTTCGGCTCTCTGTTCGGCTTGTTCTTCATCAATCGCCCCCGCTATTTCATCGAGAAAGCGCATGGCTTCGATTAGCAGGTGCTCCCATGGTTCGTTGATAGTAATATCGCCTTCCGTAGAACCGGGAAGTGTTACGAAGCTTCCGCCATGGACCGTCAGCATCTTGAAGAAAGCTTCCCGGCCCACCAGATCGCCGGTTTGTGCATGACCAACCTGTCCGCCTCGGATGTGAATTGTTCCCGTAAGGGTCTCGGAGTTAACCTCAACAATGCGGTCGACGCTGTCCAGGCAGGCCAACTGAACGAGGTCGGTCAAACCGATCTCATTTATGGTACCCCAAAAGCCACGCGACTGGTTTTGAGCTTCGTAGGGTCCCTCTTCTCCGCTCACTTTTTCCCCTGAAAGATTAATCGCCTGAATGAGCAGATATTCCCATGGCCGGTTTATTGAAACTCTCACATCCCCCGGAAGGGGTAGTGTTTCAAAATGGCCCCTCTCCCACTGGAGCAGTTCGAAAAAACATTCCTCCCCGATTTTATCGCCGGATTCAACATGAACCACATTCCCGGAGTCTAAATAGGCGTAGCCGGTTGCGCTGGGGGATTCGACTTTGATCGTATGGCTCAATTTGGCGAGGCAGGAAACCTGAATCAGATCGATCAATCGAATGTATTGAATTGTTCCTCTGAACCCGCGGCTGCCTGCTTGAACATCGTCCATATCACGTCCGTTCTGATCTGATCCCCGGTTGGCGTAAATGATCGCAACTTGTGCGGAAAACGACACTGATGGAGTCGGGATCAGAAACAGAGATTCTTCGCAATCCCATGAGTGTTTCGAAAAGACTATTCACAAACGATGCCAAACTCCTTCGGTCATCGGTCAGATCGCACGGGGAAAGATGCGGCCGTCCCCGCAAGCAATCCTTACACTTTTATTATAGCTTCATGCATCTTTACTGTACACCTTTGTATAAGAAAGCCGTAATCGATTCTAATGTAATCAGTGGGGTATAAGGTAAGTCTATACGGTTGCCCCTCGAATTTCTTCATCCAATCCGATTCAGCTTCACAGAAGAGCGGACCTGCGAGGTAGATTTTTATGCTCTCCTTTTTCAATTGACCTGGGCGCTGCCCAGTTGTAAAATAAGGCTGGGTGTAGGTTTATCGTAGCTAGCGTGCCCCTGCGCCCCGCACTGGTTTCCTTCCCTTCAATTCCGCTGATTCGAGGAGCCTGGAATGGGCATGTTCAAATCACTGCTCATTATGGCTTTACCGATCGGATTAGTCTCAAACGCGCATGCTCTGGAAACCATCTGATCCGAAGAAGCAGCCAAACTCACTGGCCGGCAAAAGTCCGTATTCGGCGAGATTGCGAGTGCTCATTTTGTGCCCGGAAGTAAGGGGCAGCCCACCTTCCTCCTGCACCTCTGCGGACCTTATCCGGCGCAGGTTTTCACAGTGGCTTTCTCGGGATCTGACCGGGGCAAGTTCGAGAGGCTACCCCAAAACGCTATTACTACGGGAAAAAGAATTGCGTAGGGGGTAAGAGCCGGCTTAACCTTGGAAGAGGAGATGGCTATGAGAATAAATCTGGTACTCTACCCAGCCATCATCGCTCTGACGCTCAGCCTTCTTTTGGCGCCTGCCCTGCCCGTTGCCGCGGGTAGCGCCGACCGCTTCATCTGCGATCTGCGTTTTATAATTGTGGCCCCACACCGGTCAAACGCATCAACAATACTCGGAATCAACAATTGGCGCCAATTCGAAGGCGGCTGGACGCATGATTCAACAGGGTTTGACGGCTTCTATCTCGATCGAGCGGCCGGCGGGTTCGTGAAGCTAGCCCCCCTTGGTTCCAGCACGGCAGATGTGCTTCTTCGGAGGTTCCCCATTTACAACGAGGGCAATATCTCTGGCCAATACCTCGACAGCTCCGGCGTTAATCATGACCACTTCTTGACCGAAAATGCCGGGAGATTCCTCAATCACATCGACCGTCCCAGTGCGGGCCCCACTAGCGGCTTCGCCGTGGACGATAAAGAAAATGTGGCCGGGGCGTTTGTCAATTCAACGAATAACTTGGAGCCAACGTATTCCCTGAGTACACCCGGGGGTGAATTAACGACGTTTCATCCTCCCGGGAGCTTTGACACGGGTGACCTGAGCGACCTCGGGGGAATCGTCGACTCCTGTCTCAAGGCCGGCACCAGCCTTATCAACGATAATCTCAACCACCCCGCTGCCGACTCTGTCGATATCTGCCCGCGCGGATATGCCGCTCCGGGGGCTGAGAACATAAATACCCTTGGCGAGAGAGACCACCGTCATACAGTAGTGTTTCGGTGCTTTGAGTGGTGAGTAGTCAGGGAGGGGTCACCTGCACTCTCTTTACAAATGCGGCAGGAGATGAAGACGATTCTCCGCAGCCTAACCTTTCTTGCCGCCGCCAGAAGCACTTCCGATCCAATCGATTTTCACCGGATTCCCCCAGTACAAGTGTGTTCTATTTCACCTGCAGGCTCCGCGCTATGCACGCCGCACGCTTCAGTCTCGACGCTCAGATAGGCGGGGTCTGAGCCCGACGGCCGCTCTTTCCGGCTTCACCCTTCTCCACCCCAAGCCCTCCCGAGTCCCAGCTAGACAGAAGAAGCAGCCTGATCTTATCCTTTTAGGTAAGGGTGTTACATTGCACAAAATAGAATCATACAATTCCTCAAGGAGGGAAATAGAATGACCAAAGCTCTTTATCCGGTAATTCTTTTTGCTGTTGTCTGCATGGCGCTGATGTTCACATTATCGTCCGCCCATGCCAACGCCGGTCCCATAGTGACGCCGGGTGATTCTCCCACCGGCGCGGTATCCAACGAAAGTCATGCCGAGCTTAACTCTCTAGAGCAGTCGGAATTTCCTGGCCCTATGATGGCGCAGGCAGAAGCACTGGCGGATGAACATTATTGCGTGGGCCATTGCCGCAGGCATTTTGAAGAACGCATGAAGGAATGCAATGAGCCTGAACACCCGCATCACCACCGATGCGAAGAGTGGGCCCGGGAACGGGAACACGAATGCCTCGATAATTGTTATAAGGAGCATCCGAGGTATTGAAGCACGAGTGTCAACATCCGATTACCTGAAAGGGAATATTAGGATTGTGCAGGATTGCCGTGCAGAACTTTTCTAGCATATCGGTTAAATCTTGAAACCCCTCGGGTTTGGATAGAAAGGAGGAAGCACCAGCCTGTTTGCTCAAGACTATGTCCCTCTCTTCCCTGGAAGTAGTGAAAATAAGTATGGGGATATTCTTCAGTTGCGGATCGGATTTGATTTTTGCCAGCGCCTCACGGCCGTCTATTCGCGGCATATTAAGATCGAGAAGGATCAGGCCGGGCGTGGGATACTTTTCAGGGTCTGCATAATCCCCCTCGTTATACAGGTAATCCAGGAGTTCCACGCCATCGTCTACAAAGCGCAAATCATGGGCAATGCCAATCTCCTGAAAAGCTGCTTCCACGAGGTGACAATCGTCTTCGTCATCATCCGCCATAAGGACTATGAATGAAGGGTTTTGCCTTTCCATTCAGCCCCTTTTTCCTGCTTTATCGGGAGGGACACAATGAAGATAGTGCCTTGCTCTGGAATACTCCTTACCATAATCTCACCGCCGTGCCGGTTCACGATCTTTTTGCAAATGGCGAGGCCCATGCCTGTTCCGCTGTAAGGGGTATTCTTGCCGTGAAGCCGCTCAAACGGCTTAAAAATCTTGTGACTATAACATTCATCGAAACCTATGCCATTGTCCTCGATCATAATCCGGCAGGTTGCACCCGCGACCTTTCCGTAAATCTTCACGACGGGCGTCTCAGATTCTTTCCGGTACTTTATTGAATTCCCGATGAAGTTCTGAAATAGTTGTCGCAATAGAGGGGCGTCGGCCTCCACGGTTGGCAGCTCACTAATCTCGACAGTCCCTTTGACCCTGTTAATCAAGATTTCCAGGTCGCTGGCGGCGTCTTTGGCAACTTCGGTCAGGGATACAGGCTCGTAACTTAACTGGCTGGTGCCGGACCTGGAATAACTTAGCAGGGCGCGCAGCAACTCAGACATGCGGTTTGCAGCTTTCGTAATGCGTTCCATATAGTCCTGACCTTCGGGATCGAGCGATTCCTTATGTTTTCTGGCGAGGATGCTCCCGAAGGCCTGAATCTTTCTCAGGGGTTCCTGTAGATCGTGAGAAGCGATAAAAGCAAATTCCTGTAACTCCTCGTTTAGTTGTTCGAGTCTTGTCACTGTTCCGACGAGTTCGGCGGTGCGCTCGCGCACACGCAGTTCCAGCTCATCACGAGATTTGCGAAGCTCTTCTTCCATTCTTTTCCGCTGGGTAATGTCAACGAACGCCGCAATTGCCCCATATGTTTGTCCTGTAGCATCAAAGAGCGGTGTGGTATTTCCTAAAGTAATTTTGGACGTACCATCGTCAAATAAATATTCCAGCTCATAATCTTGGCTCCCCTTGCCTTTTGCTGCCTGCTGCATGGGAAGTTCATCCAGAGGAATTTCCATACCGTCTCTTAATGCCTTGAAATGTACTGGGCGCCCAGCTTCAGGCGCCGTCTTCGAAACATTTACTCCGGTAGGCATCCCAAGGAATTCGTAGACAGCACGGTTCCCAGTCATCGAAAGGCATTCAGGATCACGAGTGATCCAAATCAAAGCAGGGACGGCATCCATGAGAGCTTCAAGCTCTTTAGCGTGCCTTTCGGCTTCTTCCTTTGCCTTGTGAAGCTCTTCCTCGGCCCGCTTGCGGTCGGTGATATCCACAAATGCACCTACCGAGCCGTATACCTTCCCTTCCACATTGCGGAGCGGAGAGGCGTTTCCCAATAGATGCCGTGACTCGCCATCATCGAACAGCAGCTCGAATTCGTAATCGCGGATTTCCGTTCCTCTTGCAGCCATTTGGACCGGAAGCTTATCCGGGGGAACCTCGACCCCATCTTTCATAGGCCTGAAACCGGTGGGCCGCTCAGGGGGCGGGGCGGATCTGGAGAAATTGGCGGTGGAGGGTAGCCCCAATAGTTCCTGGGTAAAGCGGCTGCCGGACATGTGACGGCACTCGACATCATGGGCTATAAAGACTGCCGCCGGCAACGCGTCCATGACCGTCGCCAACTCCGCTCCATACATCGCAGCCTCGCTTTGGGCCACCCTCAGCGTCTCCTCCGCTCCCTTGCGTTCGACTATTTCCTGCTGCAGTTCGGCATTTGTCCTGGCAAGGTCGGCCGTGCGCTCCCTGACCAAAAGCTCAAGCTCTGTGCGGTGCCTTCTAAGCTCTTCTTCAACTTGCTTCTGTTCGGTGAGATCGGTGATAACCGCGCAGACGCCCTCGAAATTTTCAACGCTCATGCGATTGAGCGAAATATTGACCGGCAGGGATCTTCCGTTATTATCCCGTTTCATCAGAAACTCGCCCTTGGCCGTCCCAAAGCTGCGGCTATCCTTGATGAGTTCCATCAACTGCGCACGGCCCTCGGAAGCAACATAAGAGTCCAGTTTTTTGCCGATGATTTTCTGAATCGGAAGCCCCAGCATTTCCCCCAGGGTGCGATTGCAGTAATAAATCGAGTCGTCAGATGAGAGTATCAGAGCACCCTCGGTAATGGACTCCACAAGGACGCGATACCCGTGGTCGGCGCCTCTAAGAGTATAAATCTGCTCTTCTCCCATGGGTTCATGGACAATGAAAGCATCCACCTCGCCGCCCTGGATCGCCTGAATTATCTGCTCCGACTCCAGAAGGCGCTCTTCCAGGGTCCGGATTTTTTCAAACAACTCTTCTCTTGTCGGCTCGTGCTGTTCCATTGATAGACCTCTGTAACTTTTTCAGGCAAAATACGGGTTCAGGAACTCTTTTTTTCTTCTTTTAGGGCTAATCTTACAAGAATAGGTTCGGAGTCGGAAAGATCGCCTATGAATCTTTGGAGCGGCGGCGGCAGATGCTTAACGAGGGTCGGGGCGGCGATCACCTGCGCATCCTTGGCCAGACCCGGCTGTTGGTAGACGTCGATTACTTCGAGTTCGCATCGGTCTTTAAGGTAATTTTCGCAAAGCTGCCTGGCGTTTTCTATCGCTTTCAAGGATTTGGGCGACATTCCAGCGACAAAAAGACTCAAGATGAATTTTTGTGATCCACCCTTGGCTGCAGCTTCTTCGAATATTTCGGTTGTTGTCTTACCTTCGGACATTATGGCCCTTTCAAGGTTTGCGCGGGCGTAAATCCAATCCCACCAAAACCCGTTCCGTATCTGCCAATGTTCCAATTATTTTTCGGACTGGCTTGGGCAGTTGTCGGACCAGAGTCGGAACCGCAAGAATCTGATCGCCCTTTGCCAGCCTGGGATTCTCAAGCAAATCGATTACTTCTATCGAGTACCGCCCCTTCAAATGCTCTTCGCATATCTTTTTCAGATTGCTGAAAGCTTCCATTGACCGGGGCGTCTGCCCGGCCACATAGAGCCTCAGTTCATACTGGTCTCCGGATTCGGGCCGCTTCCAAGCCTCTTCCTCGCCCGAGGCGGTTGACCGATTGTCGCCTGGTGAAGACATTATTCAACCCTCCTTGATGATAACCTGATCGGCATGCCTCTGGCGCGCTATTTCACTCCTTTGGCGATCGATCCTGCGCTTTCTTTCCTCTTCCTCTTCGATGGCCTTATTGAGTTCTTTTTCCTGAGCGCTCAATTCCGCCATCATGCCGGAAACCTGCGCTTCTACCAAGAGCTTCCGGATTTCGAACTCCCGCTGTTTTCGTTCGATTTCCTCCACGCGCTCTTTTTCCTCCTGCCGGTCTTTCGATTCCTGGGCAAGCCGCGCAGCACCGGTCACAACGCCTCCGGGGCCGACATAAACGTCAACGAGCCGCACGCCATCGGAGGAAAGCACGAATTCCCGTACCTGGTTGGAGTGGGCCATGCCGCGCGATTTAATAACATAAAGGCCGCGGTTGCGCTCGCCGCCGCTTTCGATATCTCGCACGGTGAGCCATGTATCCATGAGGGAGGATACGCCCATTTCAGTTAAATCCTGGTGCTGCCCGTAGATCAGGCATGTGAACAGGGCGGTTATTCCCTCCGTTTTCAGGCTGTCGATGAAGCGCATCAGTGCGGATTTGACTTCGGCCGAGTTGCCTATGGAAACCAGGTTGGAAATCGGGTCCATAATTACCACCGAGGGCTTGAAATCCCTTACCAGCTTGTTCATACTGACCAGGTGCATCTCAAGCCCGAAGAGAGTGGGCCGCGTTGCGTGTACATGGAGTGATCCGTTATCAAGCCAGGGCTGGAGGTCGACGCCGATGGAGCGCATATTGCGTACGATCTGGCTTTCCGACTCTTCGAAAGCCAGATAAAGGCACCTTTCGCCGCCCGAGCACGTGCTGTTCGCAAAATGGGCGGCAAGGCTCGTTTTCCCCGTACCGGCCGTACCCGTAATCAAAATACTGCTTCCGCGAAAGTACCCCTCACCGCCAAGCATCGTATCGAGGCGCGGCACCCCACTGGATATGCGCTCATTGCTGGCTTCGTGCGTGAGGCCGATAGAAGTGATAGGCAGAACATAAAGGCCCCCTTCATCGATCAGGAAGGGGTATTCATTGGTTCCGTGGGTTGTCCCGCGATACTTGACTATGCGCAACCGGCGCGTTGCGACCTGTTCGATCATGCGATGGTCGAGAAAAATGACGCAGTCGGAAACGTATTCTTCGAGTCCGTGGCGGGTCAGGGTCCCATTTCCCCGCTCGCACGTTATTACCGCCGTCACCCCCCGGTCTTTCAGCCACCGGAAAAGCCTCCGGATTTCCGCCCGGAGAATACCTTCATTGGGAAAGCCCGAGAAAAGGGCTTCAATTGTGTCAAGGACGACACGTTTGGCGCCGATGGAGTCGATTGCGAATCCCAGCCTTACAAAGAGACCTTCCAGGTCGAACTCACCAGTTTCCAGTATTTCGCTTCTCTCGATATGCACATAATCCAGTGCCATTTTATCACGGGCCACCAGGTCGTCGATATCGAACCCAAGGGAGGAGAAATTCTCGACCAGGTCCGTATCTTTTTCTTCAAAAGACATGAAGACACCGGGTTCATTAAATTCTCTCGCCCCCCGGACGAGAAACTCCATCCCGAAAAGGGTCTTGCCGCTTCCAGGTCCACCGCAGATAAGAGTGGGACGCCCCTGCGGGACACCCCCACCAGTGATTTCGTCAAAACCGCCTATACCGGTTGGTATTTTTTTCAGTTGCTTCACTGGGATTGATTCTTTTGGACTGGACATTTCCTCCCCCATTTGCAGCAAGAATTTGCGTCGTTTCTCTCTTCTTTTTTGTATTCTTATGAGGACATTTCGGAGCGGCAGCATAAAATGATGTAACTGCGCGATTATGAAATAAAAAGAAAAAATTGCAAGACCAAAGGTTTGTGGAATGATCTGATAATTAGTGCGCTTCCACAGCATGGGCATCGGCTTGCAACGGTCCATCACGGATGGACCTCTTCGGTGGGTAGCCGCATTCAGGCGGATCGGGACCGTCCGCGGTCATGCAGCACTATATGGTAGACATATTTGCCTCTACCCGCGTTCGGACCCTGACAGCAGAAGATTTACACGCTGAAGATCGGCTTCGGTGTCCACCCCCACTGTGTCATAAGGAGTCTCCACAACGTAAATTGCTACGCCGTTCTGCAGGAAGCGCAGTTGCTCCAGCTTCTCCGCCGATTCCAGGGATGACTCCGGCAGCGAATGAAACAGGCTGAGCGCTGCCCGCGTATATGCGTAGATGCCTATGTGCTTGTAGCGCTTGACGCCGGCGCCATCCCTGTCGAACGGAATCGGGAGACGGGAAAAATAGAGCGCCCGTCCGGAATGGTCGGTTACGACCTTCACACTATCGGGATCAAGTGCGGCCGACTCGTCAATTTCGACTTTAAGGGTCGCCACCTGGGCGTCTCCCGCCAGAAACGGTGACACAATAGCATCCAGGTGGTCCGGGCGCAGCATTGGTTCATCCCCCTGGATGTTGATGTAGATGTCCGCATCAACCCGGTCCATTACCTCTCGCAGCCGGTCCGTTCCTGAAGGGTGCCGGCCCGTAAGCATGACGGGGATGGCCTCCTGTTCGCAGAACCTCAGCACCTTCTCGCTGTCCGTGGCAACCAGTAGATCTGCCAGCAGCTTGGATTGACGAGCGTTCCTATAGACCCAGTAAAGCATCGGTTTGCCCGCTATATCCCGCAATACCTTGCCCGGAAGGCGGGTGGAATCGTAGCGCGCCGGAATTACCCCCAATATTTTCAAATTGTCAGCCATGTCAGGTCCTGCGGTTTTCTTGACCAGCGTCTAAAGATCGGACAGATGTAAATCATTGGAAAACACTCTCCCGCGTTCGAAGGGGGTGAGGGATTCTTTTGCAGAGTCGTTGGCGCCGTGGCCTTTGTGGGTGGGGCGTAAATTTATGAGGAGTTTCT
>Ga0326728_10006120_pt1 | contig 32878 bp, 31 predicted proteins | sample MB3enrmetagenome_FD_207602 | JGI IMG/M metagenome (GOLD analysis project Ga0326728, IMG submission 207602) | Lab enriched peat soil microbial communities from McLean, Ithaca, NY, United States - MB31MN | ecosystem: Environmental > Terrestrial > Soil > Wetlands > Peat | place: USA: New York... | reverse complement strand
GGGTGACGGCGCGGCGGACGGCCTCCAGGACATGGACTGGCAGATGGGTCAAGACAGCGAGGGTTTTAGATTTGACGGCGGAGCCGACGCGGTAGGACTCGCGCAGGAGGATGGAGGTGTAGGACTTACCCTGTTTGCCTTTGGAGACGACTTCAGCGATAAACATGCCTACACAATATATCCATGTTTAACAATGTCAATAGAAAAATCATAATATATAACATGCCTACATTTAGAGCAAAGTTGGAAGGGAAGGGAACCCGCGTCCAATCAGGGTTTCATGAGGGTTTAGGGGCAAAAAACCACTGGAACTTCCGCTATAGCTTCGTCAAAAGATAGTTCAGGTCATCGCCCGAAGCGGGGAGGTTGCCGAGGAGGGTTGGATAATGCTGGCGCGCCCAGGGGGAAAGGCCATCGGGCGGCTCTGGCGGCGTTTTTAATCCCAGCAAGCGCTTCCACTCGGCGCGATGGCAGCGGTCATAGTCTTGCAGCACCTCCAGGTCGGCATGGTCGCGCAGGATCGCCTTGATCTTGCCGGCCAGATCGGCTGCCTCAAGCAGGCCGAGGTTCATGCTGTGCATCCCGGCGGGGCTGGCTTGATGGGCGGCGTCGCCCGCCAGCCAGCAGCGGCCCTCCCCGTAGTGCAGCACAATCCGGCGCTCGAATTGGACATGGGCAATCCAAAGGATGTCCTTGATCTCGGTCTGGAACCAGGGCGCGCGCTCGGCCAGGAAACGGCGCAGGGTGAGGAAAGATTCCAAATCTTTGGGCGGCCGGATGACGTTCAGCGGGGCGCGGTCCTTTTGCGGAAATTCGACGGCGGTTTCGTGGGGAACGAACTGAAAACTCCAGCGGCATTGGTTGTCCGCCAGCGGCCACAAGACACTGAGGCCGGAATCATTGAGAATCAGTTTCATTTCATGGTCCACCGGCTCGATCGTTTCAATTTGATAGACGCCGAAAAGCAGCGGATCGCCGGCCCGGACCGAGCCGATGCCCAGTTGCTGGCGCAGCCGCGAAGCCTGGCCGTCGGCGCCGACCACGAACTCAGCGTGGACCTGGACGCGGTCCTGCACGGTGCTTTGCAGATCCGGGATGATGGAACCGCGTCCGGAACGGGCCAGCTTCTCGATGGTGGCATCCACTCCGTCCGCTCCCCGCTGGATTTCCCGCAGGCCCCGCTGCCACTCGACCTCAACGCCGGCGGCGCGCAGCTTCTCTTCGAGCAGCTCCTCCAGAAGGAATTGCGCCAGGACCACGGCAAAGGGATAGCGGCCGGGCAGATCGGAAAGCCGGGCCTCGGCGCGGCGCGCGGGGCCTTGGTAAAGGCCCACCGTCCCGACGCTGCGCCCCAAGTCAAGCACATCGTCCACGACGCCGGCCCGTTCCAGGATGGCCAGGCTGGCCGGATGCAAGGCGCAGGCGTAACTCTGCGTGGCGGTTCGGCATTCCTGGTCAATGATACGGGTCCGCACGCCCTGTTGCGTCAACAATAGGGCGGCCAGCATGCCCACCGGGCCGGCTCCCACCACCAGGACTTCGGTTTGCACATGGTTCGGCATACATTGGTCGTGATGCACAGCACTGCCTTCCGCGCCAGAGGCGGGCTGGCCCTATTTTGGCAAACCCTTTCCACCGGCTGCCCCAGGCCCGCCATCCTCGCCTCACTGTCAACATGGGCGCAATACGCCAAGGTGTCAAGCGGCTCCCTCATCCGCGCCGCTCCCTCATCCGCGCCTCATTTTCTGAAACCGGCGTTTTGACTTTGATGATGCAAACCAAGGCACAGCCGCCAGTACGGGTGGACGAGATAACAGTGGGGGGCTGCTTTGTCCCGGAGGGACATCGGATAATAGCCCGGCACGCCAGTGCCGGGATCATGCGGCAAGACACCGCGAGTCCCGGAGGGACGGCTGAAAAGCTGGGCGTCGAATCCACGGTTGTCCCTCGTGGACAGCGAAGATTGCAGCCTCACCACAAAAACACTTGGGCATTACGGAGGCAGAGTTCTCCAAGCCCCACTTCCATTTCGTCCACCCCGCCGGTTTTGCGCGCTTGCAATCCGCTGGCCGCCACGCCATGCTATGGCCGCTTGATGCATTGACGGGATTTTCCCACGTTTGCAGAAACCATTACGATGAGCGAGCCGCCTGATACAGAATTTGATTTGGAGAAGCTTTTTCTCCCCGCTTGGGCCCAGGAATCTCCTGCCGCCAACAAATACGCCGGGTTCGCCGGCGATGACCGCCGCGAAAGCCGTTTCGACGACCGCCCCGGCCGGCGCGGTCCGCCCCGCGGTGAGTCCCGTCCGGGCGAGCAGCGCTCCCGAGGCGGCGGCCCGCCCCAGCGGGGCCGCGACGGCGGAAGCCGCGGCGCGCCACGGGATGGCCGGGGCGAGCCGGCCCGGCGGACCGAACCACGGGAAGCGGCGCCCCTGCCCCTGCCCCAATTAGCCGCGGCGATTCTGCCGGACCCAAAGGGGCTGGATTCGATGGCGCGGCAAATTCGGATGACGGGCCGGGCCTATCCGCTTTTCGACATCGCGCAATTGATTTTGGACAAGCCGGAACGGCAACAAGTGCGGTGGGAGGTGATCAAGGACGCGGCGGGCAAGGTGGCGCAGCCCCTTTACCTGTGCGCGCTGGATGATTCGCTCTGGCTTTCCGAGGACGAGGCGGTGACGCATCTTTTAGGCAGGAATTTCGACATGTTTTACAAGGCGGAAAAGACGGCGACCGAACCGCCCAGGGGAACTTACACCTTCGTCGCCCAATGCGGGATGAGCGGGACCATTCTCGGGCCGCCCAATTATCACGATTACCAGAATAAATTGCACAAGCTCCACAGCGAGCGTTTTGCCCGGATGCCCTTCGAGGCTTTCAAGGCGCGGGTCAAAATCGTCAAGGATGAGGCGGTGGTCAAGAAATGGATCGAAGACCAGAGCACCAAAACCGAATACACCTGCCTCAATGTGCCCGAGGCGCTCAAGCTGGGCAGCCGGGAAGCGGTCGAGAAACATTTCCGCGAGACCCATCTGCCTAATTTGATCAAGCTGGTCGAGTCCCACACCATGAGCGGCCCGGCTGGCCGCCAACTGCGCTCCCCCGCCCTGCAACGGCTCTTGCGCAGCGCCTGGGAGGAGCAACGCCGCTTTCCCTTGAAGCTGGCCACCACCTTGAGCCAGCAGTTCGCCAGCCGCGGCTTGCAGTTCTTCAAAGTCAACCGCGCGGTCACCCATGTCTCGGTGGCGCGTCCGCGTTACCTCGACATGGAGGCCACCCCCGTTTCACTCGGGGTGCGCCAGATCGTGGATTTTATCAATGCCACGACCAAATGCACCCGGCGGAAATTGATCGAGGCCCTGGCCCCCGCCTCCCCGCCGCCGGCGCCCGCGCCCCCGCCCCAGGCCGCGGCCGGCGCCGCGCCCGGGACCGCGACCGGAGTGGCAGCCGCGCCCGCGCCCGAAGCCAGTCCCGAACAAACGGCGGTGGCGAGTGATTTGCATTGGCTCATTCACGAAGGGCATGTGATTGAGTTTGCCAACGGGATTTTGGAAACGGCCAAAAAACCGTTCATCAAACCGCCCAAACCGCAACCCGCGGCGGCAAGCGCTGCTCCAGCGGCGGAGCCCGTGCCCGGCGGCGGCACGGCAGCCGCGCCGGAGACTGCGGTGCTTGCGGCGGGCAGCGCAGCGCCCGTGCCAACAGCAGCGGGAGAAACCCCCGCCCCGGCGCCCAGCGCCGACACGGCACGCAGCGTTGCGCCCGCGGAGCAATCCGCGGTTGCAACATCCGGCCTGGCACAGGAGGCGTCAACCAAGATCCCGGATTCGGATCCATCGTCGGAAACATTTGTCCCCGAATCCGCCATCCCCAATCCCCAATGAAATGCAAAAACGGAGTGTTGGAGTATTGGAGTATTGAGATGCGGAATCCCATCACTCCATCACTCCATCACTCCAATAAGACCAGGCTGTGTTCGGCAATCTGCGGCGCGCAACCCGCCGCGCCGCAAACCCAAGGGCTGGCCGCCTCACCACTGAACGCGCCCTGAAATTTCCGGCGCAATTTTAAACTATGGCATTTACCACATTCGGGCTTTCCCCGGCGATCATGCAAGGGGTCAAGGCCATGGGTTATATCGTTCCCACACCGATTCAAGTGCGCACCATTCCTCTGGTCATGCAAGGCCGCGACGTGATCGGCAGCGCGCAAACCGGCACCGGCAAAACGGCCGCGTTCGCCCTGCCCATTTTGTCCCTCCTCGACCACCATCAGCCCAAGACCCGCTGCCTGGTGCTGGAGCCGACCCGGGAACTGGCCGCCCAGGTGGAAACCGCCTTTTATGATTTTGCCCGCTTCACCAATTTGCACACCGCCGTCCTCTACGGCGGCGTCGGTTACGGCAAGCAGTTGGACGCGCTGGCAGGAGGCGCGGACATCATTGTGGCGACCCCGGGCCGGTTGCTCGATCACATGGAGCGCGGCACCTGCCGCCTGGACGAAGTGAAATACCTCGTGCTGGACGAGGCGGACCGGATGCTCGACATGGGTTTCCTCCCCGACGTGCGGCGCATCGTCCAGAAAGTCCCGCGCGAGCGGCACACCCTTCTGTTCGGGGCGACGATTCCGCCGGAAATCGCCACCCTGGCCCAGTGGGCCATGAAAAACCCGGAAACGGTCGAGATCGGGGCGCGGCGCACCCCGGCGGAAACCGTCTCCCATGTCATTTACCCGGTGGCGGAAGGGCAGAAATCGCAGTTGTTGCTGGCCGTGCTCGACAAATTGAAATGCGATTCGGTCATCGTTTTTTGCCGGACCAAACACGGGGCGGACCATGTGGCCAATTCCCTCAAACGCCATAATCATCCCGTGGCCGTGCTGCATTCCAACCGCACGCAGCGGGAACGCGAGGACGCCTTGCGCGGCTTCCGCCAGGGGCGCTTCGAGGCGCTCGTCGCCACCGACATCGCCTCGCGCGGGCTGGACATCGCCGATGTCAGCCATGTCATCAACTACGACGTGCCGCAACACCCGGAGGATTACATCCATCGCATTGGCCGGACAGGCCGCGCCGAGCACAGCGGTGACGCGCTGACCCTGATGGTGGCGGGGGACGCCCCGCATGTCTATGCCATTGAACGGTTCATCAGCCAAAAAATCCGGCGGGTGAGGCTGGAGGGTTTTAACTACCAATACACCGCGCTGTTCGAGGAGGAAAAGCCCGGCCAGAAGGGGTCGTTTCCCGGCAAAGTGCGCGGCGCGCGCATTCGCGGCGGCTATTTCTTTGGCCCCGCCAAAAGGCGCTGAGGCTTATGTCACAGCAACAAGAACAACGAAAGTGCCCCGCTTGCGGGGGCAAAAATCTCGCCGGTGGAACGCTTGGTGTTAGCAGAAAAACCTTCATACCCAATGGGCGTTGGATCGGGTACAAGGCCAGCGCATTCGTGTGCCTGGATTGCGGCTTTCTCTCCCATTACCTCGACCAGCACGACCTGGACGAAATTCGCAGGCGCGCCTGACGAAAAAAGACAGCCCCGCTATGGCCGCACCCCGTAGTCCTTCACCACCTTGTCGTAGAGCGCCATCTTTTCGGGGATGACCTCCCCGGTGTTGTCAAAGAGTTGTTGCCGGTTGCCGCCTTGGGTTGGCTCCCATATGAACGTGCCCAGGCCCCGGTGATCGGGCAGGTGGTGCATGATTTCATTGGACTCGGCTGTTTCATAGGCGACTTCCGCGACGATGAAGGAGAGCTTGGGGTAACGCGCGGCCAGGTCGTCGAAGTTCGCCTTCCACCCGGCGGGCGGGCCTTGGTAGCGCGTGTAACAGGATTCGCCCAGGATGTCGAAGGAAACGCCGTGCTCCAGCGCCGCGTCCACCCATGTTCTCGAGGCGCCGTTGTCGCCGCCCTTGTCTATGTGGAGCACGATGAGAATCCTGGGGTCTGCCTCCTTGGTGCCGGCGATGCCGGCTTTGAGCAGCGAAGCAAGCAGATCCCAGTTGCGCGTGCTGCCCTCCGGTTGGGTGGAAACGTCTCGCGCGCCGCCGCCGCGTCCTCCGGGCATGGCGTTGAGGAGCATGCCGGGCGTGATTTCATTGCCGATTTGCACCATGTCCGGCTCGCCTCCGGCGGTCTTGAGTTGGGTGATGACATCCTTGGTGTAGTCATGCATGGTCTTGATCAGTTGCTCCGGCGGCATCTCGCGCCAGGCCAGCGGCTTGGTTTGCTTGCCCGGATCGGCCCATGTGTCGCTGTAATGGAAATCCAGCAGCAGGCCCATCCCCGCCTCCTTCACCCGCTTGGCCATCGGGATGGTTTTCGCCAGCCCGCAGTACCCTTGCGCACTGTAACCGCCCTGATTGGTCGGTTCCACGAAAATCCGCAGCCGGATGTAATTAAACCCGTGGTCCTTGAGGATTTGCAGAATGTCCTTCTGCACGCCGTTGTCGCTGTACTCTATGCCCCGCGCCTCCGAGGCCGGCACCACGGAAATGTCCGCGCCGACGATGAAGTTGGGCTGGTAGGGCACCGCCTTGCCGGCGTCGCTGCTGGCCGCTTGAGTTACGCCCACATAGCCCGCCAGCCCAGCCGCGGCGGCCGGGACAAGGAAAGCGACCTTGAGCCGCCTGAGGGGATATGTTGTTTTCATGATGCGCAGGCTCGCATGACCGGCAGGACATTGCAATTCCATTTTGTTTCTCTTTCAGTTTAGTATTTCAAGAAACCATCCGGCCGCTGTACATTGGGACAAAGATTTGTTGACGATGAACGGCTTGCGGCTTCCAGAATCGCTTGGAAGGCAGGTTCCAATAAAGGAGCCGGCCGTCGCATCATCAAGATCACGGCAATCAACCACATAATCCACTCCAAAGAAATATGAATGCAAAAGATGTTTTCGGGCTAGTTGTCAGAGTTGGCGGATTGGGACTCATCAGCTACGGCGTTCGCTACCTCATGTCGGCGGTGTATGTGTTAGCCCGGCCCAATACTGACCAGGGCTGGGGTGCTGCTGACTATGTGGTGTCTGCGCTGCTTTTTCTTTCCGTTGGTTTGTTCCTCTTGCGCCGCGCTCAGTGTGTGGTTGGGTTTGCATATCCAGAACGAGAAAGTCAAAGCGCCGAACCGGAGAAAGGAGACGATGTGCCTCAATAATTCGCTCCATGAGACTTCTCATGCCGATGGCAGCGGCGCATGGCGGCAAATGACAAAAACATTCGCCTTCCTGGTAGGGCAGAGCTGCCGCTCTGCCCTGAATTCTTGGGCGGCACAGCAGCGCTGCCCTGCCCCAAGACCGCGCCGCTGGCACCTTGCAACCCCCACCCGGCGATTCAGCGCGCGGGCGCCTTGGCATACTCGCCCATGCCGGTGACATCAATCACCAGCGCCGGCTCCTTAAAAGGGGTCGCTATAGTCTTGGCCTATATCAGGTGCAACAAATTGCAGGGCAAGTATTTATGGCTACAGGAGAAAGGCGTAATGCGCGGTTCAGTTCTTTGCTTTCGTTGGCCAGTCAGGGCGGATTTCCCGGCCACTATGGCACGGGCAGGCTGTGCAAGTCTCTAATGACCAAGCCATTGCAAAAATCCACTAAAATCCGCATTTTTCCATTGACATCCATACTTATCAGCTATATAATTGCCGACGTATGGTAAGGAACGAATGGACGAACAGCGACAGGACGATGTCGGGGTTGCCCCTCTTCTGCTTCCCGGACTTCGTTTTCTCCGGCGGCTGGCGCCTGATGCGCGAACCCCTCATTCGAGTTATTTTGAGATATTTTGAGGTATTTCGAGTTAATTTGAGTTCGGCATTCACTATTCAACCTTTTCAATTCACCATTCTCTGCCCGCCTTTTCGCGGCAAATCAATGGAAATTCCTCTCCATAAACCATTTACACGCCAAACTCGGTTTCCCAGGGCACGCCCAATCAAGCCTAATCAAACCTAATCAAGTTATTTTATTGCACTATAACACCCCCAAACCACGCGACGAAACTCCGTATCTTGCCTTCCGCCTTCTGCATTTTGCATTTTGCATTTTGCATTCTGCATTTCAAACCCGGTCCCAATTCGAGGAAGTATGAGAGCCTGGGACCTTCGTGCATTGGCCATGCCGGTGTGCCACGGCCTTGCGCAAGCGCTCGCCATTCCCCGTCCCGCATGATAGGCTCCACTTATGGCAGACGATTTTCGCCCTGATCCCGATGCCTTGCTCGCCGCCATCCAGAAAACCGAGGCGGCGAAAAAGCGCGGCAAATTCAAGGTCTTCCTTGGCATGGCCGCCGGCGTCGGCAAAACCTACGCCATGCTCCTTGCCGGCCAGCGCGCCCAGCGCGAAGGGCGCGACGTCGTCATCGGCTATGTCGAGACGCACGGGCGCAAGGAAACCGACGCCCTGGTCGCCGGGCTGCCCGTTATCCCACGCCGCAAGGCGGAGTATCGCGGCGTCATGCTCGAGGAGATGGACCTGGACGCGCTGCTGGCCCGGCATCCCCAGTTGGCGCTGGTGGATGAACTGGCCCATACCAACATCCCCGGCTCCCGCCACGCCAAACGTTACCAGGATGTGATCGAATTGCTCGACGCGGGCATCGACGTCTTCACCACCATGAATGTCCAGCACGCGGAGAGCCGGGTGGACACCGTGCGGCAAATCACCGGTTCCACCGTGCAGGAAACCGTCCCCGACAGCGTGCTGGACGGGGCCGAAATCGAGTTGATTGACCTGCCGCCCGATGAATTGCTCAAGCGCCTGGACGAAGGCAAAGTCTATATGCCGGAGCGGGCGGAACTGGCGATGATGAATTTCTTCCGCGAGGGCAATTTGAACGCTCTCCGCGAAATGGCCCTCCGCCTGGCGGCCGAACACGTCGGCCAGGAGGTGCATGATTATTTGCAGGCTCTGCAAATCACCGGGCCGTGGAAGTCGGGCCACCGCCTCCTCGTCGCCGTCAGCCCCAGCCCGTACTCGGCGCACATGATTCGTTGGACGCGACGGCTGGCCGACAGTTACGACTGCCCGTGGCTGGCCGTTTATGTCGAGCAGCCGCAGTCCCTGGGCGAAGAGGACCAGGCCCGGCTGACCAAGCATCTCGCCCTGGCGCGGGAACTGGGGGCGGAAGTGGTGGCCACAGCCGACGCGGACATCGTGCGCGGTCTCTTGCGCGTGGCCCAACAGCAAAACGCCACGCAAATCATTGTGGGCAAGCCGGGCGGGGGCGGGCTGCTGGACCGCTGGCGCGGCGGCCAACTCCTCCGCCGCCTGGTGCGGGACAGCGGCCATATTGACCTGCACATCGTGCGGCCCGAGATGTCGGAAACCCACAAGACCGTCCGCCGCGGGCGGAGAGGCGGACTGGAACACTCGCCGCCGGGGCAGTATCTGGCCGCCCTGGCCACGGTCGGCGGTTGCACGGTCTTGAGCGCGGTTCTGCAAGAAGCGCTCAAGATGGACGCCCACGCCCTGGCCTTGATTTACTTGCTGGGAGTGGTGGTGCAAGCCTGCTTTGTCGGCCGCGGCCCCACTTTGTTCACCGCCACGGCCAGCGCCTTGTTGTGGGACTTCTTCTTTACCATACCCCAGTTCTCGCTGAAGATGACGCAATTGTCAGACGTGATGATGTTTGGCATGTATTTCGTGGTGGCCATTGTCATGGGCCAGTTGGTCACGCGCATCCGCTGGCAGGAGCGGGCGGAACGGCGACGCGAGGAACGTTCCACCGCCTTGTATCTGCTCACCCGCGACCTGGCCGACGCGGCGGACGTGGATGACATGGCCCGCCGGCTGGTGCGCCAGGTTGCCCAGGCTTTTAAGTGCGACGTGGCGATTCTCCTGCGCGACGCCAGCGGCGGCCTCTCCCGCACCGCCCATCCCGCCAGCATGTTTTCCATCTCCGAAAAGGAGCAGGGCGTGGCGGCGTGGGCTTTTCGCTTCGGCAAGGCGGCGGGCCGTTTCACGGACAACTTGCCGCTGGCCGAGGCGATCTACATTCCTCTCGCCACCAATCGCGGCACGGCCGGGGTGCTTGCCGTCAAACTGCCCGGCGAGCAGTCGCCCACCCTGGAACAGCGCGACCTGCTCGACGCCTTTGCCCGCCAGACGGCGCTGGTGCTGGACCGCTTCCGCCTCGACGCCGAGGCGGAACAGGCCCGCTTGCTGGCGGAATCGGAGAAATTGAGCAAGGCGCTCCTCAACTCCATTTCCCATGAACTGCGCACTCCCATTTCCGCCATCACCGCCGCCGCCAGCACCCTGGCCGAATTTAACCCCGGCGAGCAGCCCGCCATGCAAAAATCCCTGGCCGGCGAAATCCAGGAAAGCGCCGCCCGTCTCAACCGTCTGGTCGGCAATTTGCTTGACATGACCCGCCTGGAGTCCGGCAAGGTCAAGCCGCGCCTGGAATGGTGCGACGTGGCCGACCTGGTCAACGTCGCCTTGCGGCGCAACGCCACCGAACTGGCCGGGCGCCCCGTCAAGGTGGAACTCCCCAAGGGGCTGCCCCTGGTGCGGATGGATTTTGTCCTGATTGAGCAGGCCCTGAACAATCTTCTCCTCAACGCCGCCGCTTACACCCCCGCGGGCACGCCGGTGGAAATCACCGCCGCGGGCGGCGCGGGGGAAGTGTCCCTGACGGTGGCCGACCGCGGGCCGGGCCTGCCGCCGGAAAGCCTGCCCCACGTTTTCGACAAATTCTACCGCGTTCCCGGCGCGCCGCCGGGCGGCACCGGGCTGGGATTGTCCATTGTCAAAGGATTTGTGGAAGCGCACGGCGGCCGGGTCGAGGCGCGCAACCGGGAGGGCGGCGGCGCGCAATTCACCATTTATCTGCCGGTGGCAAGCAGCCCCGAACCCAGTCCGGAGGCGGTCGCATGAGCGAAAACCCCGTTCCCGCCCAGTCCGTCCTAATTGTTGACGACGAAGTGCAAATTCGCCGCCTCTTGCGCGTCACCCTCGAAGCCGCCGGCTACCGCGTGCTGGAAGCGGCCAACGGCCAGGACGGCCTGGCCGAGGCGGCCCAGCGCAATCCCGACGCCATCATCCTGGACCTGGGCCTGCCGGGCATGGACGGGCTGACCATGTTGAAACGCCTGCGCGAATGGAGCCGCGCCCCGGTGCTGGTCCTCTCCGTGCAGGAGGCCGATGACGACAAAGTCTCCGCCCTGGACAACGGGGCGGACGATTACCTAACCAAGCCCTTCAGCACCGCCGAGTTGCTCGCGCGCCTGCGCGTGCTGCAACGCCACGCCCAGCCGGAGACGGCCAACGCCGTCTTCCACTCCGGCAACCTGGTGGTGGACTTGGCCGCCCGCCTCGTCACGGTCAAGGGCCAGGAGGTCAAACTGACGCCCACGGAGTATTCCTTTTTGCGCCTGCTGGTGCGCAACGCGGGCAAAGTAGTGACGCACCGCCAGATTCTCAAGGAAGTGTGGGGGCCGGCCTACGGCGGGCAAACCCATTACCTGCGCGTCTATGTCGCCCACCTGCGGGAAAAGCTCGAACCCGATCCCGCCCGCCCAGAATTACTGTTGACAGAACCCGGCGTCGGCTACCGCCTGGCGCCCGCCCGCTGAAACAAGAGCACGGTCACCCATCATCGGAATAACATAAATGATGAGCACGAAAGCCCAGACCGTTTTGGAACAAATTCGAGCGTTGCCGCCGACAGAACAGCGCGAGGTGTCCCATTTTATTTTGGAACACCTTGTTGCCGTTCCGCCGCTTTCGCGCCGCCGCACGATTTCTGAGATAGCCGGCGAATACCGGGCCAATCCCGACCCGGAAGCCAAAGATCACGACCGCGGATTCGCCGTTGCCAAAGGTGATTGACGAAATTGTCGCCACCATGCAGGCTCATCCCAAGGCCGACACGGCTCGATTGGAGCGTAAGACAGACCAAGAGCTTTCGACCCTCAATGGCCTGCCCCGGAAGGAAATCAAAATCGTGGAGGGTCAAGCGCTATGAAGCCTTTTGATCTGGAAGTTTTCCGCGAGGCGGTTGCGGCTGGAAGAATTGACTGGCGCAAACACGTTCTGCAAAAGCTCGCGGAACGGGGGGTCCCGCAACAAGCGGCCCGCCAGGTCTTGCTCACCGGCGAGAGGATTCGGGAATATTCCGATGACAAACCCTTTCCCAGCGCCCTCTTTTTGGGTTATGTTGCGGGCAAGCCGCTGCACGTTGTGGCGGCCTGCGACCAAACACGCCGGCAGGCCTTCGTCATTACGGCTTATGAGCCGTCGGCGGAGATCTTTGAAGCGGACTATCGAACAAAACGAAAATGATGAACTCGACAAATGACCCGTGCCCTCTCTGCGGCGGGAACAAAACAACCGGCGAGACCACTTTCACAGCGGAGTTGGGGAGCGGAGTGGTGGTCGTGCGGCATGTGCGCGCCACGGTATGCGCGCAATGCGGCGAAGAGTGGATTGATGACAGCACAGCACGTCGTCTGGAACAAGTGGTCAATGAAGCGCGATTGCAGCGTCGCCAGGTGGAAGTCACCGCCTTTGCGTAGTTTTGTGCTCCATGACAAGGTTCATGCGGGTCCGAAAAAATCTTCGCTTTCATGGCAGGGCAGAGCTGCCGCTCTGCCCCAAATCCTTGGGCGGCGCGGCAGCACCGCCCTACCGAAGACGTGAAGATCTCTGTGCTGCACCCTCTTCAGCTCTTCCCAACCCTGCCAGTCTCACCGTCCGCGTTTTCCCAGCCGGGCCAGTTGGCGCGGGGTCAGCAGCCAGCACAGCGTCGCGCAATCTCCAAAACGCAGGTCCTCCACGCTCAACCGGCACAACGCCGCCTTCTTAAAGTCAATTCTCATGCCCGGCTCGCCGGTCAGCAAAACGGAAATCAATCCGCTCAAAAACGGCTCATGCCCAACGAGAACGATGTTCTCCAGCGTGTTGAAGTTTTCGTTGATTTCCGCCACGACCTCCCGCGGGTCCGCCTCCGCCGCCAGGTGGTTGGTCACGAACAGCTTCTTGGAATCGTAGGCGTCGGCCAGGATTTCCGCCGTGCGCAAGGCCCGCAGATACGGACTGGCTAGAATCAAGTCGAAGGACAAATCCAGACGCCGCATGCCGGCGGCCGTCTCGCGCATCGTTTTTTCCCCTTCCCGGGTCAGCGGGCGCTTGCTATCGGGGCGGTATTTAGGCCCGCGGGGACAGGCCTTGGCGTGGCGGAGAAAAAAAAGGTTCATGGCAATGCTCTCTTGGCCTCATGGCGGATGTCGCGCGCCTCGCACAGATAAACCACTTCCTGGGCGATGTTGGTCGCGTGGTCGGCCACGCGTTCCAAGCTCTTGGAAACGGTCATCAGGTTCAGACAGCGGCTGATGGTGGACGGATTTTCCACCATGTAGCTGGACAGTTCGCGGTAAAGCTGGTGGTTGAGGGCGTCCACCTCCTTGTCGCGCGGGATGATGGCGCGGGCTTTTTCCGGCTCCTTGTTGACAAAGGAATCCAGCGATTCCTTGAGCATGCTTAGGGCGATGGCCGCCATGCGCGGAATGTCAATGAAGGCCTTGAGTTGCGGCTCGGTGTTCAACTCCAGCGCGCGCCGGGCCATGGTCGTCGCCTCGTCGCCGATGCGCTCCAGGTTCTGTGAAATCTTCATCGCCACCGTGATCAGCCGCAGGTCCGTGGCCAGCGGCGCCTTGGCCAGCAGGTTGATCGCCAGGTCGTCCACTTCCATCTCATAATGATCCATGATGTCGTCGTTGTCCTGCACCTGTTCGGCCAGCTTGTCGTTGCGCTGGGTCACCGCCTGGATGGCCTGGCTGACCGAACTCTCCGCGTAACTGCCCATCGTCAGCAGGACTTCCTTGAACTTGGCCAGTTCCTCCTCGAATTGTCTTGTCATAATCTAGTCTGGCCGCGGCTCAACCAAAACGCCCGGTCACATAATCTTCGGTTTGCTTTTGCCTGGGGTGGGTGAAAATCCGGATCGTCTGGTCAAATTCAACCAACTCCCCAAGGTAAAAGAAAGCGGTCTGGCCGGAAATGCGCGCTGCCTGTTGCATATTGTGGGTAACAATAACAATAGTGTAGTCCTGTTTCAACTGCAGGATCAACTCCTCGATCTTGGCCGTCGCCAGAGGGTCCAGGGCCGACGCCGGCTCGTCCATGAGCAGCACTTCCGGCTCAATGGCCAGCGCCCGCGCGATGCACAACCGTTGTTGCTGCCCGCCGGAAAGGCTCAAAGCGTTGGCGTTGAGCCGGTCTTTGACTTCCTCCCAGAGCGCCGCCATCCGCAGGGAACGTTCCATCCGCTCCTGGATGAGGCCCTTCTCGCGCATGCCGTTGAGGCGCAGCCCGACGGTCACATTCTCCGCCACGCTCATCGTGGGGAACGGATTGGATTTCTGGAACACCATCCCCACCCGCCGCCGCACCAGCGTGGCGTCCACATCCCGCGCGTAAAGGTCCTCGCCAAACAAGGTGATGCGCCCTTCCACCCGCGCTCCAGGCACCAGATCGTGCATGCGGTTCAAGACGCGCAGAAACGTGGACTTGCCGCAGCCGCTGGGGCCGATGATCGCGGTCACGGCTTTGGGCCGTATTTCCAGCGACACGCCGCGCAACACCTGATGGCTGCCAAACCACACGTTGAGCTGCCGCACGTCAAAGGTCGCGGCGCTTCCCCCCGCCGGCGCCGGGGCGGCCGGCGGAATTGCCGCCGGGGCCGATGGCGCGGATTTCAACGCGGGCAACTGGATTCCTTTGGTCATGCAATTCTTATCTAGCCAGACGCGGTGCCCGGCCGCGGGTCATTACCCTGACTCCGATGTTGAGGGCCAGGACGAAAATAATCAAGACCAGCGCCCCGGCCCAGGCCTGCCGGTGCCTGTCATCATAAGGGGAGAGGGCATAATTGAAAATCTTCAACGGCAGGGCCTCAATCGGCTGGGAAAGGTTGCGGTTCCATAAATCGTTGCCAAAAGCCGTGAAGAGCAGCGGCGCCGTTTCACCCGTCACGCGCGCCGCCGCCAACAGGATGCCGGTGATGATTCCCTTGCCCGCCGTCTTGAGGACGATGTTGAGCACAATTCTCCAATGCGGGATGCCCAAAGCAAAGGCGGCTTCGCGGTAGCTGTTGGGCACCAGCGCCATCATTTCCTCGGTCGCGCGGATGATGAGCGGGATCATCATGAAACCCAGCGCCAATCCGGCCGCGTAAGCTGAATAACCCACCACCAGCGCATAAACCACGATGCCCCATACGATGGACGGCGTGCCATTGAGGATGTCCGCCGCGAAGCGAACCGCCCAATTCCTCCGCCGCGCCCCGAACTCCGACAGATAAATGCCGCCCAGCACCCCGACCGGGATGCCGACCAGCCCGGCCAATCCAAGCAACGTGGCGCTGCCCACGATGGCATTGGCCATGCCGCCTCCTGGTTCTGCGGGGGGGGTTGGCAACTGCGTGAGGAAGGCAAGGTCCAGAGAACTCGCCCCCGCCTTAAGCAGATGAAAAAAGACCAGGGCCAGCGGCGTCATCACCGCCAGGGCGCAAAGCAGGCACAAGCCCGACACGCCGGAACTCTTGAGCTTCCGCCAGCGATGATACCAATGGTTCATGGCGCTCCGGTTCCAGTGGGTTGGCGCGCGCCCATCGCCCCGATCAACAGGCGGGCCAGGATGTTGGTGGCCACCGTGACCAGGAGCAACATCAACCCCAGTTCAAACAGCGCGCTCAGATGCAGGCCCAACGGGGTTTCGCCATATTCGGCCGCCATCTTGCTCGCCAGGGTGTTGCCGGGCGCAAGCAGGAAAGTGGAGATTTTGTCCGAGTTGCCGATTACCATCGTCACCGCCATCGTTTCCCCCAGCGCCCGGCCCAGTCCCAGCATGGCCGCTCCAAACAGCCCGCGGACCGAATACCGCAACACCGCCAGCCGCGTCACTTCCCACCGGGTCGCGCCCAGGGCAAAAGCCGCCTCCCGCTGCGAATCGGGCACGGCGCGGAAAACCTCCCGCGCAATGGAGGTGATGATGGGCAGGATCATGATGGCAATGATGATTGCCGCCGAAAGAATGCAGAATCCGGTGGTCGGCCCGCGCAGGACCGGCAGAAAACCAAAGTGCTTTACCAGCAGCGGATACGGGCCTTCCCGCAGCCACGGCACCAGCACAAAAATGCCCCAAACACCCAAAACCACGCTCGGAATGGCCGCCAGCATTTCTATCATGGACATGGCCGGTTGCCGCACCCAGCCCGGCGCCAGCTCGGTCAGATAAACCGCCGTCCCCAGGCTCAAGGGCAGGGCGATGAGCAAGGCCAGGCAGGAGGAGACGAAGGTGCAGTAGATAAACCAAAATGCGCCATAGTCGCCGTTGACGGGGTCCCAGTTGGAATGCACAAAAAAATGCCAGCCGAACTTGCTGAGGGAAAGCGCCGACCCTTTGCACAGCGTCCATCCCACCAGCGCCAACAACACCAAAACCACCATCGCCATCAGCCAGGTCAGCAGCCGGAAGACCCTGTCGCCGGCCTTGCCCGGCGCGGCCAGGGCCAGGCCCGCGCGTGACCCGGTCTTGCCTGAAACTGCGGCTGCGTTCATAGACCTCTTCTTTCTGCGGAGAGCGGCGGCTCTTGCGGCCTCTTTAATCTGCGCCTGGTCGTGGATTTGTGCAAAGCAAACTTCAATACGTGATCGAATCTATCTCCTTGAGAACCCGCTTGGACAGATCGTCCGGCAACGGGACATAATTGAGCGGCGGCGCCATGGCCTGGCCCGCCGTCTCCGCCCACTTCAGGAACTCCACCAGCTTCTTTCCTTTCACCGGGTTGCTTTGCTTCTGGTAAACCAGCAGCCAGGTTGTACCGGCTATCGGATACGACTTCTCCCCCGGCGCGTTGACCATGGAGAACCGAAAATCCTCGGGAATCTTCGCCGTCGCCAGCGCCGCCGTTACCGATTCGATGGACGGAGCCACATATTTGCCCGCCGCGTTTTTCACGCTGGCGAAGGGCAGCTTTTGTTGCACGGCATAGACCAGTTCCACGTAGCCGATGGCGCCGGGCATCTGTTTGACCTGTTCCGTCACCCCTTCGTTCCCCTTGGCCCCCTGGCCGACGGGCCATTTCACCGCCGTGTCGCGGCCCACGCTCCTTTCCCATTCCTTGCTGACGCTGCTCAGGTAATCCACAAAAATGAACGTCGTGCCGCTCCCATCGGACCGATGCACCACCGCAATGTCCGTGCCCGGCAATCTGGTCCCGGGATTCTGCGCCGCGATGGCGGCATCGTTCCATTTGGTGATCTTTCCCAGAAAAATGCCGGCGATGGCCGGCCCGTCCAATTGCAGCGTCGGATTGCCGGGCAGATTGTAGGTCACCACGTCCGCCCCGGCCACCGTCGGAATATGCAGGATTTTTCCCGGCGCCTTGGCCAGGTTCTCGTCGCTCATCGGCCCGTCCGACGCTCCAAAGTCCACCGTCCCGTCCTGAATTGATTTTTGCCCCCCGCCCGAGCCGATGGACTGGTAATTGATGCTGACCGTCGGGTCCACTTTCCGGTATTCAAACGACCACTTGGAATAAATCGGATACGGAAAAGTAGCCCCCGCCCCGTTGAGGAGCAGTTGCTCGGAACCCTTTTGCCCGCAGCCAGCCAGAAACGCGATTCCCAGGATGGCGGCCAGAGTCGTTTGATGCGTCACAATTCTCATGGTGTGTTCCACCGGCAGCCACGATAGGCCGCCGCCCCATTTTGCGTCAATGCGAGCCCTGTGACAATTGCGTGACACCGAACTGGAGCCCTGACCCTATGGAGTGCGGCGGCTTGCCGCCGCTTTCCGCTTCGCAGAATAAATCGAGACTGTGCTTCCGGACACGAGTGTCCCGGGGAGCACACGCGCCCTCGCGTGTGCTGACCGGCGCCCTCGCCGGTCAGTCTTCTACTCCCCCCTTTTGGCCGCGACTTTGCCTGATGGAAATGTGGCCGGCGAGGGCGCCGACCACTGCGCGCGAGGGCGCGTGCGCTCCCAAAAAAGGAAGAACAGTGTCCAGATGCGCCCTGGGCGCTTACGGCTGCCGCTCGGCGATGGACTGGACGATGGCCGCCACCGCTTCGCCTTTGGGCTTGGCGCCCTGGTTGCCTTTGCCGTGGATGCGCACGCTCACCTGGCCGGCCTCCAGGTCGCGCGGGCCGATCACCAGCATGGTGTGGACTTTGGCTTCCTCCGCCCGCTGGATTTTGCCGTTGATCTTGTCGGCGCCGAAATCTCCCTCCGCCCGCACCAGATTGGCGCGCAGTTCAGCTATGATTGACTTGGCATAGACGACCAGTTTTTCGTCCTCGCCGATGGTCAGGACGCGCACCTGCTCCGGGGCGAGCCACAACGGGAAATTGCCCGCGTAATGCTCGATGAGAAAACCGATGAAACGCTCGTGCGTGCCCAGCGGGGCGCGATGGATGCAGAGCGGCGTTTTGTCCGTGTTGTCCTTGTCGCGGTAGGTCAAGCCGAATCTGGCGGGAACAGCGAAGTCCACCTGGTTGGTCGCCAGGGTGAATTCGCGGCCGATGACGCTCCACACCTGCACGTCAATTTTTGGCCCGTAAAAAGCGGCTTCGTTGGGCACCTCCACGTAAGGAATGCCGCTGTTCTTCAAAACGTCCCGCACCATGTTCTCGGTCTGAATCCACAGGGCCGGTTCGTTGACAAATTTCTGCCCCAGCTTGGCCGGATCGTGCGTGCTGAAACGCATGACGTGTTTCTCGATGCCGAATATCTTGAAATACTTGAGATACATCTCGTTGACCGCGTTGAATTCCTGCGCGAATTGTTCCGCCGTGCAATAGATATGGGCGTCGTTCATGTTCAGCGAGCGGACGCGCATGAGGCCGAAAAGTTCGCCCGATTGTTCGTAGCGATAGTTCGTGCCGTATTCGGCCAACCGCAGCGGCAAATCCCGGTAACTTCGCGGCTCCGCCGCAAAAATACGGTGGTGGTGCGGGCAGTTCATCGCTTTGAGGTAATAACGATCAGGACTAGGAAGGCCCTTCTTGAGAAGCTCATAAGCCATGAGATCGCGAGAAATACGCTGCATCTCATTTTTCACCGGCTCCGGCCCTTCAAATGCTTTGTCGAGCAGTGAACTGACCTCGGCGCTTAACGCCTTGGGGTCCTTCTCTGACTTCCTGATGTGTTCCAGGAGAGAACGCATAGGATCCAAAAGCTGAGCATAGGCAGCATCCATCTCTTTCTTAAGACGCTGTAAATGTGCGTGTTGAGCGCCTTCCAGTTGCAATTCCATCGGCGGAAACATCGACTCCGCGTAAAGGACAGGCAAATGTCCGGAGGTGAGATACATTTTCTCCCTTGCAATATGCGGCGTCTTCACCCGCACATACCCGGCCGCAAATTCAGTTTCCTTCGCCAGCTTTTCCAATTCCTCCAAAATGGCGGTGCCTTTTGGCAGCCAGAGCGGCAGGCCGGGGCCGACGTATTCGGGGTCCATCGCGAACAGGCCCATTTCCTGGCCGATCTTGCGGTGGTCGCGGCGCTTGGCCTCCTCCACCATCGCGAAATACGCCTCCATCTCGGTTTTGTTCTTGAACGCGGTTCCGTAGATGCGCTGGAGTTGCGGATTCTTTTCGTCGCCCTTGTAATAGGCGCTTGCAACGGTGGTCAGCTTGAACGCCCCGATGTTCCCGGTGCGCATGACATGCGGCCCGGCGCAAAGATCCAGAAAATCGCCGTTCTTGAAATAAGTGATCTGCTCGCCTTCGGGAATGTCCGCCAGATTGCCGATTTTGAATTTGCTCGGCAGGCCGGCCCGCTCGCCCAGCGCGCCGAGCCGTCCGCTTTCCGCGTCGCGCAATGCCTGTTCGCGCGTGACGGCCATTTTCTCGAAGGGATGGTTGGCCTTGATTTCCTTTTTCATCTCCGCCTCGATTTTCGAAAAATCCTCCGGCGTGATGCGGTGGGAAAGCTCGACATCGTAATAAAAACCGTTCTCCACGGGCGGGCCGGCGGCGAATTGGGCGTCGGGCCAGAGGCGGAGGATGGCGGTGGCCATGACATGGGCGCAGGAGTGGCGGAGCCGTTCCAGATCGGTCATCTTCTGGCGTTCTTCAAGCGATTTGTGTTCGTTGTCCATAATAGATCTTGAGGCATGGTAAACGCTTAGTCGCCTGTCGGCAAGAAAGGTAGGGCGGGCACTCCGCTGCCCGCCGCGGCGCGTCTTCTCCCTCTCCTCCACAAACTTGTGGAGGAGAGGGCTGGGGAGAGGAGGCTTCCAGCGGGTTCATGGGCAGGGGATTGTTCCTTCGGATGGTGGTAGTGCCAAGCAGCGCCTTCCGCTGCCCGCCGCGGCGCGCACGGAGTGCGCGCCCTACCACCTGACAATGACGTCTTGCGAAACATCCGCCCGTAGCTCACTGCCCTCCCAAATTCAAGTCCCTGGTCTGGCCGTTCCATTCCACCGTGACTTTGTTGGAGGTGATGGTGACGATGCGGACCTCCCCGATTTGTTCGTTTTCCCTGCGGATTTCTCCGTTGATGGCGGCCCTCGGATTGGTGCGGTTGTAGAAAATGCCCTGGAGTTTCAACTCGGGAAAGGGCGGCGGCGCGGCTGCGGGCGCGGGCGCGACGGCCGGAGCGGCCGGTGGGGCGGGTGGATTTGTATTGGGCGGCGGCGTCACGACGACGGGCGCTCCCTCCTTCGCTGAAGCTACGGCGGGCAGGGGCGCAGGCTCCACTTTGGCCGGCGGCGCGGGAGCAACAGGACTGGCCGCGATCTGCACAGGAGCGGGCGCGCGGTTATCGCGATGGGGAAGCGAGCGCCATACGAACCAGCCGGCGGCGGCCAGCAATGCAACGATGGCAACCCCGGTCACCGCCGGGACGATGGATCGCCGGGACTCGGGCACAGGTTGCATGGCGGACGGCAAGCCGGCGTCGCGCGGGCGGTTTTTCTCCGACTGGCTGGCGCGTTTCAGGGCGTCGTTGATCAGGCTCATACTTCGATGTGCCCTTCCAATTCGCGGATGGCGGTGCCGACCATGCGGTAATCAATTTTCTCGCGCTGCTGGACGTAGCCGGCGAGGAGGCATTTGTCGCAGACCGTGTTAATCAGGCGGGGGATGCCGCCGCTGTAACGGTAGATGCGCCAGACGGCCGGGCCGGTGAAATAAGGCGCGCCGTTGGCCCCGGAAACCTGCAGGCGGTGCTGGATGTACTGGCTGATCTCCCCGTGGCGCAGCGGATGGAGATGATAGCGCACACAGATGCGCTGGCGCAACTGGCGCAGGCCGTGCTCATTGAGGCGGTCGCGCAATTCCGGCTGGCCCATCAGGACGATCTGCAGGAGTTTGCGCGTGTCGGTTTCGAGATTGGACAGGAGGCGGATTTGTTCGAGCAGCTCGCGCGTCAGGTCCTGGGCCTCGTCAATAATAAGAACCGTGTCCTTGCCCCGCCCGGCCTGCTGGAGGAGGAAGCGGTTGATTTCGGCCACCGTTTCCAACCGGTCCAGCCCCTTCACCTGCAAACCCAGTTCCATGGCGATGGCCTTGATGAGCTGGTCGGCATCCAGCACGGGATTGAGAATAAGCGCGGTGGAGAACTGGGCGCCCAGTTGCTCCAGGAGGGCGCGGCAGAGCGTGGTCTTGCCCGCGCCCACTTCGCCGGTCAACTGGACGAAGCCCTTGCGCTCGCGAATGCCGTAAAGCAAATGGTTGAACGCTTCGCGATGCTTGGCGCTGAAAAACAGGAATCGCGGATTGGGCGTAATGTCAAAAGGCGGTTCCTTCAGCCCATAATAGTCCAGGTACACGCTAGTCCCTTACCATAATTCGGACCGCGAGGGAAGCAGAATGCGATGGAGAAAGAGGCAAGCCAGGATGGAGGATGCAGGATGGACGCGGTGCCCTTCAAAGTTCACCGACCAACCGCAATGCTTCCTGCTCCAGCGCGATTCCGATGAAAAACCCGCCCGCCTTTAGCTGGTTCATTACCGGCTTGAGCAACGGGATGATGCCAGCCTGTTTGGCGCGAACGAGCAGCCCAACGGTTCCGATTATTCTGATGCCAAAACGCCTGGCCAGCGCGCGGGCTTGCAGATCGTCCAGTATCAGTTGGTATCCGGTTTCCTGCGCCAGCGCAATCGCCTCCGCCTCCCCATCGTCGACCAAAGCCTTCCATTGCTGTAGTTGAGGCGAGTCTTGAGGTTTCTGTATCTTCAACCACGCAAATCTTCGCCCCAATTCCCGATCCACTTCCGGCGGCTCTAACACCGCGATGAATAAAGCCGGCAATAGGTCCAATCGCCCAATTCGCTCCCATCCGATCAGGCAGGTGCTGTCGGTAACCGCTTGCTCGTTCACCCGCGGATTTCCTCCCGCAATTCCTCAGGGGAGTAGTCGAAAACAGGGATGCCGCGGCGCCCCAACACTTCCATGAAGGCGCGCTTGGTCAACCCACCCAGTTTGGCGGCCCTGCCCAACGAAACTTGGCGCGTTTCATACATCTTGACCGCCAGGCCTACTTTCAATTCGTCAGGCGACTCCTGTTGGTCCGCGAGCAAAGCAGACGTTTTCATAATACGACAGGTTATCTAACATAGCTTTGGCTTGAAAACAAGCGCTATTCCGGCAGCGCGCCGGCGGCCCAGCGCAGCAACCGCTCCGTGACATCCCACCCGACGCAGGCGTCGGTGATGGAAACGCCGTAACGCAGGCCGGCCGGGTCTTTCACCGGGAAGGGCTGGTTGCCTTCCTGCAAAAAGCTCTCCAGCATCAGGCCGATGAGCGAACGGGTTCCGGCCTGGCGCTGCTGGACGACGCTGCGCCAGGCTTCTTCTTGACGCGCATGTTGTTTGGCCGAGTTGGCGTGGCTGCAATCCACCATCAGCACCCGCGGCAACCCGGCCTGGGCCAGTTGGCTCTCGGCCTCGCGGATGCTGGCCGCGTCGTAATTGCTCCGCGCGCGGCCGCCGCGCAGGACAATGTGGCCCACGGCATTGCCCGTCGTGCGCACAATGCTCGTCACCCCGTCCTGATCAATGCCGATGAAACTGTGCGGGCGCATGGCCGCTCCCATCGCGTCAATCGCGCTCTGGCAACTGCCGTCCGTTCCGTTCTTGAAGCCGACCGGCATGGAGAGTCCGCTCGCCATTTCGCGATGGGTCTGGGATTCGGTGGTGCGGGCGCCGATGGCGGCCCAGGTCACCAGGTCGTCCAGGTACTGCGGAACAATCGGGTCCAGAAACTCGGTGGCGGCGGGCAGGCCCATTTCCCCCAGTTGCAGGAGGAGGTGGCGCGCCTGTTTCAAGCCGGCCTCGATGTCGCATGTGTTATCCAGATGCGGATCGTTGATCAGCCCCTTCCAGCCGATGGTCGTGCGCGGTTTCTCGAAATAGACGCGCATGACGATTTCCAGCCGCTCCCGCAATTCCCGGCGGAGCGCGCCGAGCCGACCGGCGTATTCCAGGGCGGCGGCCACATCGTGAATCGAGCAAGGCCCCACCACCACGAGCAGCCGCGGGTCGGTCTGGCCGAGGATGCGGCGGATGTTTTCCCGGCCCTGCGTCACGGTGGCGCCCGCCCCTTCCGTCATCGGCAGTTGCGCCTTCAAGGCGCGCGGCGGCAGCAGCGGGACCATTCCCTTGACGTGCAGATCCTGGGTGGCATGCATGGGGGAAAATGGAAGTTCGGCCGCGGTTTATAGGGATGAGGACAACCTTGACATTGTGTTTGACATAGGCTACCAGATGACGGCGCGCAGCGCGGGGGCGCGCCACATCGCCGCGCCCTCCTGAATGCCGAAGGCGTCGTAAAACGGCTGGAAATTCTCCTCCGGTCCAATGGCGCGGAACTGGCCGGGGGAATGTGGATCGGTCGTAAGCCGCTGGCGCAAGGCGTCCGCGCGCCAGTTGGTTCGCCAGATTTGCGCGAAGGAAATGAAGAAGCGCTGCTCCGGGGTCAGGCCGTCAATGTTCCGGCGCTGGGCCGGGTCCCTGGCCAGCGCGCGTTCCAGCGCGTCGTAAGCTATGGTCACCCCGCCCAGATCGGCCAGATTCTCCCCCAGGGTCAGCCGTCCGTTGACATGCTGGCCGGGCAGCGCCTCGAATCCATTGTATTGCTCCACCACCAATTGCGCCCGCCCTTCAAAGGCCTGCGCGTCCCCGGCCGTCCACCAGTCGTTCAGGTTGCCGTCCCGGTCGTATTTCCGGCCCTCGTCATCGTAGCCGTGGGTGATTTCGTGGCCGATGACCACCCCGATGGCCCCGTAGTTCACCGCCTCGTCCATCGTCAAGTCAAAAAACGGCGGCTGGAGAATGCCGGCCGGGAAAACAATTTCGTTTTGCTCGGGGTTGAAATAGGCGTTGACGGTTTGCGGGGTCATCTCCCACTCCGTTTTGTCCACCGGCCGGCCCACCCGGGCCAGTTGCCGTCTGGACTCGAAGAGGGCGGAGCGGCGGACGTTGCCGATGAGGTCGTCGGGTAGAAATTTGACGGAGGAATAATCGCGGTATTTGGCGGGATGGCCGATCTTCTGCGTGAAGCGGTCGAATTTCTCCTCCGCCCTGGACCGGGTGGCGGGGGTCATCCAGGGGACTTTTTGCAAGTGGTCGCGGAAAACGGTTTTGAGGTTTTCCACCAGATCATTCATGCGGGCGCGGGCTTCCGGCGGAAAATTCTTCTCGACATAAAGCTGGCCGAGGGCCTCGCCGATCTGCCCGTCTATCGTGCGGGCGGCGCGCTGCCAGCGGGGTTCCTGCGCGAGCTGGCCGCTCAGGACCGTGCCGTAAAAGGCGAACGATTCGCTTTCCGCCGCGGCATTGAGATAAGGCGCGGTCGCGCGCAGGACGTGCCAGCGCAGGTAGGTTTTCCAATCGTCCAGCGGGCGCTCGTTCAGCAGCGTCTCCAGGGCGGTGAAAAACTCCGGCTGGCGGATGATCACCTCGCGCAAGGAAGGAAGTCCCGAGGCCTCCAGGAAAGTCCGCAGGGCCAGGCGCGGATATTTCGCCGCCGCTTCGGCCACGGTAAACTTGTGGTAGTTGGCCATGGGATCGCGCAGATCGGCGCGCGCTTTGCAGGCTTTGGCCAGGGCCGTTTCCAGTTCCACAATGGTCGCGGCGTGGCGCCGCGCCTCGGATTCCGTTTCGCCGGCCAGGACCAGCATTTTGGCAATGTGAACCGGATAGGCTTCGAGCTTTGCCGCAAAATTCGTCGTCAAATAGTAATCGCGGTCCGGCAGCCCCAGGCCGCCCTGGCTCAGTTCAAAGGCATAGTAGCCGCTGTTCTTGGCGTCGGTGGAAACGCCGGAGCCGAACAGCGCCGGGACGCCGCGCCCCCGCAAATCGGCGGCCAGCCGCGGAATTTCCGCGGTGGAGTTAAGCGCGGCGATGCGCGCGAAATCATCCCGCAGCGGCGCGAACCCCAGTTCCTCCAGGCGGTTGGTGTTCATGGCCGACGCGTAGAACGCGCCCACCTCGCCGGCGGGCGAGCGGGGCGGCGGCGCCTTGCCGTCGCAGTCCGGCAGGGTGGAAAGGAGAATGGCGTGGATCAAATGCCAATTGCGGTCCTGCAATTCCTCAAACGCCCCCCAGCGCGATTTGTCCGCCGGCACCGGATTGGCCGCCAGCCAGGCCCCGCAGGCGTAGCGGAAAAAGTCCGCGCCCGGATCCACGGAAGTATCCATGTACTTGACTGAAAAACGCGGCGCGGGCGGCGGCGGCTGGCCGGTCTGTTCCGCCGGCAGGCAAACCGCCGGCGGGTGCGCGCAGCCCTGGCCGAGGGCCAGGCCCGCCGCCGCCAGGGCCAGAGGCAGCTTCAACTTCTTCATGCGATTGTGTGATCGTTCCATGACAAATGAGAAGTGTGGCGATGTTCCCAGCCAAAATGCAAAATGAAAAGCAGCTTAAGAAAACACCCCTCCTGCCGATGTAGAGATGAAGCTGCCGCTTTTGGGCCACGCCTTTAATGGAATCCTGTGAGATTCCAAAGGCGTTCCCCATCGTTCCCCATCGTTTCCCATCAGTCGAATCGGTCCGATCGGTCCGATCCGTCCCGCCCCCATGCGCCAGCACAGGCATCTCTGCGGTGAATCGGAAGAAGAAACCCGCTATTTCACGTCAGCCCCTGGGATCACCGGCGAGTTGCGCACGGTCAAGCCTCTGACGTTTTCCCACCGCACGGGCGCCACGCCGGGCGCCAACTGCGCTTTGACGTTGTCAATCTCCACCCCGTCCAGGTCCACGCCCACCAGGGCCGGGCGCATATCTTCCGTGTCAAAACCAACCGTGATGTTCGCCAGTTCCAGCCCCTTGACGTGCCGGGCAAAAAGTCCGTAGCCGGGCATGGTGCCGCGCGGTTCGGGATACCCTGCGCCCAACTCCGGCGGCATTGCCGCGGCCATGTTCGTGGTGCCGCCGCCCTTGAACTGGAGCCGGATGTTCTCCAGGCGCACCCCTTCGATGGGCTGATCCGGCAGGCCGGCGATTTGAATTCCGCTCGCCCGGTCAATGCCCGTGGCGATAATGTTCGAGATATGAATGTTGCTGGCCCGGCTGGGCTGCGTCACATTCGGTCCCCGGTTTCTTTTTCCCGTCGTGATGTAAATCGGGTACCCGGCCACATCCATCATCGTGATGTTGTTGATCGTGATATTCTCCATAATGCCGCCATCCACTTCTTCCAGCGCCAGACCGTGGCAGGCGCGAAACGTGCAGTTGGCGATCGTGATATTGCGAAATCCCCCGTTGGCTTCGGTCCCGCACTTGATGCGGCCCGTTCCTCCGCCGCCCTGCATCGTCCCATCCACCAGCGTTCCTTCCCGAAACGCCGAAACCTGGCAATTGACGATGGTCAGATTCTCGGTAATCACGTTTCGCCCCAGCGCGAAGCTGCTCTTCGGGCAGATGCCATCATCCCGCGGGGAATTGACCCGGCAATTGGAAACCATCGTGTTGCGGCAGCAATCAATGTCCATCCCATCGCGGTTGGTGTCTATGGTCACATTGTCTATCGTCATGTTGTCGCAGCCGGTGACGATAATGGCGAAATGCCCGCCATGAAGAATTGTGACGTCGCGGATGAGGACATTGCGGCAGAGTTTCAAGGCAATGGCTTTGTTGCCCAGCCGCGCCCCGGGGCTGGTGGTGTTGGTCGTGTCAACCTGGGGAGCGGGAGCGGCGCCTCTGCCGCCGCCAAAGCCGTCCATCTGGTCCTCCCTGCCATCCCCCGTGGTCAGACCGAGGCCGTCAATCGTCCCCTGGCCGGTGATGGAGATGTTGGTCAGGTTCTCGCCCCAGATCAGGCTGTTGTGGAAAAAGGTGTGCCCGCCGTCCTGATAGGCCCGGCCGGTGAACGGTTCCTCCTGATCATAAGCGTTCATGTTTTGCGGCGCGCCCAGGATCGTCGCCCCCGCGTCAATCAGCAGACGAATATTGCTCTTCAGCCGGAGGGAGCCGCTCAAATAAGTGCCGGCCGGAAGCATCACCGTCCCGCCCCCCGCCTCGGCGCACGCCTCTATCGCCTTATTGATCGCCGGACTGTCCAGCGTCTTGCCGTCCCCTGTCGCCCCGAAGGCCCGCACATTGTAAAACTGGCCGCCGCCCCCCTCGGCTGACCGGGCGGATGGAACAAAGACGAGAGGCAGCAAAACCAGACTGGCGAAAAATGTTTTCATGAACATAGAATATTTTTTCATAATTGGCTTTCCGCATCCTGCACCAAGCCAATTACGGAAGACCAGCAAAAAGTTGGCAAATTCCGGGATTTGCTCGCGTGTGATTGGATTGCATCTACCCGCTCCCCGGCGGCGGGCATCCTAATTTGAATTTTTCCGACTTCTGAAGAAACCAAAAATACCTGAAACAAGACAAACCACACTTGAGCAAACAGCGAAAATCCCGCACCAGCCAATTACTACATGAATCCAGCCTGGGTTTTGAGTCCCAGACGCCGCAAATGCCAGTCCAAGGGCGGACGTGACAATCGTAAAAAACGAAGCGGAATATCCAGCCCACTGCGTCGCTTTATTTGCTTTCACCTCTTCCTCCTTATGTCCACCGCAATCGTGTTCGGTTGGCGATCACCCCAAAACCATACGCGAGGGCGGCTTGACGCACAAGACCCTGGCGTATTGGATGCACGCCTTAATATCCTCTGAGGTGAGGCCGGGATAATAGTCTCGGATGATAACCTGGAATGGAATTGCCTCGCGGACCAACTCCAAAACGGTTTGGACAGGGATGCGTGTGCCTGCCACGCAAGGCTTGCCAAAATGGATGTCGGGGCTGACTTGGATTCGACTCATGACATTAACCTACATCCTTTGGCATAGGCAGGGCAAGCCGAGCTTTCGCCGCACAGTATTGCGTCAGTCACGGCGGGGAAAGGCAGGGCGAGACTGTCGAGCCGAAACTCGATTTCTTGGAGAAAAGTCACGGCTCGAGGCTCGCCCTGCCGACGCGAAATTAAGTCACGCCGGCCAGCGGAGTGCCCGCCCTGCCTCTCCCGGCACACGCAAAACTGTCTTCCTCACTCGGTCAACAAGTCCAGCAGCCGGGTGCCATTGGGAGCCAGTTGCCAGCGGCCCGACACCTGCCTCACCAGCTTGCGGCACGGGTTCTGCGCTTCCTCCGCTGCGTTGACAGAGAGCAGAAGGTATTTGGCCGCCCCTTTCATCTCGGAGGCCGCTCGCGGCACCCACGCAAAGGGCAGCCCGTTGTAGTCCAGCGCGATTTCATATCCGGCCACCCCCTCTTTTTGCGCGACCGGATTGGGCGCGACCAGCATCGGATAACGCTTCGCAAAGGGCATGTCGGCCTTGCGCACCAGCACCCGGCACAATTCCGTGCGCCGTTGCAGCCATCCCGTCAAGTTGAAGTTGGTCCCTTGCTCCCGCTCCTCCAGCAGGATCAGCCGCGGGTCGAAGCCCACCAGGTTCTCCCCGTTCCACACCCCGTGATCGTTTCGCTCCCCAGGGAAATGCGTTTTGAACCAGGCGGCAAAATGATCGCTGTAAAACAAATTCAGTTCAAAATGCACATGGGCGCGCTCCTTGGATATCGTCTCCGCCGTGTTCGACGTCCGGCCCATCACCGCGATCGGTTCCCCCGCCTGCACCGAGATCCCGGCCTTGAGATCGCTGCGGATGGACTGCAAATGCGCGTAAAGCGAATACACTTCCACCCCGCCGATCAAATGCCGCACGACCATATAGCGCCCGTAATTGGAAAGGGAGGGCCGATTATTCATATACACCACCGTGCCGGCGGCGGTGGCCATCACCGGATCAGCCGGTTCGCCGCGGCTGTCCCGTTGCAGGCATTTGATGTCCAACCCCTCGTGCATTTGCTGCCGGTCCGAGCGCACGCAGCCGAAGCAGCCGCTCTCCCAGGTCTTCCCCGGCGTCGGCGCGAAAAAATCCGGCTCGCCCCCCTTCACGAAAAGCGCGTGATTCGCCGTCGGCAAATAAAACGGCTGCGCCTCCGCTCCCGTTGCTGCGCATAACAGCCCCGCCAGCCAAAGAGAATTCCGCATCTTCGACATATTTATAATAAGGATAGAGAAAATCGAGGCCTGCTCCTTAATCCGCAATTCGCAACCCGCAATTCTATTTATCCAATTCCGCCACTATATTATTCAACCCCCGCACAATCTGCGCCGCCTCCGCGTGGGTGGCGTCCGGGGCGAACTGGAGCGAGCCGTTGGAAATGCCGTTTCTGGGGATCATGGGCGCGGCCAGCCAGGCGGAAATGCGGGGCTGCTCCGCCGGGGGTTTCCCCGCGGCGGCGCCCTCCTCCGCCGGCTCCTTCCAACCTCTGGGCGGAAACTTCGCAAAAATGATCAGATGCTTGCCCGGGTTCGAGGTGGTTTGCATATCCAGCACCAGCTTGCCGTGATCATTAAATGACAATTCAATGGCGTATGTGCCGTTTGGATTATCCACCAACTTCGCCTTGCTCAGATCCGCTTCCGTGAGCACGGCATCCGGTACAATATACATCGTCGTCTGGTACGGCCCGACCTGCACCGGCGTCGAATCGGCTGGACGCCCCTCCATAAAGATGCTCAACGTTGCATAATCCTTCTTCGCGCTCAGATGGCTGGGGTTGGAACCGCAGCCGCTGCCCACCACCGCCACCGCCGCCAACAAATAGATATTGAATGCACGAAGCCAAAACTTCATAATCCTCAGATTAACAACTCAACTGAGATAAAAGCAAAGCATTATGGGCAAGCAATATAACAAAGTCATCAAACGCCAGCGCCGCGCCGCTCACATCAAACGCAAAAAAGCCGCCGCCAAAATCAAGACCCCGACGAAGCCCGCCCCCGCCCCCTGACGGCCTTCCCAACCGGGCAGGGCGGGCCGTCCTCCCTGTGCATCAAAGCTCTGGCGACGGCGCATGCCCGCCGCGCAGCCTAGGCGTCCTCGCCTGCGGGTTCTCCCGGCGTCCCGCCCGGAGCGCCGAAGACAACACCTTGTCCCTGGCCCAGGCTTCATCCTTCCCATTCGTCCCATCAAACCCCATCCTTCCCATCCCCACTCCCCCGCTCCAGCAAGACAGCCAGCTCAAGTTTGCCCAACCGTCGAAAGGCCGGCGCTGGATTTTTGTATTTTAATAAACGAACCGCCGGTGGTATATTGAGCAGGAACACGCTTAACCCCGTGCAACCATGATCACAGACCAGGCCGATTCTCCGGCGGCCAGCCTCTCGCTGGCCCGGCAACTGGATCGGCACACGACCGTCGGAACGCTCTGGCGGGCGGTAGACGGGCGTGTGCGCTGCGTCGCCTGCGGCCATCGCTGCCTCCTCGCGGCGGGGCGGCGGGGAATATGCAAAGTCCGCTTCAATGACGGCGGTCAACTGCGCGTGCCCTTCGGCTACGTGGCCGGCGGCCTGGCGAGCGACCCGGTGGAGAAGAAACCGCTCTTCCATGTTTATCCGGGCAGTCAAGCCCTGACCTTCGGAATGCTCGGCTGCGATTTTCATTGTTCCTATTGCCAGAACTGGGTTTCCAGCCAGGCCTTGCGCGAGACGCCGGCGGTGCCGCCCATCCTCGAAATAACGGCCGAACAAGTCGTGCAGGCCGCGCAACGGAACGGCGCCCGGCTCATTGTCTCCAGCTACAACGAACCGCTCATCACCGCGGAATGGGCCGTCGCCATTTTTCGCGAGGCCAAGCAGGCCGGGCTTGCCTGCGCCTTCGTCTCCAACGGCAACGCCACGCCCGAGGCGCTTGATTTTCTGCGCCCGTGGATTGTCGCCTATAAAATTGATCTCAAGGGTTTCGACGAGCGGCGCTATCGCACGCTCGGCGGGACCCTCCAACACGTTACCGAGGGCATCCGCCTGGTGCGCCAACGCGGCCTGTGGCTGGAGGTGGTGACGCTCCTCGTGCCCGGCTTCAACGACAGCGAAGAAGAATTGCGCGCTATCGCTCAATTCCTCGTCTCGGTCAGCCCCGGCATACCCTGGCACGTCACCGCATTTCATCCCGACTACAAGATGACCGGCACTCCCGCCACGACCGCCCGGCAGGTCATTCGCGCGGCGGAAATTGGGGCGGAGGCAGGGCTGCATTTTGTTTATGCCGGCAACTTGCCCGGCCGCGTCGGCCCGTGGGAAAACACCTATTGCCCCCAATGCCGCGCGGCGCTGATTGAGCGCGCCGGCTACCTCGTGCAGGAATACCGGATCACCGGCGAGGGCCAGTGTCCGAATTGCCGGATGCCCATTCCCGGTCTTTGGCCGGGGGCCGGGGCCGCGGAGGTGAGGATGGGCGATCCAACTGGGGATTGGTTCGCGCGCCGGCCGAGGCGGGTGAAATTAGATTAAATCCGATTTATTATGGTGAGAACGCCGTCCAGCCAGCCAGCCAAGGTCAGACCCGCGGCGGTCGCGGGCCGCTTCTATCCGGCTGGTCCAATCGAACTGCGCCGCATGGTCGAAGGTTTCCTCAGCCGGGTTCAGTTGGACGCCGCCGCCGCGCCCAAAGCCCTGATCGTGCCGCATGCCGGTTACATCTACTCCGGCCCAATCGCGGCCTCGGCTTACGCGCGGTTGGCCCCGGCGCGCCCTGTCATCAAACGGGTGATCTTGATCGGGCCGTCCCATTTTGTGCCCTTTGCAGGCTTGGCGGCGCCCAGCGCGGAAGCGTTCGCAACCCCGTTTGGCCTGGTCCCGGTGGACACGGAGGCCGTGGGCCGGATTTGTGCCTTGCCCCAGGTGCTGGTTCTGGACGCGGCGCACGCCCGCGAACACTCCCTCGAAGTTCAATTGCCCTTCCTGCAAGTGGTGCTGGGTGATTTCCAAATCGTCCCCCTGGTGGTCGGCAAGGCGTCGGACGAGGAGGTGGCCCAGGTCATTGACGCGCTTTGGGGCGGCCCGGAAACCCGCTGTGTCATCAGCTCGGACCTGAGTCATTTCCACACCAGCTCCCGGGCGCAGGAGTTGGACGCCGCCACCAGCCGCGCCATCGAGCAACTGCGCCCTCAAGACATCGCAGAAGAACAGGCGTGCGGACGCGTTCCCATTCGCGGCTTGCTCCGCGCCGCCCGGCAGCACGGCTTGTGCGCGCGGGCGGTGGACCTGCGCAATTCCGGCGACACGGCCGGCCCGCGCAGCCAAGTCGTGGGCTATGGAGCTTTTGTATTTGATAACCAATGACCAATTTTCAATTGCCAATTCTCAATCCTGAGAGCCCATGAGGTGCCACTCCCGGCCGGAGATCGAGCATTTGCCATTGAGTAATGCGTCAGTCATGGATGGTAGGGCGCGCACTCCGGCGCGGTATGTGTTTAGCGGGGAGGCGACTGCTCCCGGGAAAAACCTCTTCGGGCAAACTCACCCGCTCAGGTTGACGATGGGCTTTTGGCCCCAGGGGAGGACCGTCCGAACGAAGTTCAAGAAGGACTGG
>Ga0326728_10006119_pt1 | contig 32881 bp, 23 predicted proteins | sample MB3enrmetagenome_FD_207602 | JGI IMG/M metagenome (GOLD analysis project Ga0326728, IMG submission 207602) | Lab enriched peat soil microbial communities from McLean, Ithaca, NY, United States - MB31MN | ecosystem: Environmental > Terrestrial > Soil > Wetlands > Peat | place: USA: New York... | reverse complement strand
CATTTCGGTGAGCGACACGGGGACGGGCATTCCGGAGGCGATCCGCGATCGAATATTCGAGCCGTTCTTCACCACCAAGGACGTTGGGCATGGCGGCGGGCAGGGGCTCGCGGCTGCCCGTTCCCTCGTCGAGAGGCACGGAGGGAGTCTGACGTTCGACTCGAGCGTGGGCGAGGGAACGACGTTCTTCATCCGGTTGCCGATTTCTGGACGCGCGGCGCCGACGCGCAGTGCGCTCCAAGAACCCGCCCTGCGCAACAAAGTTCAATAGGGTGCCGTCCGGATTTGACCTCACCCTGCAATCGTTGCTTCCTCGGGGTCGGGAGCTCTCATCGATTCTCCTGTTCGAGGTCGCGGATTAGGGCCTCGATGTCCACGTCTTCAAGCAGGATCGCACCCCGTTCGTCCACATCGACTCTGCTGATTCCAGGGTGTTGTTCCTCGAGTTCGCGCAGGAGCACTTTCTGGTGGCGTACCTTCGACAGCAGTCGAGAGCTCTCCCGGGATAGATCTCGGAGCTGGAGTCCCTGGCGGATCGTGAACGCCAGGTCGACCGGATTGCAGGGTTTCGTCAAGAAGCGATAGACTTCTCCCTCGTTGATTGCGCGAATGGCTGCGTCCAGGCTGGCGTGGCCCGTGAGAACGATGCGGACCGTGTAGGGGTACTTTCGGCGCACGATCCCGAGGAACTCCGCCCCTGTCATCTGGGGCATCTGCTCGTCCGACACCACGACGTCGACGTGCGTGTCGACAAGTGTTTGAAGTGCCTCCGCGCCCGATGTCGCCGTTAGAATCGTGAACGGTTGCTTTCGCAGGGCGTCGCGGAGACCCGCGACCACATGCGGTTCGTCGTCCACAAAAAGGACGGTGCAACCGTCCGACGGTGCCGCAGGCCCCTTCAGCGATGGCGAGGCGTGAGTACGGTTCACGGGATCGTTCTCTCCTACCAGCCGACGGCAGCGCGAATCTGTGTTGTGAGCACGGTCGCCATCTGTTGGTGTGTCAGTGGGCCGGGGTGCCAATCGCATCCCAGGCCGGTTGTGGTGTCCTGTGTGGCAAAATCAAGATAGGAGACGCGTGCGTCCCCGAACTGCGAGATGGCTGCCTGTAGGTAACTCGCTTGGGTGTCGTGGCTCGGAGAGCCGAGCATCGGACTCGAGGCGCAGATGATATACGCGTTCGCGTAGTGCTGCCTCACCTGGCGAAGCAGCGCGACGTACGCCGTGACGTATCCCTGGCCTGGATCGCCGGCTCCGAAGTCGTTCGTTCCAAGATTGATGACGACGACGTCGGGAGGCGGTGTCGTGAAGCCCCACTGACTCGTCGGGTCGTCGGCGAGCGTTCGCTCGAAGCGCGTCGACATGAGGTTGGTCGTCGAACCGTCCACGTTGCGATAGACGCCAATCCCCGAGTAAGCAATCACGGTGGCCTGGGCGCTTAGCTGCTGCGCGGCGAGTTCGCCGTACGTGATCGTCACGTCTTCCGTGGCCGAGCTCCACGTGCAGTTGGGGCCGTTTCCGAGATCGCCGTATCCGCAGGTGATCGAGTCGCCCACGAGTTCGATCCGTCGCACAAACGGTTCCGGTGACGGCACGAGGGATCCACCCTGTGGTTGAAATCCGAGGAACTGCACGACCCCGACGAAGGACTCGGTCCGTTTGGTCAAGACGATTGTGTGCTGTCCCGAGGCGAGGCCAGACGCCAGGGTGTAGGCCTGGGTTGCCGAGTTCGTCTGGATCGCATTGGGCGTCGCGCCATCCACGACCACGACGAAATAGTTGCTGGCGGAGCTCGTGGAACCGTCGGCCAGTTGAACGGCGATCCCGGTGCCCGTGAACGTTGCGACGATCGCGCTGCCCGGCCACGCAAACTTGGGTCCGGCGGAATCGGACGTGTCGAATCGGCCCAGGTAGTGGACGAGGGCCAAGGTTGCCGGTGGGGAGCCATCTGCCGTAGTTGAGGTGGCGTCACCGGTGGTGGAGTTGGCGTCGCTGCCCATGGAAGCCGCGTCGACGCTCGACGAGGCCGAGGAATCGACGCTCACGCCGGCCTCGGACGGGGGTGCTTGGGACGAGCTGGCATCAGCCATGGCTCCGTCCAGCACACTGGCATCTGTCGGGCTGTTCGCGGGCGAATAAGAGCTTCCGCATGCCCAGAGCAGCACCGCACACACTCCCGACCGCAGCCAGTGAATCCAAGATGCGACATCCATCGGCGTTCCCTTCCGCGTCGAGAACCCTGCCAACACCCTCGCTTCCGCGAGCGCCGTCAACGACCACTCGGCATCAGAAATCCGACCCGCCACCGCCTCCGTCGGACCCGCCTCCTCCGTCGAAGCCCCCGCCTCCGTCAGAGCCTCCACTGCCTCCATCGCCCCAACTGGAACCGCCACCTCCAGCGTCGAAGCCTCCGCGGTCGTCGAAGTTCCCGCTGTCGTCGAAGCCCCCGCCGCCGTGCCGACGCTCCTCTAGAGAGCGCTCGCGCTCGCCTTCCATCTTGCCCAGCTCATATCCGGCCAGCCCGCCGAGCCCCGCTCCGATGATGCCGCCGCCGAGCGGGCCCATTCCGCCGGCACCAGGACCGTACGATCCCCCGGGGCCGCCCCAGGGCTGTGGGCCGTAGCGCGGATCGACCGGCGTTCCATAACCACCGTCGTAGTTGCCGTAGGACCTCGACCGACGCGCCAAGTAGATGAGCAGGCCGATCACTCCAGCGGCGACCAGAAGACCGAATACGGGCCCGACGATCGAGGGCCTCGCGACGGGGGCTTGCCCTGGAAGAGCTCGCGTCGACGCCATCGCCGAGCGCAGGATGGATTCGACTCCCTGGGTCCAGTCGCCGCGCCGGAACGAGTCATTGCCCGCACGTTCCACATCACCCCAGGCGCTTTGCGGAATGCCGGACGCCGAGCCGAAGTGGATCTGGACGTGACGGTGCTGCGTGTCGAGGCCGACCGCGATCATGTTCCCCGAGTTGAGCAGCGACCCGACGTATCGCGAAAGCTCGCGTGCATCGGCAAAATCCGAGGTGATTGCCAGGCGCGCATCGAATGTTGCCGACTGGATAACGGATCGGAGACGAGCGGTGTCGCCGGGAGACAGCGTTCCCCGATCGTCTCGGATCTCGAGCGTGCCTGCGACTGCCGAGCGAGCGACCATAACGGACGCTAGAACGAGGAGCGCGATCGCGGACACGCGAACCCACAGGCTTGCACGCGTTCTCATGGTGCGGAAGCGTAAGAATGATTCGGTCGTGGCGCCAGCTCCCAGCCGTCGCCCCACCGCTTCGGCTTCGTCGGGGCGCCAGTCCCCCTAACGACGGGCGAAGTACTTCTCGACCGCAAACAGATCTTCTTCGCCCAATCCGTCCGCAACGGCCTGGGCGAACTCGCGCGCGATCTCCCTATGGACGGGCAAGACGAATCGAACCTCGTCCTGGAGCGCCACGTTCAGCGCGCCGTCCTTCAACGCGAGTTCGAGGGAAAACTCAGCCGAGTAGTCGCGCTCCGTGACTTTCTTTCTCTTTGCCAGATACTGGGGCGAAGCAAACGCACCGGAAGTAAACGCCTCAAGGAGTGTTTCGCGCGCCAAGCCGGCGCGCTCGCCGAGTGCGAGCATGCTTGTAAACGCAATTACGTGATGCGCGCCGAGTCCATTGAGGACCACTTTGAGTGCCTGGCCCTGTCCAACGCCGCCCGCGCGCAGCAAGCGACGGCACATCGTGCCGAGAACTGGCTCGATCCGCGCCACGTCGGCGTCGTCTCCCCCGACCAGACCGAGCAGCTCGCCTCGCTCCGCGGGGCCCACGCTTCCGCTGACGGGAGCGTCTACGAAGCGGCCTCCGTGCTTCTCGATGAGCCGCGCAGCTTCGAGCGCTGCCGCACGCCCGACCGTCGACATGTCGACCAATACGGCATTGGGCCGGATGCCGGCGAGGACACCGTCGGACGACACAAGCACTTCTTCGAGGGCGCGGCTGTCCGACACGCATGTTACGATGACGTCCGCGTCGCCGACGCAGTCTCGCGGCGAAGGCGCAATCCGCACTCCAACCGGCTCCAAGACGTCGGCCTTGCTGAGCGTTCGATTCCACGCTGCCATCGGGAATCGAGCAGCCACTCGTCGCGCCATCGGCAGGCCGAGGTGGCCCAAACCGAGAAATGCGACCCGCAGGGAATCAGCGCTGCGTCCGAGCTCAGGCGCATTCGATGGTTGCGAGCTTGAGGGCGAAGGCTGCATGACCCATCTGTCTATCATGGGCTCGACCGGTCGCCCGACTTCTCCTCGCCGCCTCTGGCGTTCGCCGCCTGGCCGAGGCTCGTACTTGCGCCTACGTCCGCCCGCGGGGCACACTGCCCCGATTCCATGTCCGGCTTTCGCCTCAGAAGTCCATTCGAGCCCAAGGGCGATCAGACGGCCGCGATCGAGCAGCTCGTCCGCGGTCTCGAGCGTGGAGAGCGTCACCAGGTCCTGCTCGGAATCACCGGGTCCGGCAAGACGTTCACGGTCGCCAATGTCATGGAGCGGACGGGCAAGCCGACGCTGATCCTTGCGCCCAACAAGACTCTCGCAGCGCAGCTTTACGGGGAAATGCGAGAGCTTTTTCCCGCGAGTGCTGTCGAGTATTTCGTCAGTTACTACGACTACTACCAGCCCGAGGCCTACATCCCGTCGACAGATACGTTCATCGACAAAGATGCCATCATCAACGACCAGATCGACCGGATGCGCCACTCGGCGACCGTCGCCCTTCTGTCGCGCAAGGACGTGGTCATCGTCGCGAGCGTGAGCTGCATCTACGGTATCGGAAGCGCGGAGAGCTATCACGGCCTCGTCGTGCATCTCGCGGTCGGCGAGGAGGTGCGGCGCGACGTCCTGCTGCGCCGGTTGGTCGACATCCAATACGAACGCAACGACATCGACTTTCATCGCGGGACGTTTCGCGTGCGCGGTGACGTCGTCGAAATCTTTCCAACCTACGAGCAAGAGATGGCGATTCGCGTCGAGTTTTTCGGCGACGTCATCGAGTCGATCCGGGAGGTCGATCCGCTCCGTGGGCGCGTGCGGGGATCGATGGAGCGGTATGCCATCTATCCAGGATCGCACTATGTGACGCCGCAGGCGCAGATGCGCGCCGCGATCGAGAGCATCCGCGAAGAACTGCGCGAGCGGCTCGCCTTTTTCGACAAGGAGGGCCGATTCCTCGAGAAGCAGCGTCTCGAGCAGCGCACGCTCTACGACCTCGAGATGATGGAGCAAATAGGCTTTTGCTCTGGCATCGAGAACTACTCGCGGCACCTGTCAGGACGCAAACCGGGCGAACCCCCCCCTACACTCATCGACTATTTCCCCGAAGATTTTCTTCTCGTCATCGACGAATCCCATCAAACCATTCCCCAGCTCCAGGCCATGTACCGAGGCGACCGCGCCCGCAAGGAGACGCTCGTGGAATTCGGCTTCCGCCTCCCGAGCGCACTCGACAACAGACCGCTCAAGTTCGAAGAGTTCGAGCAGCATCTGCGTCGCGGGATCTACGTTTCGGCAACGCCCGGGGAATACGAACTCGGTAAGGCCCAAGGAGTCGTCATCGAGCAGATCATCCGGCCGACCGGACTGATGGACCCGATCGTGGAAGTCCGGCCCGTCTCCGGACAGGTTGACGATTTGCTCGGCGAGATTCACGCGCGCGTCAAGAGCAACGAGCGCGTCCTCGTGACCACATTGACCAAGCGAATGTCCGAGGACCTGACCGACTATTATCGGGAGCTCGGGGTGCGCGTTCGCTATCTGCACTCGGATATCGACACTCTCGAGCGTATCGACATCTTGAGAGACCTTCGGCTGGGCGAATTCGACGTGCTCGTCGGGATCAATTTGTTGCGCGAAGGGCTCGACCTTCCCGAAGTTTCCCTCGTCGCGATCTTTGACGCCGACAAAGAGGGGTTCTTGCGCAGCCCGCGATCGCTGATCCAGACCATCGGTCGTGCGGCCCGCAACGTCAACGGACGCGTCATCATGTATGCTGAAAATGTAACGCCCGCGATGAAGCAGGCCATCGCGGAGACCGATCGCCGTCGATCGGTGCAGCGAAAGTACAATGAAGAGCATGGCATCATCCCGCAGACCATCGTGCGGGCGATCATGAACATCAATCCCGCGAGCGGGATGCTCGACTATCTCAACGTTCCGAAGATCGCCAAAGGAGCGACATCGCTGTCCGAGAGCACTGGGGAGGTGGACATCGCCGAACGGATCGCTGCAATGCGACTGGAGATGTTTGAGGCCGCGGAGAAGCTGGATTTCGAGCGAGCGGCTCGCTTGAGGGACGAGCTTCAGAGCCTCGAGGCCGCGGCAGGCGCGCAGCCTGGTGGCGCGCAGCTGGCGGGATTCGACCCGTATTCGTCAACGCCCAAGAAGCGGTCGCTCGGTCGCCCGACGTCCAAGGCTGGGAAGCCGCAGTCGCGCGGGAAAGCGAGGAGGTGAGTCGCTCCGTGGGGGCTACAGGCGATGGGTCTCGCCGCGTGCCTTGAGTTCGTCGACGATCGCACGCACGTCCTGGGCGCGATCGCGTGGAATCACAAGAACGGCGTCATCGGTTTCGACGATGCACAGATCGCGAACGCCTACGAGTGCCCAGCGTTTCTTGCTCGACGTGAGCGAGTGGTCTCGAACGAGGTTGTTGTGGGCGTCGATGGCGATCGAGTCCGGGGGCAGCGCATTTCCGCGGCTGTCGCGTTCGGCCATCTCCCAGGTGGATTCCCAGCTGCCAACGTCATTCCACCCGAATCGCCCCGGCACAACGGCAATGTGGTCCGCCTTCTCCATCACCCCGTGATCGATCGAGATTGAGGGCAGCGTGGGAAATACGGTCGCGAGCGCCGCATCCTCGTGGCCTTCCGCCGCGGCTCGATCGATGTGCGCAAGTCCCCCGGCGAGGGCTGGCAGGTGCTGCGCGATGGCTTGGAGCATGGCTCGCGCACTGTAAAAGAACATCCCCGCGTTCCAGAGGTACCTCCCGTCCGCGACGAGTGCTTCGGCGCGCTCGCGCGTGGGCTTCTCGATGAAACGAGCCGCCGCGTGAACGCCCTCGAAGAGGGCTTCGCCGGACTCGATGTATCCGTAGCCCGTCTCCGGCCGTGTGGGAACGATACCGATGGTTGTCAGCCATCCTTCTCTGGCAGCGTTCACCGCGCGAGTCACGACGTCTCGAAACCCCGGTTCGTCGGCGACGAAGTGGTCCGCGGGAAGCACGGCGATGATGGCCTCAGGGTCGCTTCGCGCGATGGTCGCCGTTGCCCAGCCGATGCACGGAGCCGTGTTGCGGGCCACAGGCTCCGCGAGGAAATGGCTGCGAGGAACCTGAGGCAGAACCTTTGCCGTCGCGTCGACGAGCGTCGTGCTCGTCGATACCCAAAAGTTCTCGGGACCGACGATCGGCGCCACCCGGCGTGCAGTGGCCGCGATCAGCGGCTCGTCGGCCCGGCCCGCCAATGGCAGTAGCTGCTTCGGCGAATGGCGACGAGACGCTGGCCAGAAGCGGGTACCGGAGCCGCCGGCGAGAATCACGACGTGGAAGTTCTTCAGCATGCGCTCACGCTTATCACGTATCAAGGGACGTGCGCCGGTGGCACGATAACGGCCCCCATGACGCTGGTCGTTCTCTTCGATTGGGATCTCGACTTTGGCAGATGCATCGGAGTGCGCTTGCCAAACGACCAATTCGAGAGCCGCAGACCGATGGACGACCCCAGGGTCCAGCTCTCGCGCGAAGACTGGGCGTTGGCGGACGAACTCCCACAGCGTCGGCGCCGCCCGTGGGTCGCGGGTCGCGCTGCGATGCGGATCGCGCTCGCTCGAGAGGGCATCGACTCTCGCGCCATTGGACGCGACGATCGAGGAGCTCCTGTGCTTCCCGCGGGATGTTCCGGGTCCATCAGCCACAAGGAAGTCCAGCGCCCCGACGACCTCCCGAGCCATGCGTCATGCGAAGGCGGTGACGTCATTGCGGTCGCGCTCGTCAAACGCGAACCGGTGGCTCGCCTGGGAGTCGACGTGGAGTTCGACCGCGCCCCGTCCGTGGACATCGCATCCCACGTCCTCACCTCCGATGAAGATGCTGCCCTTGCGGACCTGGACCCCGCGACGCGCCCTCGCGAGGTAGTGCTCCGCTTTTCGGCGAAGGAGGCTCTCTACAAGGCGGTCGATCCGTTCGTTCGGCGCCACATCGGGTTCAAAGAAGTGAAAGTGACACCCCATCCAGATGGTTCTGGGGACGTGGAGTGGCGTTTGGCGGGGAAGGCGGGTGAGCCGCCATTCGAGTCCAGAGTCTTGTGGAGACGCGAGCTGGGGCTTGTCGTCACGATGGCACGCGTGTGGCGGGCGGGGTGAAGGTCAACCCTCCTCAAAGTAGTCGTTGTCGACCTTCGGGACGCGAAGCGGCTTGTGGCTTACTCCGACTCCGTGGTCGATCATGAGCGACGTGAGCATTTCCCCGTCGACGAGAACAATCGTTCCGCGCGCTCGTGCCGCAGCGTCTTTGGCATCCTTGGTAAAGCCGCTTGTGGTGATGAACACGCCCTTCGTCGCACTCTGAAGCTGAAGCGCACCCATGAACCCTTGGATGTCCGGGCTGCCGACGGTGTTTTTCCAACGCTTCGCCTGAACGTAGACTTTCTCGAGGCCGAGGCGATCCAGCGAGATGATGCCATCGATACCGCCGTCTCCGGGACCGCCCACGCGCTGGAGATCCGACCTATTCGTGCCGTATCCCATCGCGTGAAGGAGCTCGAGCACGAGGTACTCGAAGAACTCCGGTGGAGCATGACCGATGAGTTCGAGAAGGTCGCGCGCGACGCTCTCGCGGAGTTCGGATATCGCGGCGTCGATCCGCTCCTCTGGACTTTCTTGCGTAACGGAGATCGATGGCTCGAGTGTACCTGCAGCGGGTGCGCAAGACGTCCCATCCGTCGCGGAGGCAAGGCGCGTAGTGCGATGGAAGATCGCGAGGCCCTGGAGCTCGTTCTCGGGAAGACTCCCGTGCGTTGCTGCGAATGCTACTCCCGCACCCGTGAGCTTCCAGAATCCCCGACGTTGACTGCTCGACAGACCCGAACGCTTGAGGCGATCGTGGGCCCATCCGATGCGGTTTCTGTAGACCGCCTGCGCGCCGCTCGGCAGCATCTCGAGGCGGTCTTCCGGGCTCAGCCCTGCCCTCGTGGCGACGGCCTCACAGGCGTCGGATGCAATGGATCCGTCCGGGTGTTCGGCGAGGTAGCGCAGCAGCGGCTCGATGAATTGGTCATAGGTGGGGACGGGCATGGAAGTTGGACTCAAGTCGGGTTGACAAACGCATTCCAGTCGCGTGCGAGCGTTCTCAGCGACGCCCGTGCCCGCCTGAGACTTGCGCTTCGCTTGGACGCGCGGGCAGCACTCCATCGAAGCTCGCCGAACTCGATCAGGGTCGCTTCATAGAGCGGGCCGACCAGAGCCAGACTTCCCTTTTCAGGCAACAATCGGCGACGTATGCGTGCGGGACATCGTTCCGCAATCGTCAGCAGCGATCGCGTTGGATCCACTTCGGCGTCCGGGTCTTCGGGGAGCCACTTTTCGTCGACTCCGATGAACCGGGACAGCCCCGGTGCATCTGCAAGCACCCACGACTCGAGCTCGCGCACAGCCAAGCGGAATCGAATCCATGGCGAGGGTTTCCACCGAAGATTCGCCACGAAGGTGCCACCGCAGGGTGCGTCATCGTCGAGGTCCCGAACCACGAGCAATGGCATCGCTCGGGCCATGGCATTGTACTTTGCCAGATCCCGATCAATGGCGCTCTTGCCCCGAGCGTCGACTTCGCTCGTCACCGGGAATCCTGCCTCTGCCACGAGCTTTCGAACGTACGGTAGGTCCGTATCTCCCTCGACAACGACCATCATCGTCGGTCGCCCCTAGACCACTCGAAAGCCAGTTGGTTGACGCGACTGGGGCGAGTGAGGCCGGTTACGACCTGCCCGAGTCCCAGTTTGGCCTTCGCGGCGAGCTTCAACTCCGGATTGGAAGAACCGACCAGGACTTCGGTCTCCTCGCCCGACGGACGAAGAACGAGAATCTCACCAGGGTCAACTCCCGCGTCCGAAAGCATCTCCTCCGCGTGTGTGCTGACGAACAATTGACGTTCAGTACGTTGCGCCGCCTGAGCAAATACACGCGGGAGTTGCCTCACGATCTCGCGATGCAGCGACAGCTCGGGCTCCTCGAGAATCAGCAGTCCCTCCCCCTGCTGTATGGCCCAAAGCAGCCCCACGAGACGCAGGGTTCCGTCCGAGAAGTCGCGCTCGTTCTGCCAAACGCCTCCCGGTCGCCAATGCTCGTACTTCGCTTCAAGATGGGGCACACCGATATCGTCACGTTCGATGCGCAGTGCAGAGAACTGCGGGACTGCAATCTTGAGCTGGCGTTCGATCCGCCTTAGCGCCTGCTTCTGCTTTCGTTCGCCCAAGCGGGCTAGCTGGTCCACGTAGTCGGACCCAGCCGAGTCTTGCCGTCCGTGTCCATTCCCGTGACCGGGGGAGCGAACGACCTGCGGAACTATGTAGGTGGTGGTGATCTGTGCCAGGGCATCAGCTACGACACGAAATCTAGCGTTTTGCGTGAGCTGCTCGAGGTGGGTTTGCTCGAGAAGTCTCGGGTCCTTGTTGTCCTGGTCTGTCGGGCGGGAAAGCACCTGCCGAGCGCCAAACTTTACGACCTCACGAACGATTCGCGTCGGCTTGACCTTCGTCCCCTCGAGCTCAAGCTCGTATGTCCATGGCTGTCCCGATGATTCTAGCTCTACGGCGATGCTCACGTGGCTGTCGCGGCGCGCGTGGAGGCTGCGGAGATGGGCAAGATCCCCTCGGGCTTCGAGAGCGCGCGCAAGGCTGCCGCCGTGCGCTGCTATGTCGTGCAGGAACCGGAACGCGTCGAGGAAGTTGGTCTTGCCGCTGGCATTGGGACCGACAACAAACATGCGATCTCGCAGGGCGACATCCACGCTCCGAAAGTTCCTCCAATTCGATAGACGAATGTGACGGAAGCTCGGGTTAATCTTCTCTCCGGTATGCGACACTTCCTCTTCTCCATCGAGAGCGGTTCATTTCTCGCGGGTGGCCGCCTCCCGGCAACGCGTTACGATGGACGCGAATCCTATCAGTTCGCGCGGTGCAGGAACCAGGTCGTGGAGGAGCACCTGCGCTGCGATCGTATTGCAAGCGCCCGATGCCCAACGATTCGGTTCCCGATCGGCAGTCACGGGCCGGGAACTCGGACGAACGAGTTCAACCCCGGACGGCACACTCTGACACAGGCCTTTCCTCCAACCCCCTGCAATCGCCGAGCGTTTGTCCTTGGCATTGGTCGTGCTATTGCCGCCTACCCATGAGCTGGGGACACGCTTGGCAACGACTCGCGCAACGAATTCCGGCGCGCGCTCACGCGCCGTTGCGATGGCTTCGCGTGGGTGCGGCCGCTGCGGTCGCCTTGGCGTCGCCGGTCTTCCTCCTGGTCAACTCCATCGATCGAAGATGGATGGACGACGATGGCTTCATCAATCTTCGGATCGTTCGAAACTGGATCCACGGTGACGGACCGGTGTTCAACGTCGGGGAACGCGTGGAGGCCGCGACGAGTCCGCTGTGGCTGGGGCTCCTTGCGCTCTTCGGCGAGCTTCGAATCCCGCTCGAACAAGGTGCCGTGTTCGCGGGAATCGCGTTTACGGTCCTCGCGCTCCTCATTGCGCAGCAGGCCTCGGGCGCTCTGCACCGGGAACGGTCGGACCTTCGCGAACCCTCACTGTTCCCCGGGCTCCCCTTGGGAGCCCTGGTGTTCGCCGCGGTGCCGGCCGCGTGGGACTACGCGTCGTCTGGACTCGAAACTGGACTCGGACTCGTGTGGCTCGCGGGCTCGTATCTGGCGCTCGTCCGCTCGCGGGATCGAACGAGCACTGCGTGGACGGCCGCCACTGCTTCGTTGCTCGGACTGGGGCCGCTGATCCGTCCCGAGTTCGCTCTCTACAGCGGCGGGTTTCTCATCACCTTGGCGGTCATCCTGCGGTCCAGTGAACGTCGATGGACTCTTTCCAGGGTGGTGGCGATCGTGCTCAGCGCCGCCGCTGCTCCGTTGGCGTTCGAGTTCGTACGAATGGGCTACTACGGCGCTATCGTGCCCAACACGGCGATTGCCAAAGAGGCATTCGCGGGAAACTGGGGTCAGGGAAGCTGCTATTTCAACAACTTCTTCCGAACCTACGCCCTCGTGTGGCCCCTCGTCGCAGCGGGCGTGATCTGGATCTTGGACCTGCGGGCCGACGCCTCGCGCCATCGTTGGGTGACCCTCACCACGACCCTCGTCCCTCCCGTCGCGGCGACCCTTCACGCCGTGTTCATCGTGGCGATCGGCGGCGACTACATGCACGCCCGCCTGTTCATCCCTGCCGTGTTCGCTGGCGTCCTGCCCGTGGCGACCGTGCCGATCAACGCGCTGGGGTGGGGACTCCGCCGGTCGATCGCCGTAGTGGCCATGGGGGTCGTCGTGGTCTGGGCGCCCGTGTGTGCGCTGACTTTGCGAGTTGGCGTGGAAAACGTGTGCAACATCGGCGACGAACGGGGTTGGTACGCGCGCGAAGCCCACGTCGCGAATCCAGTCGAGCTCGCCGCCTATCGCGGGCACATGTTTTACGCGGGCGCGCAATCCGCGTGGGACGCGCTCCGCCGCGAGTGTCCCAGCTTGTCGCTCCAGCCGTCGGTCTCGTCTCACTCCCATTGCCGACGCGTGATGGTGGACGACGAGCAGCAGAAGGAAATCGCTCCGAGCGCGGCCTCGTATCCCGAATCTAGCCAGCTCGATTCTCGCGTGGACGCCGTGACCAAAGCCGGCGCGATCGGCATATTCGGCTATTTCTTCCCATCGAACGTCGACGTCATCGACTTGCACGGATTGGCGGAACCGATTGTGGCTCGATTCGAGCTTCTGCAGCGCGGGAGGCCTGGGCACGAAAAACGACTGACAGCCGCGTGGATGCTGGCGCGCTTCGCGGAGCCCGACCCGGACGAAGACGCGGCCGTGTCCGCGGCGCGCCATGCACTTCACTGCGGGGCCCTGGCGTCCCTCGAACGTGCGATCACGTCCCCTCTGACGTTCCAGCGAGTCATTGACAACATCCAGAACGCATGGAGCCTTTCTCGCATTCGGATTCCACCGGATCCCTTCGACGCGGAATCGCACTTCTGCGGAACGGACGAAATGCCCACGATGACGACTTCGGGCAGTGGCGGAAACGCGTTTCGTTGGGCGTGTCCCGCGCGTCACACTCTACGGGGATTGCGCGGAGACGTGGATTCCAAGGAGGGGGCCCTGTCGCACATCCAAGCCGTGTGCGGGAGTGCCGACGCCCGTGGGGCCCAGGCAGATGGGGTCGTCGTCGGCCCGGCATTCGGCGAAGGAAAGGACGTGTCATTCGAACTCGCATGCCCACCCGACAGTACGGTCGTCGGATTTCATGGCAGAGCCGACCGCCTCGTGCGTTCCGTGGGGCTGGTCTGTCGCGGGCCGGTCGGGGACACACAAACGAGCCAGGGCGGACGTGAGGTCGGGACACCCTTCACCCTCAGGTGTCCGAAAGGCAGCGTTCCCGGCCTGAGCGGGCGCAGTGGCGCGCTGATCGACGCCATCGGACCCATTTGCTCGCCCTGACCCTAAGGCGCCACAGAAGGCCTCCTCATGCTTAGCTGCACGTACAGACATCCGTCGTCCGCGGTGTCCGTGACGACCTCTCCCCCCAGCGCCTTCGCAACGGCCTCGGTGAACTGCATGGCGAGTCCTCGGAAGACGTCGTGAATCGGGACCACGTCCTTCTCGTCGCCCGGCGGGGACACGCGAACGGTGACCGTGGCGTCCCGAGACTCGAGGCAGATAGTGGAACCCGGTCGCGCGTGACGAACGGCACGCTCGAGAAGGCGTCCGAGCGCGCGCGCGAGCAAACCCTCATCGGCTCGTATGATGTCGGCATCGATTTGCGATGTCATGGCGACTCCGCGCGAGTGTGCATCGCTCTCAAACCGTCTCACGAGCCCGCCGAACAGGCGCACGACCTGAACCTTCACGAGCTTTACCGAGTGCTCGCCGGTCTCGAGGCGTGCGGCATCCGCCATGTCGGAGAGGATTCCAATCGCCCGAGTATTGGCCGCACGACAGTCGTCGAGCGCAGCACATAGCGCTGCTGCCGCAGGGTCTCGGGAAAGCTCGGAGAGGACGAACTCGATGTTCATCGCGATTGCTGCGAGGGGCGTCTTGAGATCGTGGGCAAGGAGCGCTGCCAGTCGCCCGTGAGCGCTGGGCGGGTCCCCACCCGATCGACCTCGCGGCCGTAGCGCGGGACCGCCGCCGGGGCGCTCGGGCCTCACGCTTGCTGCCATGACTTCCTCTCGCCTTCTTTGTCGACTGCACTCGTCAAGTACGAGTCATCGCGTCTTCCTCTTAAGCTCCTGAATGGGTGAGCGAATTCGGGCCCCTACGAGGACGCGGGCGCGGCGCGTAGCGACAAACGCGCCGAAAAGAAATGCGAGTGCCGTCAGGGATCGCCCATCGGTCTTCGAGCGCGAGCCCGAAACGCTCGAACTGCAACCTCCTTCGGACTGGTGGGGGATGGGCGGCCCGTATTGGGCGGCGACGCCGTCGACGTCGTCGGATGCCGGCACGCGGACCGAAGCATCCCCTGGAAGTGTGTATGCGTACATGAGTGCGTAGGGCGACGAGTCGCTGTCTCCGAGGCCGAGCGCGTGACCGATCTCGTGAGCGAAGACATGCTGGAAGTCGAACGGGCCAAACGCGTGTGCCACGCCCCCATCGAGCTCGACGTGGGGTGCGTCATCGGTCGGCACGTGGGGCGCGCCAAGCTTGGCGCGGGCGCCTTGGCCGAGAATCGCGAACGCATTCTCGGCGTTGATGACGATGTCCGTATCGAGAATCGCACCACTGGCCTCGTCGTAGCTTGTCAGTGTGATCGCCAGTGCCGATCCAATGGCTGCAAATCCAGGAGGGGCCACGAGAACCGCATTGACCCCGTCAACCGCTGCCTTGAGGGGAGTCTGCGCGAAGGTGATCGCCAGCACGGGTGCCCCCGAGCGCTCGCTCCATGAATCGATGACTTGCATGATGACGCTTCGTGCGCCTGGAATGGCCTTTTCGATGCCAGGGTCCACCGCGAACGCCACGCGCTCCGCTTGCCACCGAATGGGCTTGCCTTGGGCGGTTTGTCGGAGGTCGTATGCGAACGCGGGACTCACAGCGAGGCTCCCGGCCACCACGATCATCACACCCAGCGCAGACGCAAATCGCACTGAAGGATTCATCGCACCTCGGTCGGGCTGCCGGGCACCGAATGCCGGTGCATGAGCTCTCCCGCAGATGTCGGAACGGCCAGCGCCTGGCGACCTTGAGTACCGTCCACTTGGGGTTCCTACGCGCGCACATGCGCCAAATGGCCCAGCAGCCCAACAGTCAAGCGGTCCTGCCTTCCTTCGAAATAGCGCTTGTGGATATCCCTTGGCCCGAGCATTTCGACGATCGCAAATCCGAGGGCGTTTGCATCTCGCTCGAGTTGGTGTGGATCGAAGAACGCCAGCCAAGGTTCCCCTCGCTCGCGCAGTCGTCGGGCGAGCCCGTCGAAGGCTCGCCTTGCGACCACGCTCAGAGACGCCGGCGACGCGCAGAAATCAAAAATGACCTCGGTCCCGATAGCTCCGATATGGGCGAGATCTGCGAGCGTTCCCATGACGGAGCGCTCCGTCAGATAGGGCGTAACCCCGAGCCACGCGAAGAGCGCGGGCTGCGTGGGATCATACCCCGCTCGAACGAGGGTGTCATGAAGCGCTCCGTCTTCGAAGTCGTGGGACGCGTAGCGCACCGAGTTCGGAGGTTCAATGCCGACCTCGCGGAGACGTCCGCGCTTGCAGGCTTGCGTGGCACCGCAGTCCACTTCAAAAACCCGGAGCCCGATGGCCTCGTACGGATTTCGATACGCGAATGAATCGAGCCCGGCTCCCAGCACGACATACTGCCGCGTCCCGCGCTCGACGGCCATGCCGAGCGCGTCTTCAGCGTATCGGCTTCGCGCTGCGAGGAACGCGCGCAGGGGACGCGACCACGGCGTCTCAAATGCGTGGGGGTCGCGTCGCAGCTCGAGTTCGACGGCTCGACCCACCATCGTCAGCGCGAGCGGGTCCTCGAACACCGTGGGATCGTCGAGCAGTTGGTGGCTGGCTCGTCGAATTGCGGCGCGCTCGGCGGTTGCACTCGGCTGTCCGGCTATCATGGAACACTGAGCCTTCGCGCGCGGTGTAGCAAGTTCGCTTCGATCGCGCCCGCCATTGACGAAGACGAGGCTCGAAACTACCCGTCCCCGCGGCCATGCCGAGCCCCCCCTCGCTCACCTCCACGTTCGAAGAGCAGACCGGCGTCACCGCAGAGCAGCTCGCGACGGCCATGGATCGAGACGAGGCCCTCGAGCCACTCACCTCGATTCTGCCGCCCGAGGGCGTGATCGTGTCACGCGTGCGCGACGTATTGGCCCGCGCCTTCGAACGGGACACGGGGCGTCTTGACGTTGTCGGAGTCCAGGGTGCCGCTCGAGCAGTGGTCGTGGCCGGTCTCGCGCGGGCAGGAAGACGCGCCGTGGTCGTGACGAAGGACATCGAAGAAGCGTGGCGAGTTGCGTCGGACATCGGATTCCTCGTGCGAGGAACGCGGCCGGACGACGCGGACGAGCCAGCGGACGTTCTGGTGTTCGCCGCGGGCGAGCTTTCGCCCTACGCCCACGTGAACCCGGATCGCCGGGCAGCCATGAGTCGCGCGGCGACGCTCTTTCGGTTGGCGCATGGACTCAGCTGGAGCGTCCTCGTGGTGCCGGCGAACGGACTTGCTCGGCGCGTGATGCCGACGAGCGAAGTTTCCCGGCCGGCCACGCGCGTCGTCGCCGAGGAGGAGCTTCAGCGCGAGGCGCTCGTCACCTGGTTGACCGAGGCCGGATACCTTCGGGTGCCTGTCGTCGAAGACCCGGGCAGTTTTGCTCTGCGCGGCGCGATCTTCGATGTGTGGGCGCCCTCGAGCGACGTGCCGTTCCGGATCGAGCTCTATGGGGATCTCGTTCTGTCGATCAAGTCTTTCGACCCTGCGGATCAGACAACGCACAAGCACGCGCCGGACCGGACCGAGCTGCTGCTTCCCCCCGCGCGAGAGGTCATCATCGATCGCCGCACGGTGGCGCGCGCTCGCGAGAAGGTAACTGCCCTCGCCGAAGCGGTCGATTGGCCGACATCGAAGACCCGAGCGCTCGTCGACGATGTCGCCAGTGGACGCGCGTCCTTCGGTGCGGACGCGTTCCTCCCTGCCTACTACGACAAGCTCGATTCCCTGCTGGACTATGTGCCTTCGGACGCCATCATCTTTCTCGACGATCCGCCTGCGCTGACGCGAGCACTTCGCGACGACCGCATTCGGGCCGAAGCGGACGCGGCGACTCGACGTTCTTCCGGTCCGCATTTCCCCCCGTCCGCGCTCTATTGTGACGAATCGGAGATTGCTTCTGCCCTCGCGTCCCGCCGTTTGGTGACGCTCCAGCGCACGCCCGTGTCCGGTGGCCAGGGCGATGAAGGTCTCTCCGTCTACGAAAGCGTGTGCGCTCCCATGGACCTCGCGTCCCGCGACCACGACGACCTCACGCGCACCGTCCAGGCCTCGCGTTCGACGAGAGGAAAGGCCGCCACCCTGGCTCCTCTCGTACGGCGGATCGTCCATTGGCGGAGCCACGGCTTGCGCATCTTCGTGACGGCGCGGGCGCATACGCAAGCCGAGCGCCTCGTCGCGCTGCTCGGACATCAGGGGGTCGCGTGCCATGCGCGCCTTGCCAAGTTCGAGCCCGCCTGGCTCGACGAGTCTCACGACGACGTACAGGTCGTCGTGGGATCACTCGCGCGGGGGGTGGTGCTCCCCGGTGACGGTCTGGTGCTCGTCACCGAGGAGGAGATCTTCGGTGTTCGGGCTCACCGCCGTCGCGAGCGCTCGCGGACGGCCGACGTCTCGAGGCCGTTCCTCGAGGATCTGCGGAGCCTCTCCTCGGGCGATCTCGTGGTCCACGTCGAGCACGGTATCGGCCGCTACGTAGGGCTCGTGCACAAGCAGCTTCCGGGTGGCCACCGGGATGCTACGGGGCGCACGATCCCCGGCCTCGCCGTCGATCTCATAGCCGTCGAATACGCTGGGGGGGACAAGCTCTACTTGCCTGTTTGGCGCCTCAACCAACTCGAGAAATACGTCGGCGGGGACAAGGGGGAGGCGAAGCTCGACCGCCTCGGCGGCAGTACCTTCGCGCGCACCAAGTCCCGAGTCGCACGCGAAGTCCGAAAGATCGCCGACGAACTGCTCCGGCTCTACGCCGAACGCAAGGCAGCTCCGGGCAATGCTCTGCCCCCGGTGGGCGACGACTACAGGGCATTCGAGGCGACGTTTCCGTTCGACGAAACTCCGGACCAGGCTCGGGCTATCGACGAAGTCAATCGGGATTTGGAATCTCCGCGTCCGATGGATCGCCTGGTGTGCGGAGACGTCGGATTCGGCAAGACTGAGGTGGCGCTTCGCGCGGCATACCGTGTTGCGATGAACGGCCAACAGGTCGTGCTTCTCTGCCCGACGACCGTGCTCGCCCAGCAGCACTTTCGCACGTTCGAAGCGCGAATGGCGGGGGCGCCCATCGTCGTCAAAGCGATGTCGCGATTTCAGAGCAAGAAGGAGCAGGACGCCGTCAGTCGCGGCCTGCGCGAAGGCTCGGTCGACGTGGTCGTTGGGACCCATCGTCTGCTGTCGAAGGACATCCACTACAAGTCCTTGGGGCTGCTCGTTGTCGACGAGGAGCATCGCTTCGGCGTCGCGCACAAGGAGCGGATCAAGCAACTTCGCACCAAAGTCGACGTCCTTACGCTCACGGCGACGCCCATTCCGCGCACGCTACAAATGGCCGTCACGGGACTTCGTGACCTATCGCTCATGACGACTCCGCCCGTCGATCGACGCGCTGTTCGCACGATCGTTACGCGCTGGGACGACCAGATCGTGCGGGAAGCTGTGCAGCGCGAATTGTCACGCGGAGGTCAATGCTACTATGTATACAATCGCATCGACAAACTCTACGAGAAGACGGAGCGGCTGCTAGCCCTCGTTCCGACGGCGAGAATTGCTGTTGCCCACGGCCAAATGGCTGAGTCGGCTCTCGAAGAGACGATGCTCGACTTCGTCGACGGGCGTTACGACATTCTGGCGTCAACGGCCATCATCGAAAGTGGGCTCGACATCCCACGCGTCAACACGATGATCATCGACAGGGCCGACCTATTCGGTCTCGCGCAACTTTACCAGCTTAGAGGCCGGGTGGGACGGAGCAAAGAACGGGCATACTGCTACCTCGTGGTTCCGCCCCAAAATTCGATGACGGACGAATCGCGCGCACGAATCGAAGCGCTCGAGCGACACACGGAGCTGGGGAGTGGGTTCCAGATAGCCGCGCTCGACATGGAACTGCGAGGGGCAGGGGATTTGCTCGGCGCCGAGCAATCGGGGAACGTCGCGAGCGTCGGGTTCGACATGTTCTGCCGGATGCTGGACGAGGCGGTTCAGGAGATTCGTGGCGAGGACGTGACGCACGAAGTGGACCCCGAACTGTCCTTCGACGTCGAGGCTCTGCTGCCCGAGGAATACATCGGCGACGTCGGCGTGCGACTTTCGCTCTACAAGCGACTCGCGAGTGCCATCGATGAATCGCATGTCATGGATATCGCGGCCGAGATGGAAGATCGCTTTGGCGCGCCGCCGGAGGAGGCGACGCGCCTCGTCAAGTTGATGGCACTGAAAACCGAGCTGCGGAGGTTGCGTGTGCTCGGATGCGAGGCGAGAGCGCACCTCGTGACGATTCACGTGGGCGACCGTACGTCGCTCGATTCCGACAAAGTGGCAGCGCTGGTGCGCAAGGCCAAGGGTGTGTGGAAGCTAACGCCCGACATGCGCTTGTCGCGGCGCTTTGCGGATGGCGAGGGCGACGGTCTCGCCAATGCGGATCGCGCACTGTCGGAATTGGCGGTCTGTTTGAAAGACGGATAAGCCCGTAAGGCGTCGCTCACGCGGCGCTCAGCCGATGTGACCGAAACCCCGCATGTTTTGCAAGGTCTTGAAATCGTTGCTATCCGATCGTCGTTCAATAAGGCTCCTTGGTTTGCCGAACATGCACAAAAATCGCCGCTTCGGGCTCTGCGTCGTTCGGGGCACAACGCTTGCTGCAGCCCGTGTCCATGGCGACCCAACGACCTGAGCGACGGGCGCTTCACGCGGCCCGGCGGGGGTTCTCGCTCATCGAGCTCATGGTCGTCGTCGTCATTGTGAGCATTCTCACGATTCTGGCGGTGCCGTCGCTGAGCGCTGCGCGCATGGACCAGACGACCTATGGTGACGCGGGCGCCATCATGCAGCTGTTCCGCTCGGCTCGCACCCGCGCCATCGCGCGCGGAGGGGCGACCCTTGTGGCGATGACGGCCGCATCCCCAGCAGATCGCGGCACGTTCCTTCTGTACGAGAACCTGGTGGCAGGTGTCCCTTCCTCGACGTGCGGTCCACCCACGGATTGGACGGGCGGTACGGGAGGCCAGGTCGTTCCCTTGATCGACGGGGTCAATCTCAACGGAAACCCCGAAGCGGACGCGTCGATCCAGGCGGTCGTGAAGTGGGACAACAACGCAGCCCCCGCGACGTCCCAAAGCAGCCTTTTCGTGTGCTTTACGCCGCTCGGACGATCTTACGTCTACGCGGGGACAATAAGGACCGCGAACATGTTTTCGGGCGCCCCGTTCTCGTTCTCGCCGATCGAGATCGACATCCAGCGCACGGGCATAAACACGGTACGAAGCGTTCTGGTCCCGCAGACCGGGATGGCGCGTCTCTTCTCCAAGGTTCAGTGACGTTTCCGATGACTCGTTCGAATCCTCGAAGCATGAGTGGCGATCCCATTCGGCCGTGCGCGCGTCGGGCGGGCACCGGTGCGACGGGCTACACGGTCGTCGAGGTCCTGATGGCGATGGTGCTCATGGCCATTGGCACCGCCGCTGTCATGAGCATGCAGAAGGCGAGTGTTCAAGGGAATCTCGACGCGCGGAGGACGGACCTGGCGAATTCGATCGCGCGCACCTGGGTCGATCGATTGCAGCGCGACGCCATGATGTGGACGGTCGCAGCGAACGCCACCCCCTCGGTGGGTCTCACGCAGAGCACGATAATGCTCGGTACACTCTACGCGAACGGCGGTAAGTGGGATTTCCCGATTGCGATTCCCGCGTCGGTCACCGACGCGAAGACCTCGATCAGTCCCTGTTACGACGCGTTGGGTCGCGAGCTCGACAAGGGGACAATTGCTCAGACTCCTGCTCAGTTCTGTGTCCATGCGCGCGCGGTGGCTCTGTCGCCGGTCCAGGACCTTCTTCGAGTCGATGTGCGCGTGATATGGCTCCGCGGAATCGCCCCCCCAGTCGGGCAGGCCGCTCCGACGCTGGTGTCGGACGCGACTCTCGCGACATCGGACAACCCTTCCCCGACGATCTATCACTCGGTCTACGCAACGACGTCCGTCATGGAGAGTCCCGCGCAAGCAGTTCCGGGCCAAGGGATTCCCGTAATTCCATGAATCGTCGGCGTCACCGTACCGGGTTCACCTTGATCGAGCTCGCCATTGCGCTGACGGCGGGGCTCATCGTCGCCATGGGCATCGTCGCTCTCTCCCGTGAGGCCACGCGCACTTTCCACGAAGAAGTGCGCTCGGCCGCAGCTGAGGCGACACTTCGCACGGCCATCGACCGCCTGCGCGCAGACATTCAACGCGCGGGGTTCATGAGCACGGCGAACATCGTCGCGGACCCACTGCTCGTCGGAAAGCCTGCGACGAATGTAAATCCTCCCGGCATTTCCGATTGCACTACGTACAGCACAATCTGCAATCTTGCGGCAGTGCACGTCGCCAACGGGGGATCCGCGCTGAACACTCCGCTTTCGGGGGTTCAAACTCCGGCACTCGCTCCCGACTCGATCGATATCGGCGGCAACATGACTTCGGTCGAGCAGTTCGAAGTGCAGGCCGTCTTGCCGATTGCGAACGGTGCGCAGTGTCAGATGATTCTCCTTTCTCGGAGCTCTGCCGCGTACGCTCGCATCGTCGGAGGCGTATACCAGGCGAATACGACGGACATCGCGCACGACCTTCAATACATATTTGCGCCCGACAGCGCATCCCAATTCATCGTGCGTGTGGTCGATGACACGGGGCGAAGCCAGTTTCTCGCGACGTGTCCCGGGAGTTCTACAGCCAGCAATGCGGCGGGGTTTCTCAACGGTGTGCCTTTCGTCCAGGTGGACAGTCGCACGCCCGTTCAGACGGCGAAGAACACCGGCAACGTCGGGGGAGTGTCGGGCTTCGGTTCCGGGCGCGCATGGGTCAATCCGGTTCAAGTCGTGCGCTGGGAGATCGTGCCTGTCAGCTTGGAGTCGCCAGTCTTTCAGAGCCCTCTGGGGACGCAGGCCTTCGGGGGCACCGATCCGGCCAAATACGATCTCGTTCGCTCCTTTCTCGGCATGGATGGGACGACGATTCTAAGCACGCAGGAAGTGGTCGCCGAATATGCTGTCGACTTAGACTTTGCGTTCTCGTTTGAGTCTGGAACCCCGATTCAACCGGTGACCGCGACCTTCCCGTTTGACGACAAAGTCCACAAGCAGAACGATGTGGAGTGGGGGGGTCAGCTCGCGCAGGCCACCGGGGCTATTCCCCAGCGACTCCGGTCCGTACGCGTGCGGCTCGCGACCCGCGTCGCCCAGCCGGATCGCGCGGTCAACATCCCGTCCAACGCTGGGTCCTTTCTCTATCGCTACTGTGTCAACGCGGGTGGGTGCGCGAATCTCACCGACCCAAACTTCCCGCAGTGGGCACGCATGCGAACGATCACCGCCGATGTATCCCTGCCGAATCTCGCGACGGACTTCTACCCATGAGCAAGCGAACCCTTCGACGATGGACGCGGAGAGGCCAAGAAGGCGCGGCGATCTTCGTCGTCACGATGATCCTCGCTGTGCTGGCCTCCGTGGGAATCTATGCTCTCGCCGCGGCGGCGAACGAGGTCCGCACGAGCGGCAACGAACGCCAGTCGACGCAGACACACTACATGGCCACGTACGGCATCGTCGGAGCGTCACACGAAATTACGGCGACGACAGCTCAGTTCTACCTCGGTCTCATGCTGACACAGGGAGAACCGTGCGCATCCGTGCCCAATCTGGGCGGGAGTTTGGCGACTGCCCAGACCCTGGCGTGTAGGCAACTCGCGTCGTCGGAGATAGGTCAGGCGTGGACGGGCGCCGGGGCGCAAATCACGATTCCGTATGTCGGAAATACGCCCTTCACCGCGCTGCCGGGCAGTTTTGGCCCCACGCCCGTTGGCGGGAATTTCACTGTGGAGCTTTCCGAGCCGATTCAAGCGGGTACGGCCGCTCGTTATGCCAAGGACTTGGGCTTCTGCTTCATCATGATGACGGCGACTTCGTACGGTACGACGCAACCAAGCGTCCCCGGAGTGACGACGCCTGTCGGAATTGGCACCGAGACGCAGCGCGCGCGCATCGTTGCCGGCCCAATTCAGTGCCCGAGGTGAGACCATGAAAACGTCGAGCAAGACATCCTTTGCTGTGTTTGTGGGACTCCTTGCCACGTTCGGCGTGTGCTCGAGAACGTCCGTCGTCTTCGCCCAGCAAACGGACACGAATCCTCCGCTACCGAACGTGCTGCTCCTGCTCGACAACTCCGGTTCGATGGAACGGATGATCGACGGCACGCTCCCGGAGAACTCCGCGACGAGCACCTGCGATTGCGATCCCGGGACGGGCGTCTGCGCGTGGAACTCGGCCATCACTCCCAATCGCTGGGGTCAAATGACGCAGGCGATGACCGGCAACTTCATGAACGGCTACCACTGCGCAGCCATGCCGCGAACGCCTGGAAGTATTTTCGCTCAAGAATACCAAATCGGCGGCTCTGTTCCCTACGACATCAACTACTATCTGCCATTCCACCGACCCATAGCCAAAGACACGACGCAGGCACCCCAGCCAGTCCCTTGCGTGTACGCGCCCGGCACACTTCCTGGGGCCGCTACTGGCGCTGGCGTGGGCCCCAATGGCGCCGGGGCCGGAGGCAACGCGACCGATTTTCCGAGCGGAGCCATCGTGCAACATACGTACGGCGTGCAGAACACGACGACGTGTACCTTTGCGCAGGACCAGAGCGGCGCCCTCGATTCTGCGCGAGATCTCATGCGCTTCGGTCTGATGACATTCGATCAAGATCCGAATCCTGGAATCGGCGTCACTACCGGGTCCAGCCCGCAGGTCCTCAGCCCGCCATTCATAGGAATGTGGTCTTATTTCCCAGGCTGGAACACCGGAGGCGCGTGCACGTACTACGGCAATCCCGCCAATTGTGCGACGCAGGATCTCCTCGCGGTGGGAGCGCGTAACCCTGCGGCTCCGCCGTGGGAAGGGCGCATGATGCTCTTTCCTGCGACGAATGACATCACGGCGCAAGAGCAACGCAATGACCAGATTCAGCAAGTCGTCCTGGCCACGCGCCCGTACGGGGCGACTCCACTCGCAGGCATGATGAAGGGCGCGCTGGAGTACTTCTGGAACGATCCCACGGGACCTCAGCAGACAGACGGTTACGTTCAGGGCAAATGCCGAAACGAATTCATCATCGTGATTACGGACGGCGCGCCGAACCTCGATCTTCAACCGGCGTGCAGTGCGGCAGGCTCGCCTCCTGGGCATTGTCCCTTCGATCCGCCGAATACGACCGCGCAGTTGCTGTACCAGCCCGCCATCGGCTCCAATCAACAAGTGATCACATACGTCCTCGGGTTTGCGGTTTCTTCGTACCAAGACCAAGGCACGCTGGTCAACTGCTCGAACCTCGTGTCCAACGGCACTCTCGCGTCAACATGTGTGGCACTTTTGAACAGTAATACGACCCAGGCGCTGCAAGACCCGAACTACCCGTGCTGCGAACTCCAGCAGATAGCCGTGTACGGCGGAAGCGGTCACGCCTACTTCGCCGACACGCCGGGCGATCTCAATGCCGCTCTCGGGTCCATCCTCGCCGACATCGCGAAGAACGCGACCACGCGCACGACGCCGGCGTACTCGCCGGTGACCACGAACGTCCTCGCCAATCCGGACTCCCCTGTAACCAATGAATCCATCTTCCTCGCATCATTCAGTCCGACCGTGGGAAGCCCGTGGTCGGGGGACGTGCAGCGTCAGCGCTACGACTGCACCTACACCTCGAGCGGTGGCGGGGACGCCGGCGCGGATGCGGGAGGGAAGTCGGGGTACACGGTGCCGCCGGCTAACATTGACGTGACCAAAGGTGACGACTTTGCCACGAACCTCAATCTCCCAGGCGCGCAGCGAACGTTCATTGCGTTCATGCCTGACACGACCCAGGGTCCGGCCAACGCCGCGGGCACGATTCGTCCGTATGTCGATCCCGCCGTCGGCGATGGGATCGGCCGGTACACTGCGACCACATTTGCCGGACAGGCGGCGGACGTCATCTCATCGATAGGCCCCGATGCGCTCGGTGTCAGCGATTCATCCTGCACCTACACCCCAACAGGCGGCACGACGGTGCTGCGCCTGACCGCGGCTGACTGTCGCACCTTGCTGCTCGACTACACCTTCGGGCAGGCCACGTTCACGGGGTCGGTTACCAATTTCCCATTTGTCTCCCGGTACGGCAACGCGTTTGGCGACGTCTACCACGCCATCCCGGTCGCTGTTGGTCCTCCGGGCTCGCTCCTCGGGGACGACGCCTACGTCCAATTTCGAGCCTCGAACGCCAACCGGGAGCAAGATCTGTATGTTGCGACCAACGACGGCCTCCTGCACGCGTTCTGGGCCGATGTCGCCACAAAGACGAACAACGAGCGGTGGGCGCTCATGCCGCCGGCCGTGATGCCCAATATCCTTTCGTCCTATCCATCGAGCCACCAGTTTTTGCTCGACGGATCCCCGGTCGTCCGCGACGTCGTCTGGAGTCGTTCGCAGGGCGATGGCGGCGTCACGGCGAACTGGCATACAACGCTCGTCGCGAGCTATGGATCGTATCAACAGGGGTACTATGCGATTGATGTCACCAACCCGAGTACGGCCAATTTGTCGCAGTTGACGAACTCGATTCCTGCTGAGTCCAATCAGCCCATTGGCCCCATATTCCTTTGGCAGTTGACGACCATGCCGGCTGGGAACGCGCCTCTCTTCGGCGCGCAGTCAGCCACGCCGGCGATCACGACGGTGGCCATCTTGGACAGCTACGGAAATCAGCAAGAGGTCGGCGTGGCCATTCTGCCCGGCGGGGCCAATTCTGCGCCGACCCCTTCGTCCGCCGGTTGTTCGCGCGCCGTCAACATCTCGGGCACGTCGTACCCGCAGAGCGACGCTGCTCCCCTGGGGGCGTTCAAGGCGCGAACGTCCGTTCGTTCCTGGGGCGCGTCGTGTTCGGTCCCAGTTGTCGGACGTTCGGTGGCGGTCGTCCGCCTCGACACGGGCGAGATTCTTGCCGTGTTCATGCGCAAGTCCGACGTGCCGGCGAGCGACAGCCTGCTCAAGGCGGTCCCCTCGCGAATCATCGATACCCCACTCGATTCCCCGATGACCGGGACGCCCGTCGTCTATCCGAACGACGTGGGCACCGATGCCACCAAGGTCTTCCTCGGGGACGCCGACGGGACGCTATGGCGCTTCGACCTGTCCAATCCCGACATCACGCAATGGAAAGGCGAGTTGTTCCTCGACCTCTACAACCAAACGACGGACACGAGCGCAACAGCATGGAATGACGGCCAGCCCATCCAGTTGACGCCCGTGCTTTCGGTGGATGCTGCCGCCCACATCGTGCTCAGTGTCGCATCGGGAAACCAGGAGGCATTCGACAGCACGGGAACCGACACGCTCTATTCGGTCACGGAGCAAGTCCAGACCGACTCGAGCAACAATTCGAGCTTGCGTGCGCTGGTCAACTGGTACCTTGGTCCTACTCTCTTGGCATCGGGCGAGCGCGTATCCGGCCCGATGACGGTGTTCGACGGAGTCCTCTACTTTTCGACGTTTGCTGCGCCTGCCGCGGGCACGGCCGTCTGTTCCGGCGGGACGGCCAAGCTCTGGGGGCTCGACTACGTCATGCCTGCGGATCCGAGCGACCTGTCGCAAGGAGGCGTCGCCCGTTTGATGCCCCCAGCGGGTCAGACGCAGACACTCACTCAATTCATCATTCCTTCCGTCACCGACTCGACGCTCTCCGGCAAGGTCATTCCCGGCGTGTCCATCAAGGCGACTCCCGCGTGTGGCGACTTGGGCGCTGGGGATGCGGGTGTGGCAGGCGCGAGTCACGCGCCGCAGAATTTCACGGCGGGTTCGTATTCGCTGTTCACGCAGATCGGAGCTCAGGGGTCAGGCGGAACGTCGACCAAACAGATCGACATGCAAGTGCCCACGCCAGTGAGTCCCACGCTGGTGGATTCGTGGGCCGCGGTGACGGAATGATCGGCGCATCGAGGTTGCGTCGGGCTCTTCGACGGTGGGTTCTGCCATTCGCGGTGCTCGCGTTGGGCGTGCTCGGTCTGGGATGCCGACGCGTCCCGTTGCAGGCGGATGGGCAGGAACACGCGCCCGAGCCACACCTTGCGGCTGGCGCCTTCCCGGTGGACCACCTCGGCGAAGGCGAGCTCCTCGAGGGTCCGGCGCAGGCATTCGGAGTCGCGTTGCCTCGTGGAATCAGCGTGGACAGCGCCTTCGCTCGAGCCGTCCTCGCCAGCGGTCGGGGGTCCGTGGCCTCCCTGACGAAGTACTTGCAAGCGCGCCTTGTCGGAGGCGAGTTTCGCGATGGGCCCGAGAGCGCCACGTTCGAGCATGTGCAGTCTCCGGCCCAGCCCGGCGCGGATCTGCGGGTTCAGATTCGTTCGTGGGGGTCGGGTGTGACCGTGGAGTTCCGAGATGTCACGCTGCAACCGGCGCCGGACTTACCCAACGAGGCGGCCCGGTGGCGACAGGTTGGGCTCACGCCGGACGGCAAGCTCGCCGATCCGGCGCATCTCGATTGAGAAGGACCTCGATGTCGATTCTGGTATAGAAGCAGCCCCGCGCGTGCCAGAGCCGCCGCGTCACGGCATGCAGGACGGCAACCCCACATCGACTTCGGACCTAGGGCGTGCCGGCCGCTCCGCGGGCAGGGGTGGGCTGGCCGTGCTCGGAGCGAAGGTATTCTTTCTCGTCATCGGTTTCGCGCAGCAGCCGCTCTTGCGACTGGTCGTGGGGCTCCAGGATTTCGGGGCGCTTGCCCAGGCCCTGGTCGTCGCCAACACGGTGAACAACGTCGTCGTCTCGAGCGCGACTCAGGGCGTGAGCCGGGCAGTGGCGGGAGCGAAAGGAAACGAGCACCAGGCGTTCCGAGCCACGCTCAAGGTCCACTTGATGCTCGCGTTGGCGGTAGCGGGTCTCGTCGCAGCGGCGGCGCCCCTCTACGCGCGTTTCGAGCACGCCCAGGACGTCGCACCGCCGCTCGCCGTGCTCGCGGGAGTTGCGTTCTGCTACGGGGTCTACGCTCCGCTCGTCGGCGCCCTCAACGGTTCCAGGAGGTTCGGACGCCAGGCCCTGCTCGACGTGACCTTCGCGGTCCTTCGAACCGTTGGGATGCTCGGCGTCGGCTGGATCTTCGTTCGCCGGGGCCAGTCCGGTGTGCTGGGAACGACCGTAGGGTGGCTCGCGGCGGCAGTCGTTATCATCCCCGTCGCAGCCAGGGCACTTCCGTGGTTTGAACATCCATCCACAGCCGCCCAGCCTCCCGCAGCTCGAAGTTACTTGGCCGTCCTCGGACCCATCGCCGGCGCCCAGCTCTGCACGAACCTCCTGATGCAGATCGACCTCGCCTTGCTCGGACGCTTCCTCAGCGAGAACGCTACTGTCTCGGGACTAGCGCCCGGAGCGGCTCGGGACGCGGTGAAGTCGTGGGTTGCGATCTACAAGGAGTGCCAGACGTTTGCATTCCTACCCTATCAGCTGCTGTTCAGCGTGACGCTCGTGCTCTTTCCCATGCTAGCGCGGGCGAGTGCAGACGAGGATCGAGCGTCCGTGCGCGCATTCGTGGCTCGCGGCGGACGTCTTGCGGCCATCTTCTGTGGCCTTCTCGTGTCGGTCATCGTGGCGATTCCCGGTCCGCTGCTCGCGTTCGCATACGGTCCGACTGACGCGAGTCGAGGTGCGGATGTTCTGCAAACGATGGCACTCGGACAGGGAGCTTTCGCCATGCTCGGCGTCGCGACGACCGTACTCACCGGCATTCGCAGCGAGCGGGCAGCCGCGCTCATCACGCTCATGGCGGTTGTCGTCGTCGCAGGAGCGTGTTCCATCCTCGTTCCCGGCGCTCCGTCGGGGCACGCCCAGCTTCTGAGGTCCGCGCAAGCGTCGGCGTGTGCGATGGCGGCGGCGCTCTTGATCGCTGGGATTGTCGTTCGAGCTCGCACCGGAGCGTTCGTGCCGGGCGCCACGATCCTGCGTACGGGCGTCGGCATTGCGCTGTGTGGGGCTGCGGGTCTCTTCATGCCTGCCGTGCGGCGTCTGTTCGTTCCCCTCGTGGCCGTTATCGTCGTTGGGATCTACGTGGGCGTGCTCGTCATCACGCGGGAGGTCGGGCGGGCAGAGCTCGCGACGTTACGAAGTCTGGCTAGGCGACCGAAGTGACGCGTGTCGAGGCGCCCTGAGCTGATGTCGCGCTCAGGGGACTTCGACCGCACCCAGTGTGCACGCCGCCTGACGCGTGTGGCCACCTTGGTCGGAAGGGGGGCATCCGCTCCCCTGGCCGATCGCAGGGCTACCCGGGGCCGGGACCATCGTCTCCGTCACCCCGCCGTTGTCCTCGAGGGGACCGAGCGCGGGATCGGCGACGACCACCGCGGGCGTGCAGGGCGAGCTCGGATCGTCCGGATACTCCATGTTGGAACCTGCGCCCGCGTGGCCGTGGTCGCAGCTGACCTCGCCCTCGAGGCTGCCCCTCGTATTTCCGCTGACGAGTGTGTTCTGAAGCGTGACCCCAGTGTCGCCGCCCGCCATGCCGTTGCCCGCATTTCCAGCCACCGTCACGTTGAGCAGCATTCCCGTCACGCCCCCTGCGAACCAGACCCCCCCGCCCATGGTCGCGGTGTTGTCCGCAATGGTGTCGTTCGTGAGCTCGGCTACCGCGTTGTGGCCGATCCAGATCCCTCCGCCGAAGTGGGCCGAGTTTCGCGAAATCGTCGTCGCCGTCATCGCAATCGTCGCGTATTCGAGATAAAGCCCTCCCGCGTTGCCGACGGATGGGTCGACCGAATTCCCGTCGAAAGTGGACCGGTCGATGTTCACCAACTCGTCGTGGTACGCCACGCGAAACACGGCTCCGCCCTGCGCGCCCGCGTAGTTCTCGGAGAACGTGTCGCCGCATAGGGACAGGGACACGGTGGCTCCGTCGAAGGACAACGCCCCGCCGTCGCCGCCATTGCCTGGATTCCCGCCGGTGCCGGTGGCGCTGTTGCCGAGGAACGTGCTGTTCACGACGGTGACGTTTTCGTCCTGCGTTCCGACCGCGCCTCCGTTGGAGCCGCTGTTGCCCGTGAAGGTGCTCCCTTCGACGATGAGCGTTCCGACGCCCTGACCGTTGATGGCCCCACCCGAGACGTCCTGACCGCTCGACGCGCACTGGTTGTTCGCGAATGTACAGTCAATGACCGTGAGCGAGCCGCCGTCCTCGAAGATCGCAGCGCCTCCCTGAGCGGTGGACGTCGTGTTGGGAACGTCCGTCGTAAACCCGTCCGCAAAGGTCAGGTTCTGGACCGTAAGCAGAGGCGTCGCGAGATTCCACGCGCTAGCGATATGCAGGATTCGCGTCGATTGGCCACCGCTCAGCGTCACGAGCTTTCCGCCGTCGATGGTGGTGTCCTGCGAGACCATCACTTCGGAAGTCACGGTGATCGTGACCGGGGTGGGCCCGCAGTCGAACGTTACGATGCCACCGCCAGCGACGGCGGCTGCAAATGCCTCCTCGGTGCAGCTCGCCGCGGTGCCTGCTCCGACGACAGAGGTCGGCTTGGACACATCGACCAGAGCCGCGGGAATATCACACGTGGCGGCGGGCGGCGGGGGCGCGGCGCCATCGTAGGTGGATTGCGGGTTTCCACCCGACGATCCACCCTGCGAGCCGGAGCTCGAGCCTCCCGAGCCAGATCCTCCCGCGTCGTCGGCTGCTCGGGGCGACGAGGAGCTTCCGCACGCGACGGTCGCGCACAGGAACGCGAACAGCCCAACGCCCCGTCCGAGTCTCACACCTTCAGCCTAGCAGACGCGGGAGATCAGAGCCTTCTAACAGGTCGCGCAGGCACTCCGATGGCAAGGATCCAAGGTGGCATATTGCGTGTGACGAGGCTCCCGGATGCGATGACGCTGCCCGCGCCGATCGTCACGCCACCTCCCTGACTAGAGCTTCAAAACGTTGGAGTAACTCGACCCGCCGTAGTCGTGGAGCGCATCGCGCGTGTCCACGATGACTCGAGCCTCGTCGAGCATTCGCCGATAGTCGATCGAACTGTGGTGCGTGACGATCACGACGGCATCGTACGAGGCGAAACTCGACGACGAATCGACCGAACGCATCCGAAGACCGTGTTCGTCGACCGACCGAACGTGCGGGTCCATGTACTGTACGAGGGCTCCCATCCGCCGAAGTTCCTCGATGATCTCGAAGGCCGGGGACTCGCGCACGTCGCCCACGTTCGCCTTGTACGCCACGCCGACGATGAGCAAGTTGGAGCCGTTGACCGATTTCCGGCCGCGATTCAGCGCTTCGACGACTCGGCCGACCACGTGCATCGGCATGGCGCTGTTGATCGCGTCGGCGAGCTCGATGAATTGAGCTTGGACATTGAGCGATCGGAGGCGCCAAGACAGATAGAGCGGATCGATCGGGATGCAGTGACCACCGAGTCCAGGGCCCGGGTAAAAGGGCATGAAACCGAACGGCTTGGACGCGGCAGCGCGAATCACTTCCCACACGTCGACTCCAAGGTGGTGGCACATGACCGCGAACTCGTTGACGAGGCCAATGTTCACCGCTCGGAACGTGTTCTCCAGAAGCTTGACCATCTCGGCGGCGTCCGTACTCGAAACCGGCACGACCGTGTCGATCACTTTCGAATAGAGCGCCTTGGCCACCTCGAGGCACGCCGGCGTCCTGCCGCCGATCACCTTCGGCGTATTTCGAGTTCCGAAGCGCACGTTGCCGGGGTCGACTCGCTCCGGCGAAAATGCCACGAAGATGTCTTGGCCCACGGTGCCGGCCTCCGAGAGGCGCGGACACACGAGCTCTCGCGTGGTGCCGGGATAGGTGGTCGACTCGAGTACGACGAGCATGCCGGGGTGCTGGTGGGCCACGATGTCATCGGTCGCTGAAACGATGAACCGCATGTCGGGCTCTTTCGTCTTGTTCAGCGGAGTCGGCACGCAAACGACGACGACGTCCGCGTCGCGCAGCACGCTTGCGTCTGTCGTCGCGTCGAGTAGCCGCGCTTGGACCAACGGCCCGACGTCGGCCGACGAGATATCTCCAATATAGGACTCTCCCCCATTGAGGAGGCGTACCTTCTCGGGATCCCGGTCGAGGCCGGTCACCCGGTACCCAGCGCGGCCGAACTCGACGA
>Ga0326728_10006118_pt1 | contig 32885 bp, 26 predicted proteins | sample MB3enrmetagenome_FD_207602 | JGI IMG/M metagenome (GOLD analysis project Ga0326728, IMG submission 207602) | Lab enriched peat soil microbial communities from McLean, Ithaca, NY, United States - MB31MN | ecosystem: Environmental > Terrestrial > Soil > Wetlands > Peat | place: USA: New York... | reverse complement strand
ATGCGGAAGCCGATTCTTCGGCATTGGCGGCATTTTCCTGAACCACCTTATCCATCTCGCTCACAGCCTTGTTCACCTGCTCTATGCCCTGGGCCTGCTCCTGAGAGGCGGCAGAGATTTCGCCGACCAGTTCGCCGGATTTGCCAACGCTTGCCGTCATCTCGCCAAATTCCTTATCTGTCTTCTCTACCAGTTCCGAACCTTCTTTGACTTTCTTGACCGTGCTTTCAATGAGGTTGGCGGTGTTTTTTGCAGCTTCCGCAGCCCTGAGCGCGAGATTTCTCACCTCGTCTGCCACAACCGCAAATCCTGCCCCGGCTTCTCCCGCTCTGGCGGCTTCCACTGCTGCATTGAGAGCAAGCAGATTTGTCTGAAAGGCGATTTCGTCAATTGTTTTGATGATTTTGGAGGTCTCCTCACTCGCCCTGGATATCTCTTTCATTGAGGTTGTCAGATTTCCCATCGATTGACTGGCCCTCGCTACGGTGCCTTTGGTTTCCGCCATCAACTGGTTGGCATGACTTGCGTTATCCGCATTCTGTTTGGTCATTGAGGACATCTCCTCAAGAGACGATGAGGTCTCCTCGATGGCTGCCGCCTGCTCGGATGCCCCTTCGGCAAGCGTCTGGCTTGAGTTCGAAACCGCATCGGCTGCCGAGGCAATCTGATCGGCAGCATCGGAAAGGCCTTCCACCGCCCAGGTGATAGGCTTGGAGATTCTCCTGCCAAGAAAGAATACGGCCCCTGTGATCACACTGAGGAGAATAAAACCAATGAGACCCATTTTCTTCTGCATGGCTCGTATCGGCGCCCACACCTCATCCAAGGGTTCTGTTGCCAGCACGCTCCATCCTGTCATCCGGACCGGAGCATATCCACCCATTCTCTTCTCCCCACCCAGGATATATTCACTCACCCCGGACTCTCCCGCCAGGATAGCTTTAGTTATATTTTCCATCCCCTGCACTGTCTTCAAGTCGAGTTTGAGAATAAGTTCCTGTTTAGGGTGAGCTATCGTGATAGCGTTTTGATCGACCATGCCCGCAAATCCCGATTTTCCCACCTTGACTTTCGTTACTGCGTCTACCAGATAATCGACCTTCAAGATTACAGCGAGGACCCCCACTACTTCGTTTTGCTCTGACATTATGGGGCCGGCAAGCTGTACGACAGTTTTTCCAGTACCCTTGGATTTAGACACGTCGCCTATGTTGAATTTACCCTGCTTTGCAAGCTTAAAATACTCCCGGTCCCCGGCTTGCACTCCCTTGAGCTTGCCGTTCAGACTATCTGCAAAGACAACCCCTTGCAGGTCAAAGGCCACAATGGCTTCGTAGTTTTCACCTATGTGGCTCTGCGTACTCGCAAGTTTTCGCTGAAGGCTTTCAATCTGGGCCACTGCGCTTTCTTTACCCTCTCTTGCTACTTTAGTGGCCGCATCGACGGCATTATTGCCGACCGCGATCTCTTTGACCATATTCATCTCTTCCTTGAGCGATACCTGGACCAGTTCCGCAATGTCCTGAGCAGTTTTTTGCACCTGAGTCTTTGAGCCGGCTTCGATTTCGGCCGAGGTGTCAATTGTTGAGACAATACCCATGGATAAGACAGAAATGAGCACGATCGCAATTCCGCCAAACACTAACTTCCGAGTGAGAGTAAGTTGCTTCATTTGAATTCCCTTTGGTTGCCGGTATCAGATCGATACCATGAATCTTATTGCCATCGCCAGTTCTTGAAGTTCTTATTCTTTCAATACTTTTCCTCTTGACCATTTCTACTTTCAAAATGGTCTTAAAGGACCAGATCGGCAGGAATGATTCGTTTCTGAAGTGCTTTCTTCTGAAAGATTCAGGGTCGCTCAGGAATTTGCAGCAGGTATGGGGAATGTTTAGCGAAAAAAAACGCGAGGAATTCAACGGCTCCAGATCAGGGCCTGGGCGGCGGTTTGGGCGAGCCGAACCAGCCAGTAGGGGGCAAAACCCGCGACTACGATAACAACCGCGGATGCACCTGCAAGCAGCGTCTTTGGGAAAGAGACGCTAAGGGGCGGCAGTTCTTCGGCGGGTTCCAGCAGGTAGGCGGCCTTGATTACGAGCAGGTAATAGTAAAGCGATATAACCACGTTTATCATGGCGATGATAACCAACGCTACATAACCTTTTTCGATGGCCGCGACAAAAACGAGGAATTTTCCTGCAAATCCTATTGTAGGTGGAATACCTGCAAGGCTGAAAAGCGATACCATAAGGGCCAGGGCCATGATTGGGGATCGCCTGTGCAGCCCCGCCAGTTCTTCTATCTGCAGGTTACTGCCGTCTGAAGCAAGTTCCACAATCACCATAAAAGCGGTGAATTCCATCAGCAGCAACGCAAGCGCATAGAATATGGCGCCGGAATATCCCGCAGGACTTAAAACCAGTATCCCGAGTAATACATAGCCGGAATGCGCTATTGTCGAGAAGGCGAGAAGCCTTTTGATGTCTTTTTGCACAATGGCGGCAAGGTTGCCCAGGGTCATTGAAACAACTGACAGGATCACCAGGCAGTGAACCAGGTAGACGCTGCCATGCCCCGCAAAGGCCACCACCCGCAGGATCACGGCAATTGCTGCGACTTTGGATGCCGTCGCTATGTAGGCCGCCACCTGGTTCGAAGCCCCCTGGTAGGTATCGGGCGCCCAGAAATGAAAAGGAAATACCGCAAGTTTGAAAAAGAACCCGCCAAGGGTGAACAGCAAACCGATTATCACACCCGGCTGGTTAATTATCCCCGGCAGCACGCGCGCCATATCGGTAAGGTAGATCGTCCCGGACGTGGAATATAGAAGAGCCATTCCGAAAAGCATTACCGCAGATGAGAAACTCCCGACCAGGAAATATTTTATTCCGGCCTCAAGCCCGTAACTCTGCTTTTGCCTCAGTGCTACCAGGATGTAAAGGGAATAGCTCGAAACCTCCAGCGATATGTAAATCGACAGCAGATGGTCTGCGCTGACCAGCAGCATCAGCGCCATTGTGCCGGTAAACAGCAAAAAATAGAACACCTGATGGCGCCGCTCCCTTATATCGGTCATGTCGCCGCATATGCAGATAATCAGGAAAAGCCCAAAGGCCAGCAACACCTTGAAGACCTGCGAGAAAATGTCCAACCTGAATGCTCTTATGAAGAGATAGCCCTGCGAGCCGACCGAGACGAGGCAAACCAGTATACCCACAGAGGCAAGGAAAAGAGCCGTCAGGTGGTCGCGCCGCGGATTTGGCTCGGCTACAAAAGAGAGCAGCAGGAACAACAGACCTGCGGCAAGATAGAATATTTCAGGGCCGGCATTTGTCCAATTCATCTTGACAATCCATTCATAAACGGCACCGATGCAGTCCGGATAATATCGAAAAGAAAAGACGGGAAGAAACCAACTATCAGCAGGACCGCAGCGAGTATTATCCGGGGAATTCCAAGCGACAGCGATATATCCGGCAGTTTCGCGAAGCGCTCATTTTCTGGGCCGTAGAAGGTCCGCTGCACTACGCGCAACATGAAAAGAGCGGATACGACGAGCGCGAGCACCGCAATTACTCCAAGAACGGGATAAGTCCTGAAAGCGGCAACAAAGACTACAAGCTCACCCCAAAAAGGCGCCAGACCCGGAACACCTATACCCGCAAGGGCCGCAAAGATGAAAAACGCCGAGGCCACCGGCATGATCCTGCTGAGACCGCCAAGCTCGGGGATGAGCTTCGTATGAGTCCGGTCATAGATGTAGCCGACCGACGAAAACAGCAGGGCAGTCATAATGCCGTGAGCAAACATTTGAAACACCGCGCCGTTCAGGCCTTCTGCGGTGACCGTTGACAGGCCGAGGCCGACTACCCCCATGTGAGACACGCTGGAGTATCCGATTACATACTTTAGATCTGTCTGCCTCAAACCGGCAAGTACCCCATAGATTATCCCCGTTGCAGCAAGCACGGCCATAAGGTTGGCCCAGTAGACCCATCCCAGGGGACAGAGCATGATGGCCACCCGGAGAACCCCGAAAGCGCCGATTTTCATCAGAACGCCCGCGTGCACCATGCTGACTCCAGTGGGAGCGGCAACATGTCCGACCGGTGACCAGGTATGCAAAGGCCAAACGGCCGCAAGAATCCCAAATCCGAGAAAAAGAAGTATAAATGCGAACTTCTGGGCCCCCGGGCTCAATAGCCCCGGTTGCATGAGCGATACGATGGAAAACGTGTTCATGCCGGACTTTGCGTAAAGAAAAATGACGGCCGGCAGAATCAGGGCGCTCCCCGCCAGTAGATAGAGGGTCAGCTTCATGGCCCCGTATTCCTTCCGGGTCGAACCCCAAACCGCGATCAACAGGTACATCGGAAAAAGTGAGACGTCATACCAGACGAATATGAAGAAGAGGTCCAAGCTCATGAAAAGCCCGAATACGCCGGTTACAAGCAGGAAATAGAGGGCAAAGAATTCCTTTACCCTGGTCTCGAGTTCCCACATGGTGAGCACGCCAGTAAAGAAGACGATGCCCGTCAGCAGCAGATTGGGCAGGCTGAATCCATCAACGGCGTTAAAATAATTGATGCCCAGAGATGGAACCCATGGGACGTTTTCCACGAACTGAAAACCGCCCAGGTTTTTGTCATAGGCCAGAAACAAAAACAGAGACAAAACCAGCGTAATCCCGGAGAAAACAGCGCTCACCCGCTTGATCAGCATCTTTCGGTCCGGCGGGATCAGCATAATAGCCAGCATACCGGCAACGCAGCTCAGCAGAATGGTGGAAAGATAAGGGAATGCGGCGGAAGCCATGCGCATCGCGCTATTTCCTCAAATTATCGGAAAGAAGAAGTAAACTGCAAGAAGGACCATGACCGCGAATATTACAAGCAGCCTGTACTGAATCATTCCCGACTGCAAAAAGGCGACTATGCGGCCGCCGTCGACTGTTGTACGGCACAGCTCATCTATGCTTCGGTCAATTACCTTGTTGTCATTCTGATAGCAGAGGAAGGATATTCCCTTGTCAATGACCCGGCTTACGAGCAGCCCATAAAAACGATCGATGTACCATCGCTCGGCGAAAAGTCCGTAGAGGAGCGGCATCCTCTCTACAAAACCGATTTGCTTTGCACCGCGGCGGCCGAATTCAAACCACGCCAGGGCGACTCCAATAGCTGCAAGACATAGCGCCGCCCCATGGGACCATGCAGAAGCTCCCTCTTCGGACGGGGCGCCGGCCATGATCCCGGCTTCGAGAAAATCTTTAATCGGAGTTTCAAAAAAGCCCAGAACAACTGTAATGGTTGCCAGAATAATTAGCGGCAATGCCATGGCCAGGTATTGAGATTCATGCCCCGCTTCGCCGTGATCAGAACCGTGAGAAACCGCTCCCGGTGCGGACGGGGCGGCGGGGCCGCCAGCCGGACTTAACGTCGCTGCCTCCGGCGGCGGGCCGAACTTCCCGGAGCTCTGCGCCGGACGTGGCAGCAGGAGGATAAAAATCATGCGGAAGGCATAATAGGCCGTCAGAAAAACCCCGGCCAGACCCGCCACCAGCCAGACAGGGTTAGGCAATTGGGCAAGGGTCCCTATTATGGCCTCCTTGCTGAAGTACCCGGACAACGGTGGAAAACCGGAAAGCGCCGCAGCCGCCAAGACTATCGAAACGGTTGGGACCAGCATCCGCCTGGACCCAAGACGGCCGAGTTCATAGACGTCGTTGGTCCCGTACCGGTGAATGAAAACTCCGGAGCAAAGGAAGAGCAGCGCCTTGAATCCTGCGTGTGTGGTGAGATGAAAAAACCCGGCAAAATAGCCTCCCGCCCCGAGAGCCATTATCATGTACCCAAGCTGGCTAATGGTCGAAAAGGCCCACACTTTCTTGATGTCCCGGCTAACCATGGCCATAGTAGACGCCAGGAGCATACTGACGGTTCCGATTGCGAGAAAGACGCTCATGGCGGTTTGCGACATACTGAAAAAGGGGAACAGCCTTGCGAAGAGGTAGACACCGGCCGCAACCATGGTCGCCGAGTGCAGGAGCGCGCTGACGGGGGTTGGCCCCTCCATTGCGTCGGGCAGCCATGTAAGCAGTGGAAACTGTGCGCTTTTGCCAACTATTCCGCCAAAGATCAGGAGCGCCGACAGGGTAAGGACCGCAGGGGAAATGGCAGACGCGGCCTGGCCGTTTAGATCCAGGATATTGAGATTGCCCGTGTGCAGGAACAGGATCAGGAACCCGATAAAAAACGCCACATCCCCTGCCCGGGTCATTACGAAGGCCTTTTTGCCCGCCTGGGTGGCGCTGAACTTCTCGTACCAGAAGCCGATGAGCAAATAGGACGAAAGCCCGACCAGCTCCCAGAAAATGTAGAGTTGCAGTATCGTCGGGGAGACGCTCAGGTTCAACATGGCCCAGGCGAACAAGGACATGAAGGCGTAATAGCGTGCAAAGCCCGGGTCACCGGCCATATACCCCAGCGAATAGACCTGCACGAGAAAGCAGATTACGGCTACGATCACGAGCATCAAGACGTTGAGATGGTCGAGCAAAAAGCCGAACGGAATATCGAAACCGCTGGAGGCAAGCATCCTCACCGAGTATTGAACCGGTACGGTCATTTTCAGATTCAGCCCTAACAGCACGAAAGAGCATACCAGCGAGACGGCAACGGCCCCGATTGATATACCGGCGGAAAGCTCCGGACGCTTCCGGGTGAAAATCAATATCACCAGAAAGGCGACAAACGGCAGCATAGTCGCCAGAGAAAGAATCATTATGGCCGCTGGATCAGAACCGGAGCCAACCATCTTTTTGCTTTACCTCAACAGGTTGAAATTGTTCGGATCGAAGGAACCTGTCTGCCTGAAAGCATAAACAATTACCGCCAGGCCTACCGACACCTCGGTTGCGGCTACCGCCAGAATGAAGAGCACGAACGTCTGGCCTTCGAGATTCTGCCAACGCAACGCAGCCCCCACAAAAGCTATTGATGCGGCATTGAGCATGATCTCGATCCCGAGCACGATCATGATAAGGTTGCGCCGGACCACGGCGCAAAATACGCCCAGCCCGAAGATAATGCCGAAAACCACCAAAACATGACCAAATGGTACGATCATATTTCTTCCTCAACCCGGTTCTTGCGCCGGCCCAGCCCGAGGTGCAGCGCCCCGACGAGTGCAAGCAGCAGCAGTGTCGAAATGACCTCTATGGAAAACCAGTGGTGCTCGAAAACATACAGGGCAAATTGTCCCGGTGAGGCCGTCAGAGCGCTCAGAGGGACCTGCGTACCCGAAGTCCGGAATATCATCACTACTGCCACGGCCAGATAGATAAGTCCAAAAAGAGCCGCCGGTAACCACTGGCTCAGTGGAAACATGACCTCTCCGGGCGACTCTACCCGGATCATCATTACCACGAACAGGAATAACACCATTATCGCGCCCGCGTAGATAATCACCTCCAGGGCAGCGAGAAAAGGCGCGCCGAAAAGGTAGAAAAGCATGGCGGTCCCGAAAAAAGAAACGACCAGGTACACGACAGCATGAACCATGTTGCGCCGGGTGATCGCAATGGCGGTCGACCCTATGACTGCCGCCGATATCACATAGAATAAAAATCCATAAAACGTCATAAAGGACTCCGCACGCACTTGGAACACGGAGCAAGAAGCATGGAGCACGGAGCAAGAAGAAAAACTGAGTTTATTCCCGCTTCCCGCTTCCCGCTCCTCCCCCTAAGGCATGTTGCTTTTTACATCGACCGGCTTTTGCTCGCCGATGTGTTCACCTTTATCGCCATAGTTGGAGACTACTCCGGCGTATTTGTAGAAGTTGTAATCCTTGTCCTTCCCCTGGTGGTCGACCAGGAGGTTCTCCTTTTCGTAAACAAAAGAGAGGATGTCTTTTTTTGACATTTCGAAATCGGTAGTGAGCTGAATTGCCGAGGTCGGGCAGGCTTCTTCGCAAAACCCGCAGAAGATGCAGCGGGCGAAGTTGATTCGAAACCATGCCGCGTAGCGCCGTCCATCCGGCCTTTCCGCACCCTCCATAGAAATGCAGTTTACGGGGCAGACCGCAGAGCACAGGAAGCAGGAGACACAGCGTTCGCCGCCGTCAGGGTCCCGCGTCAGGATTATTCGTCCGCGCGCCCTGACCGGCAGGCGCCTCTTGTATTCAGGGTACTGCTCGGTTATCGGTTTGCGAAAAAGATGAACAAACGTTGTGGCAAAACCCGAAAACAGCGCTTTTATCGCATCCCATACCGATTCCATCTCAGATTTTCCCTCCGGCTTGCAGACACATGCAAGGTTGGGTGAAAGCACCCTCAGGGAAACACGTGGGACAATCCCAATGCACCCGTTAGCAGGATATTCACCAGGGCCAGCGGTATAAGAACCTTCCATCCCAGGATCATTAGCTGATCGTACCTGAGCCGGGGGAGCGTGCCCCGCACCCAGATCATGAATAAGGCAGCCAGAGCCATCTTTATAAGGAGCCAGACTAACGGGGGTAAAAACGGTCCACGCCAGCCCCCCAGGAAGAAGACTGCCAGGAGGCCCCCGAAAACCATTATGTGAACGTATTCGCCAAGGAAGAAAAGGCCGAAGCGCATGCCGCTGTATTCAGTATGGTATCCCGCAATCAGTTCATTTTCTGCTTCAGGCAGATCGAATGGAATTCTCTTGCTCTCCGCCATCGCGCTTATGACGAAAATGATGAAAGCCAGCGGTTGAAAAATGATGAACGGATATCTTTGCTGAGACCCGACAATATCGACTACGCTGAACGAGTGCGCCATCATGACTACAGGGATGAGCGAAAGCCCCAGGGCGAGTTCGTAGCTGATCATCTGGGCCGCACCCCGTATGCCTCCAAGAAGAGCGTACTTCGAATTCGATGCCCAGCCGCCAAGGGCCACTCCGTAGACACTAAGCGATGACATGGCAAAAACGAAAAGAAGCCCGATGTTCAAGTCTGTCACGACGAGCGGGATTCTATGCCCCCACAAGGTTATGTCCCCTCCGAACGGGACCACTGAGAACATGAGGAAAGCAGTGGTGGCCACTATGGCTGGAGCGATCAGAAAAAACACTTTATCTGCCCCATCGGGCACCGTATCCTCTTTGGTTATCATCTTGACTATGTCGGCAATGGGCTGAAGCAAGCCGAAGATTCCCGCCCGGTTGGGTCCATAGCGAATCTGAAGCCGCGCCAGGAATTTGCGTTCCACCCACACCAGGTAGGCGGCCACGAAGAGCACAACTAACAGAACGATTGTGAGCTTCACGATCAGAATGAGGAATCCCGCAATCCAGGTCAGCATATTAGGAGTTCTCAGTTTCCAGAGTTTTAGAACTATCTACCTGTCAATGTCCGGCAATATAATATCTATGGAGCCGATGATCGCGATCAGGTCCGCTATGCTCGTGCCGGTCGCCAGCAGCGGCAGCGTCTGCACGTTTGCGAAGCCCGGCCCCCTTACGCGCATACGATACGCATAGCCGAGTCCGTCGCTCACCGCATAATAGCCGTGCTCTCCCCGGGGGCCTTCCGTGGCCGCATAGGCTTCTCCCCTTGGGATTTTCATGCCTCTTGTGACATTTATGAAATGATGAATCAGGGTTTCGATGTCCCTGAGCATCTCGTTGCGATTTGGTATCGAATAGCGGTAGTCGTCTGTGACGTGACGGCCTGAAGGCATGTTCCGAGCGGCCTGCTCGATAATCCTGATGCTCTGGCGCATTTCCTCGACCCGCACCTGGTAGCGCGCATAGCAGTCGCCCTCGGTCGCCGTCGGGACCTCGAATTCATAATTGTCATAACCGGAGTAGGGCATCTTCTTCCGAAGGTCCCACTCGAGGCCGCAGGCCCGCAGGTTTGCCCCGCTTACTCCCCAGTCCATCGCCTGTTCCAGGCTCATGGGCCCGAGCCCTTTTGTCCTGGCCACAAATATGGGGTTTTTCCCGAGCAGCTTTTCGTACTCCCGAAGGCGGCGGGGAAATATTGCGACCAGGTTGTCAACGGCATGTTTCCAACCTTCCGGCAAATCGGCCGCCACACCTCCAAGCCTTAAGTACTCCGGATGCAGCCTTCCCCCGGTTATAAGCTCAACTATGTCGAGGACCATCTCCCGTTCGGCGAAAGTATAAAAATTCGGCGTCATCGCTCCCAGGTCCTGCCCGAAAGTCCCAAAGTAGACAAGATGATTGCTCAGACGGTATAGCTCCGCCAGCATGACCCGAATCGCCTGCGCCCGCTCCGGGACCCGGATGTCCGCAAGGGTCTCGACCGCCGTTACATATGAAAGCTCATTGCAGGCGCCCCCCAGGTAATCATTGCGGTCGGTATAGGGGATATACTGATGCCAGGTCTGCCGCTCGCCCAGTTTTTCGGCCGCCCGGTGATGATATCCGATCTCCAGGTCGAGCTCCCGGATCTCCTCTCCATCCAAAGCGGCAATGCAGCGCAACAGACCGTGAGTGCTGGTGTGATGCGGCCCGAGATTGAGGAAGAACTCGCGTTCTCCGGCCGGCGCTTTATGGTCGAGGGCCGCAACTTCCCGGGCGTCCATGGGCTGGCGCGCTCGGGCATCGGCAAAGGTATATGGAGGCATCTCAGTTCCCCGCCCCGGGTAGCCCTTCCTGAGCGGGTGGCCTTCCCACCACTGGGGCATCAGGATTCTGCTAAGATTCGGATGGCCTTCGAACCGGATGCCGAACATGTCGTATACTTCACGTTCGTACCAGTTGGCCGATGGCCAGATATCCGTAATAGATCCCGTGGCAGGATATGCACCGTTTAGTCCGGATTTTATGCGCAGGCGGCTCGCGCTATCGAAGCTGAGAAGCTGATAGACAACTGTAAAATCGGGATACGGCCGCTTCGCCATCTGTGCGTAGGCGTCGGCTTCCCCCGCGTCCGTAATCGCCCCCGCAAAATCTTTGTTCCAGATTCGTTCTCTTCTGGCGGATTCGTCAATTGCTGTAAGATCATCGAGCCGTTTGTAATTGGGTTTTGATTCGTATTTCAGGAAACGCAGGACCTCCTTCAAGCTGTCCTGCTCGATATGAAAGGTGAGCATATCCGATGTATGAGCTTCCTGGCGCACTCTGTCCCCGAACCGCTCCTTCAACACTGCGCCGATCGACTGGTCGCCGCTTGAGAGTTGAATGCGGCGGGCGGGAGGCGTCCACATTATATCCGATCGGCTGCCCCAATGCTGCGGCCACCCCGGACTCACCGAGGTGCCCCTTATCTCCAGGCCCTCGTACCCTGGACCACGCGGGTCTGCGGACTTGGTCACCCCATTTTCGAGGACCGGCCTGTCCGTGCCCTGGGTCCCGCCTTCCATATGAAAGATTTTGCGGCTCGGCTTCTCGGTGGAGACGATCTTATCCTGCAGGATGACGAGTCCTTCGAGTACTGCCTCGGGACGGGGAGGACACCCCGGAACGTACACATCGACCGGAATGATCTGGTCAACCCCCTGCACGACGCTGTAGACGTCATACATCCCGCCCGAATTCGAGCACGAACCCATGGAGATCACCCACTTGGGCTCAGGCATCTGTTCGTAGAGGCGCAGTACAACGGGGGCAATTTTTTTGAAGACGGTCCCGGAGACTATAAGAAGGTCCGCCTGCCGGGGGGAAGCTCGCAGCACCTCCGCGCCGAACCGGGCCAGGTCGTATCGGGCGGTAAATGCGGTCGCTTCCTCGACAAAGCAGCAGGAAAGTCCGAAGAACATCGGCCAGAGGCTGTATTTGCGCGACCAGTTGACCACCAAGTCCGCGAGATTCAAGAACCGGCCGGGTACCTTTCCTTGTACGCTACTCTCCAATCAAGCCCTCCGTGTTTCCAGATATAGAACAATCCGACCAGCAGCAAAACGATGAAAAACGACATCTGGAGATATCCCGCCCAGCCCACTTCCCGGTAAACCAGGGCCCAGGCGAAAATAAATGCGCCTTCCACGTCAAAGATCAGAAAGAAGATAGCAACCATGTAGAAAGGGACAGGATAGCGGAAATAAGCCGACCCGGTCGGAATGATGCCGCATTCGTATGGGCGCGATTTTTCCACGCTCCATTTCTTTTCTCCCAGCCAGACTGCCAGAAAGAGCTGTGAAGTTATGAAGGCCAATACCAGGATCGAATAGACGGCCAGACTGAAAACTCCCGGTTCCCAGGGCGACATTATTCCATCGGATATCGGCTGCATGGGACACTCCAGAAAAAAAATGCGGGGCAGGAAAACCGGATCTTGCGCTCCCTGGTTTTCCACCGCCTTGCTCAAAAACAGGCAATCGATGCCAAGCTAATGATTGTTCGGGCGCTGGTAAATGGCCGAGGTTTCATTTGGAACGAAGAAACTTCTGCAACGGCTTGCAAAAGAGTTCAATTCAAAAAATCCGATTCCAAATATTTGTCGGATATAATAAAAAAAGTATCGAAGTGACTGGAAGGAGCTAAACATGATTGGGTTGGAAGAGGCCAAGGCGATAATCCATGGGGCCGATCCGGACCTTGATGCCGAACAATACTCCGAAATCGATGCTGCAGCCGTTTTTGAAAAAGGATGGAGACGTCTCGGGGAAGATTTCTTCTATAATAAGAATAAAAATCAGGTTGCAGGACCGAGCGTCGGCAGTCCGACCAGAATCCTGGTGGAATTGAGCAAGAGAGTATGCGGTGCGGGAGCCGATAATGAGGTCTCCTACGATATTTGTAATGGCATGGGAAGGGAAGCCTGGCGACAAGGCATCGTCGGATTTTGAAAACAGGCGAGCATGTCCCCAGGGGACACCCTGAAACCATGAAAAATCCGCAGGATGGGTGGAGCGAAGCGCAACTCATCGAGCCTTTTCGAAACAGTTTTTCATGTCTCATTGGGAATTCTTCGCGTCTTCGGGTCTTCGCGTGAAAGGCTGCCTTTTCGAAGGAGGCGCGCATCAAGATAGCCGCTGTGCTGCGGCCGCGGCCGGCTTCGCCGTGAGATCGAATGCAGTGACGTATTAACAGCGCACGCCCGGGCTTGTAACCGGGATTTACGGAAAAAAGATGGCGGTCATAACGATATCAAGGGAACCGGGATCACTGGGCGAAGAAGCTGCAGCCCGGCTGGCGGGACACTTGGGATTTTCACTTGTCAATAAGGCCAGACATGCTCAACTCGCGAGTGAAATGGACCTGGATGAGGCAAGACGAAAAGTGGACGAAGTGATTTCAGGGGAAGCCCCGATCGATTCGGAAACCGAAGCTTCCGCCAGGTTGCTGAATGTTATCCTTATCCTGTTGGCGGAAGAACAAGATCTGGTCATAATAGGCAGGGGCGCCCAGGCACTTTTTCACGATTGCCCGGGCACGTTGCATGTGCACTTTGTTGCGCCGCGTAAATTCCGCATTCAGCAGGTGCAAACCCACGAGAGATTATCCGAGCGGGAAGCCAGGAGGCGAATCAGGACCCTGGAGATACGGCGTGCCCGTTACCTGCGTTTTCTTTGTCATCTTAACCCGGCGAACCCCAACCTTTACGATTTGACCCTCCGAATGGATCGCCTGTCGATCGAACAGGCATTAAAGCTCATAGTGACGGCTATTGATTCGATGGGGCTTCGCGAAGTCCCGAGGGACCAGATCGTTAAAGATCTTTTGCCTGAACCCACTGAAAAACGAGATAACGGGTTCTTTGCCAATTCCGCTGAAACGGAGTTTGCGCGCTTTCTCGAATTCTACCATATTCCATTTGAATACGAGCCGCGCACTTTCACTTTGGAAACCGACGCCGAGGGCAGGATAACCGAAGCTTTCACCCCCGATTTCTACCTGCCGGACCAGGACCTTTATATTGAACTCACCACAATGAAACAAAGCCTGGTAACCCGCAAAAACCGGAAAGTGCGCAAGCTGCGGCAACTCTATCCAGAGATCAATATCCGCATCTTTTATCAGCGGGATTTTTGTAACCTTATGGCCAAGTATGGGTTAGAAGACGGTCTTAATCGGCAGACACCGGATTAGACATGGCGGACCAACAAAATGCAGGATATCCACCACGGAGACACGGAGAGCACAGAGAAAAACAATGAACCACGGATGAACTCGGATATACACGGATGAAAAAAGCAGAGAGAATTCCCTCTTTCGCGCGACAACGCCGCTTTTTTTCGTACAAGTTGCCTTTCTTTTTGGGAGCCTTTTCCCACTTTTGCTTTTTATCCGTGTGAATCAACTGCGCTCCGCTCCTCCATCCGTGGTTAGTGGTTAAATCTTTTTCTCTGTGTTCTCTGTGCCTCTGTGGTGAACCGGTAAAGGCGGGTTACCTATGAATTCCAAGGCTGATAACATTGTCGAGATTTTGGTCACTCAAGAGGCGATCGAGCAGCGCGTTGCCGAACTGGGCGGAGAAATTACCGCGGCCTATCGGGATCGTTTGCCTCTTCTGGTTGGGGTACTCAAGGGATGCACGCTGTTTATGTCGGACCTGGTAAAGCTGATCGACACTCCCCTGGAAATGGATTTCATTTCCCTGGTGAGTTACGGAAGCATGACCCGGCCCAGTGGCGCGGCGCGCATTACAAAGGACCTCGACTGCGTAATCGAAGGCAGAGACGTACTGCTGGTCGAAGGGATAATAGATACCGGAATGACCGCGGGCTATCTGCTTCGCAACCTGGAAGCGCGCCAGCCTCGCAGCATCCGGGTCTGCACTCTCCTGGACAAGCCCGCCCGCCGCATCGTTAAAATCCCCATAGCTTACAGAGGATTTGAGATCCCGGACCGGTTCGTAGTCGGCTACGGCCTGGATTTTCGCCAAATCTACCGCAACCTGCCCTACATCGGCGTCCTGAGCGATAAAATAACGGGACTGGACCGCAACGCGGCCACCCGGCATCCCCATCGCGACTCCGGATTGACAAGACATGGCTAAAGGTTCGACTCGAAGCCAGTCAATAACGGGAATTCCGGACGAATCGTTGCCGTAGTCCTATCTACAGTACCGATCTTTTCAGTCGGCATCTCGCTGGTAGAAGATAAACCAGTTGGCCTCAATTTCCCGTAAGTAAACCCCAGGTGGCAATGTGTTCGCCTCATCTAGATTTTGCACAACGTGCCCTTTTCTTTCATAATTCCCAGGCACATATTGTATTCCTTTTACCCATCCAGGACCTATCGCAAGAATCATCCCCCCGCCTGCGAAGCAGAATCTTGCCGTGGCATCATAGTCTACTGTTACAGTCAGACCATGGTAAATCTCAGACACCAAAGGTTTATACCCTTGCTTTCGCATCTCATCGAGTTTTCCATAGAAACAAGATTCATTAAAATAGGACGCTTTCTTCTGCTGCAAATCTTCGGTCGCCATTTGGCGCAGTCTCTCAAACGCGGCGCGATGATCATGAAATAATGTTAACAGCTTCTGATCCTTGGGAGCTCTGAGATTCAGAGGATCGGCCATCCAAAAAACGAGTGCCCCAAGAGCGAAGCACACCAGGACAAAACCGAACACCATTTTGAACAGAGAAGATTTGAGACTCATATTTTTACTCGCAGAGTGTGTTGAGGAGGAGGGATATCAGCAATTCCCGGACCTCCAGTAAAGGCACAGCGCACTAGAAAGAGAGATCAGGCCTTGAAAAAAGAATATGTCACCTCCACCCCTCTGATCCACTCTTGGGACTCATGGTCCACTCCCAATCGCTTTGATGCACTTACCTGACCCCTTTTCACTCTCCGGGAGACGGTCTTTTTCCACTGTCCGGATGAGGGGCAGAATAGCATATCTACAGAACCTTCTCATGCGTTTCGAGTGTCCCAGCGGGAATTGAGATGCTGTATCGAAAAGACATGATGGGTTGCGCTTCCGCTCCACCCATCCTACGATCTTTCGTGGTTTCAGGGTGTCCCAGAGGGACGTGAAAAGCTGCTTCGAAACGACCGCCCACAAGGGGCTATGCTACGGTACGTTAAAGGGCTGGACGGCGGTTCGTTTGCGTGTGTTTTCCACCAGGACATTCTGGACTGCGGTGAACGATAACATCGAGCGAATTTAGCCGAAACCGGTTGCGGTGGAAATACCGGTTGCCTGGCTCCACGCAACGATCCGCGCTTGAGTGGGGTAAAAGGAAGAAAAAGGATTGAAAATAATTTAACAGGGCTGAAGCCGTCCCCAGCCTTGTTCGATCCCCGGTTTGTGCTCCCGGTGGCTTGGCCGCCGCTCAAATACTGCTTGACAGTGCCCCCCCCTGTGTGTATATTCAAGCTGAGCCCCAAGAGGTCTAAGTAAGAAACCCAGTGAATATGACCGGCTCGCTTACCCAACGGAAAAAATAAGGGTAACACCTTCAGATGGGAAGTTGGGAAAAGAAGCGGGAATGAACCGAAAGGTGGAGCTGGGTAACTGAAATGGTCACTTGGGGTTCAACTTTTTTTCGATTCGTTCCCTCCATTTTTTCCGATTATCCTTTCCTTCCAAAATTTGCCTGACACGAAATGCTTCCTCACCAAGGCTGTCGCTTCATTGAAGGAAACGCTTACCCTGCAATCCCCTTGACATCGAAACCGGTCCGGTTAGGTTTCTATCTATGGGGATAAAAACACCTGAAACAAATCAAATAAAATCATGGTTCCGTTAATTGCAGGTCGATTTCGCTACCGAATCGGACCTGCAAGGGGTTTGATCTTTCCTGCGAAAGGTTACCCTCAAATAAAATAAAGGAGCATAGCAATGGCTGACATATCAGTGCATCGCCGGGAGAAGCCTTCGGGGGGTACTCCCGTTGTTTTGAACTGGGCTGACAGGCTCTTTAATGAACTTACGCCTTCCAGGATCTTTCGTGAGCTGATGCCTTCAATGATGAAAGACCGGGGAGAGATGATTCCTGCTTTCGATATCTCGGAATCCGACGACCGTTTCGTCGTCAAGGCTGATCTACCCGGGATCGATCCAAAGTCCCTCGACATCAGCCTTGCAGGTAATGTCCTCACTATCAAGGGAGAAAGGAAAGAAGAGCGCGAGGAGAAAAACGAGCGCTACTACGCGGTCGAGCGGGAGTTCGGGTCTTTCATCCGCTCATTTATGATGCCTGCCGACGTCAAGGAAGATGGGATTGAAGCCTCCTACAGGGATGGTGTGCTTCGCGTGAGCATTCCAAAATCCCAACGCGCCAAGCAGAAGAAAATTACAGTAAAGATGAATTAAACGAAGAGCGGCCGCGCTCTTCTCACGTCCATCAAAGGGGGGTGCCGTCACCCCCGCTTTTTTATGCATTCTGAGATAGACTATAAAGAAACCTATAACAGGAAGATTTCTCGCCCGGGCCGGAAAATCGGAAGTCAGCACACAGGGACAAAATTCTCATTGCCGAAAAGGAGAGGATCATGCAGTTCACTACCGTGAAGATCGAAAAACCTGAAGAGATCAACTTTATTTTTGGCCAGACTCATTTCATAAAAAGCGTGGAGGATATCCATGAAGCCCTGGTATCTACTGTCCCGGGCATCAGGTTCGGAATGGCTTTCTGCGAGGCATCAGGCAAATGCCTGGTCCGATGGTCGGGAACCGATCCCGACATGATCGAACTTGCCCGCAAGAATGCAAAAGCCCTCTCCGCCGGTCACAGCTTCATCATTTTCCTTGGGTCAGGGTTTTACCCGGTGAACGTTTTGAACACAATCAAAATGGTCCCGGAGGTGTGCCGTATATTCTGCGCCACAGCAAACCCGACTGAAGTCATAATCGCAGAAACGGAGCTGGGGCGAGGTGTCATGGGGGTTGTGGACGGCTTTTCAACCAGGGGCGTGGAAGACGAAGCTGAAATCACCTGGCGCAAGGACCTGCTGCGCAAGATCGGCTATAAGCTGTAGAAGGAAGGACGACCTCCAACATCTCGAATACATGCGTTTGAATCCGTACAAACATCAATTGGTAAATGATGAAAAGGAATCGTGGCGATGGTGGTTCGTACGTAAAGACCCTTTTGCGTGATACGAGGAACGCCGCCGTGGAAGGCGGCGCTACCGTAGGGAGATGAAAAACGCCGCCATTCTTGAGGTATCCCTTTGAATCCGTACGGTTGTATGGTAGAGCCGCCTTCCACGGCAGCGCTACCGGGAGGAGAAAGAATCTTCGTAATGCGTTCGAATCCGTACGGCGGTGCTGGACGGTAGCGCCGCCTTCCACGGCGGCGCAAAAAAATACAAGCCCCGGTCCTCCACCAAAAGTGAGGGATGTTTATTTTGCCGGACCTTTCCCCGGGGCTCTTACTTCGCGTCCCCTCTGACCCTTTCGGCTATTCCCAGAACCGTCCGAACGTATGCCCGGCTGTGGTTGTAGTCCCAGACTACCGCTTCCTTGTCGGAAGGAAATTTTGCCTCACACCACCCGTGGCCCCGAAAATAATTGGCTGTGCTGAAAATGGCGTCCTCGGCGTTGTAGAGGTCGATGCGCCCGTCGCCGTTCCCGTCGACGCCAAACTTTAAGAGGCTGCTGGGCAGAAACTGCGGCCAGCCGATCGCGCCCATTACGGACCCTTTGAGCGATTCGGGTTCCAGCCCGTGCGTATTTTTTAACTGCAGCAGAGCCGACAACTCTCTGTAAGCCCAACCGGAGCGGTCGATCAGCTTCATGTCAAAAGCGGGGTGCGCCCACTTTTCGCGGTCCTGCGGGGAAAGCATCTTCCATACTTTGTCGCGATTGGCTTTCAGGTCCATTATGGCAAAGGTCGAAAAGACGCCGAGCGTTGGAGTTTTTCCGGTATACGATCCGAAATGGGTTTCAACGAGAAGAATCGCCGCTATGATTTCCGGCTCGACCCCGTACGCCGCTTGCGCCCTGTGGAAACAGCTCCGGTGTTCGGCTATGAACTCGCGTGCGGCAGCAATTTCCGAGGGCGCCAGGAAATGGTCGTAGTTAGCCTGGCCTTCCCGGATTTTCATGGTCTGGGAGACGAGCTTAAACATGGGCGGCGGGGCATGGCGGAAGGCGCCGGCGACCTCCTGGCGTGAAAAACCGTCCTGCATCAGCTTGATCTTCAGCATTCCGTAGACGTCTTCAGCCGCATGAGCGCACGCTGGATTCAAAGACAGGGCCACGAAAATCAAAAGAGCCGGCAGAAACCAAATCCGGCTTTCCGTACCAACAGAAACTGCTTTATTCAACATTCCGAAAACACCTTTTGGAACCTGAGTCCAGAGTTTTGCCTTGCGGTTTTGCCTTGCGATTGACGAAACGTTCATTATAGTTTATCAGCACTTTTAATGCAAACGCCGCTCAATTGCGCCTTCGCCGCTGAGCTTGTCGAATATTCTTCATTTCCTGCCCGCTCACTAAGCCGGACGGGAATTGTCAACCGGAGATTTTATGCCTGGCGTTCCGGGACCGATTTCCCGTCAGCGGGACCGAATCGGTGATTTCAAATATTGCAGGGAGGGCATCTTCGAGGTCATAGAGCAGATGCTCGACATGGGCCTCTCTGACCGGGATTCATGCCTGGAGATCAAGGAAAAGCTCCAGACGAATAGATTCAACCTGGTCGTTGTCGGGCAGTTCAAGCGCGGAAAAACTTGCCTGATAAACGCCCTGCTCGGTGCGGACATACTTCCCGTCTCGGTCGTGCCCCTGACCTCGATTGTAACGGTTCTGGTTTACGGCGAAACGCCGGGTGCGAAGGTCTTTTTCAAGAGCGGGAAAATAGCCGATATACCCGTTGCATCCCTCTCCGGCTACGTTACGGAGGCCGGTAACCCAAAAAACGAGAAGGAGGTCCTCGAGGTTGTCGTCTTCTATCCCTCGCCCTACCTCAAGGACGGGGTGCGGTTGGTGGACACCCCGGGCGTTGGGTCCGTCTACATTCACAATACCGATGTCGCATACCGCTATCTTCCCAAATCAGACGCAGCCCTCTTTTTGCTTTCGGTTGACCAGCCCGCGAGCAGCGCCGAAATCGAATTTCTAAGAGATGTCCGCGAATACGCCGGCAGGATTTTCTTCCTCCTGAATAAGACGGATTACCTTTCCGGAGAAGAAGTCGGAAGAGCCTTGTCGTTTGCCAAAGAGACTCTCGAAGCGATTATGGAACCCGATATAAGAATCTTTCCAATTTCCGCTAAACTCGCACTCCAGGCAAAGCTCAACGGGTCTTCGGAAACACTTGCCTCCAGCGGGCTTCCCGATTTCTCCCAGGCGCTCGACCGGTTTCTTGTCAAGGAGAAGGGCAAGGTTCTGCTCGAGTCGGTCTCTAAGAACCTCCAAAAGGTCCTTTCCCGCGAAAAACTGGCGACCGAACTGGAGCTAAAGTCCCTCGCGACCCCGGTCGAACAGATCCGTGAAAAAATAGCCGCCTTTGAAAGAAGAAAAGATGAACTCATTGAGGAGAGGCGGACTTTCGACGCTCTTTTCAGCTCCGAGATCGAGCGCCTTATTCTACAGGAGCTCGATAATACGTTAGGCAAACTGAAAAGCCGGCTCGTATCCGAGATGGCGGAGGAGTTCAACGAGTTCTACGAATCGAAGAAGGAGCTCTCCCTCAAAGAGCTCAACGACACGCTCGAGGAGTTCGTTCTGGAAAGAATCCAGTTGGAATTCACGGCATGGCGCGAACTCGAAGACGAACGGCTCTCGAACTCGTTTGATTCCATTTGCAGCCGGTTTGCCACGAAAGTAAGCGGGGCGACGGATTCGCTCCTCGACTTTTCCTCCCAGCTTTTTTCCGTTCCGTTCGAAGCCGTCGAAGCCGAATCCATCAGGGCCTCGGAATCCTCCTTTCGCTACAAGCTCCGCGGCGACGCGGTCGGCCTTGACATGCTGTCCGACTCCCTGACGCAGGTTGTCCCCAGGTACATCAGCGGGAAGTGGAAATTCCAGCGCCTCAGAGACTGGGCCATCCGGACCGCCAACAGGATTATTCTCAACAAGAGAAAACGGCACATGCTGGAAATGATAGAAATGCAGGCCGGGAGGCTGAGATCCGATTTCATCGACAGGCTCAACCGCAGCGCATCCCGCTTCCGGTGCCGGATAATCGGAAATATGGACGCCGTATCCTGCGGAATATCCCGGGCAATAGAAAGCGGCATGGACTTGCGCCTCAAGGGAGAAGCAGCAGCAGCCCGGGAACAATCCCACCTGGCCGAACGGCTTGCGGCAATGGAGCGCATAAGGGGGGAGCTTTCGCAAATCCGGGAGGGGGTTGAAAAGATTTGATTGAAAATTTCATTCCCGTATAACCCACCCCAGTAATCTGGACATCGGCCTCTTCGAACCGAACCATTTAGATTTTCACTCTTTTTGCACTTACTTTTGAGACAAAACTGCTTAAAGTTCAAGTTCACACAATTCTGACACGGAGAGACAAATGATTGGCAATATGGCCGAATCCTTGAGGAAGCAGCGCGAGCTGATTCTGGAGGAAGGCAGCGAACAGGCGCTCGACCGCCACACAAGTCTTCTGGAGATCGCTATCATTTCTTTATACAACCGGCTTGCCAACCGGCTGGCCAGCGGCTCCGAGGCATTCCGGGCAGGCGCCGCAATAGCTGCGATCGGCTCTTTCGGGCGCGGCATATCGGGTCCGACCCAGGCGGTTCCCATCCTTTGCCTGCAAGCCGATGAATCTCCCCTCAAAGACGCGTGGATCGACGAGATCACTAATCCGCTCATCGATGCCGGATGGTTCGTTGAAGCCATCCAGGGATCGGTAGCACAGGTAGCGGAACAGGCGCGGATGGATTCGGCCCTGTTTTTCAAGCTCATGGACCTCCGATATATTTCCGGGAACCGCAATCTTGCCGATCAGCTCGATCTGGAAATGGATAATTACATCGAGGAGAATCGGGAATTTTTTCTACGCTCCCTCAGCGAGTCGATTACGGCCCGTAAAAAGCTGCTCGAAAACGCCCAGAACTGGCTTGAGCCGGACCTGGAAGAAAATCCGGGGGGGCTTGCGGAAATTCGCGCGATCCGCGCCGGATGCCGCATAAAATCCAAGATCCGCAACCTCGAAGACGCAATTTTCAGGGGCTACCTAACCAGGCAGGAAGTGGACCTGCTGCAGGGGGCGGAAAAATCATTCTGCCGGTACTTGATGCTTCTGCGTGCTACATCCGGGCGGACGGGAAACGCCCTGCTTTTTGACGACCAGGAAACTCTTGCCCGCAAGCTGGGATATGCGGAAAAATCGGGTTTTCTTCCGGTCGAAATCTTCATGCAGCACGTTCACAGGTTGTTTCAAGGAGTTGCCGAGGTCTCGCGGGAATTCTGGGAGAGGCACGAGGAAAGCCGCTCGGCGCACGCCGAAGAGCCCGAGGCCTTTATAGAGGAAGGGATCGTTGCGCGTGCCGGAAAGATTTATATACAGACCGAGCGCTACCCGGCGACGCCGGAGCGCCTGGTTCATATCTTTGCAGTGTGCGCCCGGCGCGGTCTTGGGATGGCAAACGTTACAAGGCAGTGGATATCTCACAATAAAAACGTCCTGGACGCGGCTTCGGGAGACCCTTGCGTTAAAGATGAATTCCTGGATCTGCTCCGCGCCGACTCCCCCGACGTCCCGGTCCTGCGCCGCTTCTACGACTACGGCCTGATGACTGCGCTGATACCCGAGCTTGCCTCGGTACACGGACTGGTGCAGCACGACGAATTTCACCTCTACCCCGTCCAGGAGCACCACCTCCGTACTGTTTCCGAGCTGAAAAAGACCATCGCGGGGGTCTACTCTGAAGAAGAACCTGAACTCACCGTAACTGCCACGGACCTTGGGGACCCCGCCCCCCTGCTGCTTGCAGGCCTTCTGCACGATGTGGGAAAGAGTTCGGGCAGCGGGCATGCGGCCAGGGGAGGCGAAATGATCCCCGCCGTGGCAAGACGCCTGGGCCTCTCATCCCAGGAAGCCGACACGGTCCAGTTCCTTGTGTCTCAGCATCTGCTCTTGCTGGACAGCGCGTCCCTTCGCGATCTGGCCGACCAGGAAATGCTCTCCGGTTGTACGGCCGCGGTCGGAAGAAAGGAATATCTCGATCAACTCGTGTTGCTCACCTTTTCCGACATGATGTCCACGGGCCCCCGTGCCAGGGAAAAATGGCGCAATACGCCGGTCCTGACGCTCTACTGCAATCTTCGAGGCATACTGGAAAAAGGCGAACCGAGTTCCAGGATCATCTCCGAACGGGTCGCACGGGTAAGAAAGCAGATCGAAACCCGCGTGTCGGATCTTCTGAGTCCAGGCGAGATGGAGGACTATTTCTCACAACTCGCCCCGAGGTATTTGATTTCCATATCTCCCGAGGAGATCGTGAAGCACCTCCAATTGAGGCTGAAGCTCCAGGAGTCCGAGGAGTCTTTTATCTGGGAGGTCTCCTCCTCGCGCGAAACAGCCGAGATCACATTCATGAGCTACGACAAGCCGGGGCTCCTGGCAAAAGCGGCCGGAATCCTGACTCTCCACGAGCTTAACATCATCAGCGCCCAGGCATTCACGATGAACAACGAAATTACCCTGCTCATATTTCAGTGCAGGCTTCCGAAAAGCGGGACTGCAACGGACTGGGATGCGATGAGAAAGGATATGGACCGTCTGCTCAACGGCAAGCTGGCCCTCGACTTCCGGATAGCCGCGCGTTCGGCTGGAAGACAACAGCCAAAAGCACTGCGGGTCGGGCCGAGCAAGATCGTTATCGATAACGAATCCTCTGCCATGTACACCATCCTGGAAGTATTAACGGCGGACCGGATAGGACTTCTATACACCATCACCAGGACTTTGCACGAACTGCAGATCCCGATATATGTCGCCAAAATCACGACAAAGAGCGACCAGGCGGCGGACGCTTTCTATATCAGAAACGAGAAGCGTGAGAAAGTGACGGACCCGGAGCAGATCGAGGAGATAAAGAAGGCCCTGCGCTTCTGCCTGGATGGAGAATCTGAGTGGGAATAGCGTGAGCGGGGAGCAGGGTTGCCCATAAAGGACAGTATCTGTCTGCTGTGACCATCGCCCTGTAGGGGGCTTTTCGAGTTTCCTGCCCTGAAAGGGCTGAATCGGGTAGCCCGTAGGGGCAAAAATCCGAACCACAGGTACTCATTTGCCGGGAGACCCAAGCTAATCGGCAATTGCTTTGAAATTTCAGCGGGGGAATGCAAAACCCGTGATGAAGGTTTATAGTAATTGTCAGGTCCGCGGAAACCCGACAAATTCATCGTTGGCCGGGTTGCGGCCTGACTGGTAGACAGAATCGAGGTAATCCAATGGACGCCGTACTACTTGAAAAAGAACCTCCGCTTGGCTGGCTCACCCTGAACCGGCCCGAAATCAGAAATGCGCTTTCCCTGGAGATGATCGACGCGATCCGGGGCACCATAGATAAGGTTGCGGAAGATAGGGAGATATCCATCCTCATAATTCGGGCGAACGGCCCGGTGTTCAGCGCCGGACACGACATCCGGGAAATGACGCGAAAGCATGAAGATCTGAACGAATTGAGGCAAATTTTCACCGAGTGCAACAAGATGATGCTCAAACTCCATGAGTTGCCGCAGCCCGTAATAGCCCAGGTGCATGGGACCGCAACGGCCGCCGGGTGCCAGCTCGTCGCCGCGTGCGACCTGGCCGTCGCCGAAACCGGGGCCCGCTTCGCCACTCCCGGTGTGAAGATAGGTCTTTTCTGCACCACTCCAATGATCCCCCTGGTCCGTGTTATCGGAAGGCGGCGCGCCATGGACATGCTTCTCAGCGGCCGGTTCGTTTCCGCCGAAGAAGCCTTGCAGTTCGGCCTGGTAAACAGGGTCGTCGCACCTGAACAACTGGCCGAAGAAACCCGCAATTGGGCACTGGAACTGGCGCAGGCAAGTACGTTTACCCTCAGCCTCGGAAAGAACGCCTTCTACTCCCAGGTGGACCTGGACGAAAGGACCGCCTACGGCTACGCCAAAGAAGTGATAGCTATGAATTGTATGGCTGAGGACGCCTTCGAAGGGATGACCGCTTTCATCGAAAAGAGAAAGCCGGTGTGGAAGAACAGATAGGCCCCCGCTGCCGGCCCCTGGCCGTCAGCAGATATTGACAGCGGGGACCTTGCAGGGCGGTCCCCGTGAGAGCGATAAGCAATCGGCGCATCTGACGCCGGACTGCATATCCCTGCGAGCCGGATCAGTGCCGGCTGCGCACTTCATCTTCCCTTTTTTCGTCCCATTTTCCATCGGTGCAAACCTTGCACCCTGCGTTCGTTCAAAGCTCGTGTCCCTCCGGATAAAGCCTTTCCTCGAACGAGCAGTCACTTCCTTGAGTTGTTTCCATAGTTTGTCTCTTTCATCCGGAATGAACGACGCCCGCAAGGGGCTACAATACAATTCTCCTATCGAACGATTCTTATTGGGTAATCATTATTGATGTTCTTTCCAACCGTCGCCTCTTATCTCCGCCTGGTCCATACCTGGGTCCTTCCCAGGAGGGGGATTCCTATATAACCCCTTACCTTGAGCCGATTCTCTCCATCCATTGAGAAATTGCAATGGTATGTCTCTCCATCTTCGGGGTTATAAATCATACCCTTCCAGGAATTATCCCCCTCATAATGAAATCCGAATATCAGGCGCAAACCGGCAAGAGTTCGATTTCGCAGAGCGGGATCGGGGTTATTGCTGTCAACCTTGGGCTTGCCGGGCATCTGTTTGTCGGTGGGCGGATAGTTGGGTTCTTCCAGGCTGATGATTTTTCCGCAGTAAAGTGACCCGCACGCATATATCTCGAAGACGGCATCATTATCCTGCGTATTCCAAAAGCCGATTATGGAATCGGCATCGGCCGCCCCGGCCGGGACGGCCGCAAGCATTATAAAAAACAGCACGAAAAGGGCGATCTTCCAAGACATTTTCAACTCTCCAACCGTTCCAAGAAAGGCCGCAGCAACGGGCATAGTCCACTACCGTTGTGCTTCAATCAAAGGTCATGATTAATCACAAGTGCAGCTACAGTAAAGGAAAAAGGCTGAAATACGGGCTGCCAATGCTGAGCCCGCATTCGGGCAACTTCCCGTTATGGCCGCCCCCGGGAGCACCTTAATTCCAGCCCTGACCGACTGAACTGGGCGGAGGTCTCTCTAGCGTGCCCGGCCCATTTCGATCCAAGAGGTACTCCCTGGAATTGAAATGTTGCATGTGACATGAGGGAAACGCAACGTTTCTGTTGCATGCAACAGTTCCTGGATTCAATTGCACAAGCTTCGACGGGACACGTCCTGCCCCAATGGCTTATATATATTGACAAAGATGGAGCTGCGACGTTGCTCAATCGCCTGGCATGGAACTTGCGGAGTATTAATTTTGCTTAACTCATTATGCATTTGAAACCCTGTAATCAGAGAAAAGCGAGTGTGGAATATCATGATACAAGGCGTTATCCTATTTTTAAGGAGAGAATCATCGTTGACCGAAGCCTAATAACCTTTGGTTGTCTACAGGTTAATTTATTATGGTGCACCAATAAAATAACGAGATGCCAATAATGATTGGCAAAAAGGAGATTAAAATGAAGAGGATTGCAAGTGTATCCTTTTTTGGAATAGCCCTTGCCCTGGTGCTTTCCTTCGGTATCCCCGGCAATGCAAACGCCGGCGTTGATGCAGGCTTCGATATTCTAGGCGTTGGGGCAGGCGTTGGTATTGGAAGTGGCGGTGTAGATGCGGGCGCACATGTCGGAGGTGCGGGAGCAGGCGTGGATATCGGTGGCTCAGGCCCGAACAGCTATGAGCGCCAACGGGCCTATGACCGGGATCGTGCTGCTGCCCACAAGCGTGCTGCTGCTCACAAGCGTGCTAAAGAGCGTGCGGCTGCTCACAAGCGCGCTGCTGATAAAAAGCGTGATGCTGACCGCAACCGGGAAAATAGTGGCAATCAGAACTCAGAAAGCACCGGCAGGTAAGAGCGGCTAATGACGTATTTCGCGTACTGCAGCTTTAGAAATGCTACCCTGGCTGCGAACTGAACGGAAGCGAGTTGACGTAGCATTCAACTGGCTTCCAGTCAGGGAGCCCACCGCCGCAAACCGGCAGTCTGATCTCTGAGGCCTTCATTCGGTCCAGGTGCCATTTCCTGCCGTAGGTGAATCTGTAGCGCTCCTTCCGTATCAAAGTTACAAGGAACATTGCGATGGCGGGGGTTAGCCGAAACTTGGGATACGAGACGTTGACATCATCACACGCCCGGAAGTCGTCCGGCTGGTACGGTGTTCGTGTTGCCCTTGTGAATTGCCGCTGTCCGGCAAACCCGGACACCTCGTTGTTGACGTCGATTGAGCCGATGAACGGCGTCTTTCCAGGCTTCACAGTGGCCTGGCGAGGCGCTTACCCTTCTTGACGTCGAACAGGGCAGACAGGCGGAATGTTTGCCCGTGCGAAACAAAGAAAAAAATCGCCATGGCTCTCGAAACCAGCCTCTCCGACTCTACTTGACAAACCCCACCCTGCAGCGCCTGCCTGATTTGCCGCGATGACGATAAATCGGCTGCTTTGGATTTTCCGTATTCCAGAAATGGCGTTTCTTTATAAAAATATGAACCGAAACTGCCCGAATTGGTCTGATCGGCATTTTTCTTGGGGGTTTTGATTGGAATATCGTATGATTTAAGGATATTTGGCATTCCAAGAGTTTTTTCGGATGGAATTCGACCCGGAAATGCGGTTCGGCTGAAGGCGACGCTATGAGCGGAAAAGTTTTTTCACCCAGGGAACTCGCCTACGGCGGTCTTTTCGGCGCATCGGCGCTGCTGCTGCCGGTGATCTTTCACCTGGTCCATCTGGGACATATTTTTATGCCGATGTACCTGCCCCTCGTCGCTCTGGCCTTTTTCGTCCGCCCGCTTCCGGCGGCGCTGACGGCGCTTATCGTGCCCGTGCTCTCCGGAGCGGCGACCGGGATGCCGCCCCTCTATCCACCCGTGGCCGTGATTATGGCGGTCGAACTGGCCGTCATGGCGGCGGTTATCGCGGCCATCAAACAATATAAGCCGAAATGGAACGAACGGGTCATACTGGTCCCTACTCTGATTCTGGGGCGGATTGTCAACATTGGTCTGATTTATCTCTTCGCCGGGTTCATCGACCTACCGGCCGGGTTCGTCGCCGGAGCGTCCTTTATCAGCGCCTGGCCAGGGATTATTTTAATACTGGCGGTCGTTCCGCCGCTCGTTCGTCTGGCCACGCGGCAAAAGATTGTCCTCGGTCCACAAGGAGAAGACAAGTAATGAACAGCGATCCCAAACGCGATTTCTTCGACGGCATCGCCGCCAAATGGGACGGTTGGGCCAAACTCGACGTTCTGAGTTCGGCCTTGAGTAGAGGTTTGGAGCAGTTCAATGTCGGCCCGGACGAAACCGTCATCGACCTGGGTTGCGGCACGGGCAACCTGACGCAAGCCCTGCTGATGCGCCTTTCCGGCCCCGGCCGGGTGATCGCGGTAGACTTCTCGCCTCGGATGCTCGACGAAGCGCGATGCAAGGTGCGTGACCCGCGAGTGGAATGGATCGATGCCGCAGCGGAGTCGTTGCCGCTTGGTGATGCGTTGGCTGACCGGATTATTTGCTTTTCCGCATGGCCTCATTTCTCTTCGCCGCAGGACGTGGCGCTTGAAATGCGGCGTGCGCTGAAGCCCGGCGGCTTGTTCCACGTTTGGCACACGGCATCGCGGGAAACGATCAACGCCATCCATGCCGGAGCAGGAGAGGCCATTCATCAGGACCTGCTTGCACCAGCAGCAGAACTTGCCCGGCTGTTTGAGGAATGCGGCTTCGAAGTGCTGACGGCGGAAGAAGATGACGAGCATTACCTGGTCACCGCCCGAAAACCAGGGGTGAAAGGGTGAGCAGCAACCGCTTCATCGAGATATGGGGCACGGGGTCGGGCCCTCTGAGGCGTTTTGCGCCACAGGCCCGCTTGCTGGGTGGGACCGGTCTCTTCGTGGCTTGTCTTATCCCTTCCCCCGACAGGCTCACCGGATTCCTGTTCGTGGCGATTACGACCATGGCATGGCTGATCGCCGCAAGACCACCCGCGCGGACACTCGGGCGGTTGGTGGTGTTCGGACTGATCTTTTTCACCCCATTCTTCCTGCTGACCCCCTGGGTTGAAACGGCTTCGCGTTCCTTGCCTCTGCTTCAACGCTTCACGGATTGGGAAGCCGTTTCAGTGCCGTTTCGGATTTTCTCGAAGGGGTTCGCTTCGCTGCTGATATTCTCCGCGACCGCCTCCTCTCTGACGCTTTCCGAGTTTTACCAGGCCCTCTCCGGCCTGCCTCTGCCGTCCTCTGTAGTCCTGCTGGTGTCGCAGATCGTTCAACAAACAGAGTTGCTCCACCGCGAATCGGTGCGTGTGTCCCGGGCGATGGCTGTCCGGGGCGCGGCCTCCGGACTGCGCACTGGGCTGTTGATGGTCCGGCATGCCCCCTCCGCGTGGCTGCACGGGATAATCGCCAAGGCAGACCGCGTTTCGCAGGCAATGGAACTTCGGGGATATGGCAGCATCTTGCCGGAGTTCGACCGGCAGGCCATGATGCGGAAGGATTACCTCGTGCTGACGATCGGATTGCTATGGCCCCTTGCAGCCGTCCTGATTCAACTGGAAGCTGTTAAATGACGCACGCCGTTTTGAATTTCGAGCACGTCGCCGTCCGGTATCATGAGAACCGGACACCGGCCCTGAATGATGTTTCGTTTGCTATCCATCCCGGCGAGCGGGTCGCCCTGTTCGGCCTGAACGGCTCCGGCAAGACCACGCTGTTTCTTGCCGCCGTGGGACTCGTTCCATACCAGGGAATTGTCACGGTTAACGGCCTTGTTCTCGGGAAGAAATCTCTCGCACAGGTTCGATCCAGGATCGGCTTTCTTTTCAATGTGCCCGAGGACCAACTGCTTTTCCCGAAGGTGGTTGACGACGTGGCGTTCACCTTGATCCGAAAGGGAGTGCCCGCTCCGGAGGCCAGGCGAAAGGCGCTCGAAGCCCTGGCGAACCTGGGTGCGGATTCGTTCGCTGAACTGCCGCCCCATGAGCTGTCCCACGGAGAACGATTAAGGGCCGCCCTGGCGGGAGTCATGGTGGGCGACCCGCTGCTCCTGCTTCTGGATGAACCTTCCGCCGGTCTTGATCCCCCGGCGAAGAAAAGGCTGGCCCGAAATCTGGGCGATCACCCCTCGGCCATGCTCGCCGCTACGCACGACATCTCCTTCGCCCGGCTTTTCTGTCAGCGCTATATAGTGCTGGAGCATGGCCGCATCGTCATGGAGGGTCAGTCGTTCGACGAAGTGGAAGCATTTTGGGATTCTCGTGCTCAGTGATTCCCGCCTTCACCCGCGAAACCGAAAAGCTATCACCGCAGAGACGCTGAGATCGCTGAGAAAAACGCAGAGAAATAACATTAGCTTAGCCCGTATGCTTGCCAAAATTTCAAAAATTTGCATGTCAGCAGTGCAGAGAAAAGAGTTTACGGCTCAGTAGCTTTCTTCTGTTCACTATTCACCGTTCACTGTCACTCCCTCCCTTGACAATACTAATTAGAATGATTCTAAATCAACCTATTGCCACAAAGGAGGTTTCTTGGAGGCCGCACGAAAAAGACAAGAAATGGAGCAGGCGCTTCGGACGGCAGGGTATCGTATTACCGGCCAAAGGAAAGCCATTGTGGACTACTTGGTCTCCACTCCTGAACACCCTGGTGCTTATAAGATTTTTGAAGAGGTGAAGAAGGTTCAACCCAGATTGAGTTTGGCGACGGTTTACAACACATTGCAAGTTCTTACGATGAACGGCCTGATCAAGATGTTGACGTTCAGGGAGGATAATCGATACGAAGCCAACCTCTCTTTTCATATTAATCTCATCTGCACATCCTGCGGGAGAATACAGGATTTGGAGGCTGGGACGCACATGTCTCCGGAGGAGGTTCTTGAGAAGATTGGTTTCGAAGTCATGACCTATCGGATGGAATACCACGGACTTTGCTCGGAGTGCAAAGCTAAGGCCGATCGGAAGGGGGAGGACAAGAAGCTCTCCAGTGGCGGTTTGAGTCCACGAAGAGAACCTAAGGGACGGTAGATCAGTACAGACCTTAGAGAGTTCTTCGCGGTTAGTATTGCCGGTTCGTCAAGAGGCATGCATTCTGCGTCTTGCGGTTGGGTTGGTTGAGAGTCTTCGATGATCAAAACTGAAAGTGATTTCCGTCTTCAACTACCTTTTTCAATAATTTCCATGCACTTGCATTTCTGCCCTTCGTCCGGCCCCGGCCCGAATCTTTTGTTGAAAAGTGGGAGAGATATGACTGGACACGTTACTAGTGCAGCATCTCAGCAGTGGGTCGATATTTTACTTCCGCCGGAAATATGCACCCGAGGGGGCTGCCTGCCAACCCAAATTATCGAGGAGCTTACGAGACGCTATACCAGCATTGAGGAGCGGACAGCGAACAGCCGCAATTTCAGGGACGTGCTCTTTGTCCCACAAACAGCTCGCCGGCTACTGAAGCCGAACGCTAGCCAGAGGGGCAGAGAAACAGAATTATTCCTAGTAGCGCTCTTCAACAATTCACACAACGAAAGGAGCAAATATCATGAGTGAAGAAAGCAGAGCTCACGAACACACTGCCGGCGGCGGCACGACGAATCGTGACTGGTGGCCGAACCAGTTGAAGCTCGATATCCTGCACCAGCGTTCCTCCAAGTCCAATCCGATGGGCGAGGGTTTCAACTACGCTAAAGAGTTCAAGAGTCTCGACCTGGAGGCCGTGAAGAAGGACCTTCGTGAACTGATGACGAAGTCGCAGGACTGGTGGCCGGCGGACTTCGGCCACTACGGACCTTTGTTCATCCGTATGGCGTGGCACAGCGCCGGCACCTACCGCACCGGCGACGGCCGCGGAGGCGCAGGCAACGGCAGCCAGCGCTTTGCACCCCTCAATAGCTGGCCCGACAATGTGAACCTCGACAAGGCGCGCAGGCTGCTCTGGCCCATCAAGCATAAGTACGGCCGGAAAATTTCCTGGGCCGACCTGATGATCCTCACCGGCAACGTCGCGCTGGAATCGATGGGTTTCAAGACCTTCGGTTTCGCCGGCGGGCGTGAGGACATCTGGGAACCGGAAAAGGACGTCTACTGGGGCTCCGAGGACGAGTGGCTGGGCGACAAGCGCTATGCCGGCGACCGGGACCTCGAAAATCCGCTCGCTGCTGTGCAGATGGGCCTGATTTACGTCAACCCGGAAGGCCCGAACGGCAACCCGGACCCCATCGCCGCGGCGCGGGATATCCGCGAGGTCTTCGCTCGCATGGCGATGAACGATGAGGAGACGGTGGCCCTCATTGCGGGCGGCCACGCGTTCGGCAAGACCCACGGCGCCGGTGATGCGAAGCATGTCGGGCCTGAGCCCGAAGGGGCCGGCATTGAGGAGCAGGGCCTGGGCTGGAAGTGCAGCTTTGGCACGGGCAAAGGCGGCGACACGATTTCCAGCGGCCTGGAAGTCACCTGGACCAACACGCCCACGAAGTGGAGCAACAACTTCTTTCGGATCTTGTTCGGCTTCGAATGGGAACTGACGAAGAGCCCGGCCGGTGCGAACCAGTGGAAGCCGAAGGGTGACGCAGGAGCCGGTACCGTGCCGGATGCGCACGACCCGTCAAAGCGTCACGCACCATCCATGCTAACCACGGACCTCTCTCTGCGGTTCGACCCTGTCTACGAAAAGATTTCACGGCGCTTCATGGAAAATCCGGATCAGCTCGCGGACGCGTTCGCCAGGGCCTGGTTCAAGCTGACGCACCGCGACATGGGCCCGCGCGCACGCTATCTCGGCCCGGAGGTCCCGGCAGAAGAACTCATCTGGCAAGACCCCATCCCTGCCGT
>Ga0326728_10006117_pt1 | contig 32891 bp, 43 predicted proteins | sample MB3enrmetagenome_FD_207602 | JGI IMG/M metagenome (GOLD analysis project Ga0326728, IMG submission 207602) | Lab enriched peat soil microbial communities from McLean, Ithaca, NY, United States - MB31MN | ecosystem: Environmental > Terrestrial > Soil > Wetlands > Peat | place: USA: New York... | reverse complement strand
TACGCGATTGCCGCAGCGATCTTTCAGGCCATCCCGGACACTTCGACGTTGGTTGGCTCGACGCTGGGCGTCTACAGCTTTACTGCGGCCACTAATGGCGTAGTGACGACGACACTAAACCATGGCTACGTCACCGGTCAGGCTGTCGTCATCGCTGGCGCAACACCATCTGCCTACAATGGCGCCTATACGATCACGGTCTTGACCGATAATACTTTCGAGGTCAATGTCAACACCAGCGCCCTTGGCGCATATGTGAGCGGCGGTGTGGTTACGCCCAACTTCCGTAACACTAGCGTGACGATCAGCCAATACCCTGACTCTTATATCATCCCGATCGTGCTGCCGCCAGTTCAGACCGTGGCGATGACGGTAACGTGGCAGACATCCTCCTCCAACTTCGTTTCGCCTGCCGGCGTTGCGCAGCTTGCTCAACCGGTACTTGCTGCATACATTAACGCTCTTCCGGTTGGCGCGCCAATTAACGTGCTGGAACTAAACTCGGCTTTCATTGCCGCTGTCTCCGGTCTAGTGCCGCAGAATCTACTGACGGTTCTGATTTTCTCGGTGACGATCAACGGCATTGTGACTGCACCCGGCGTTGGAACCGAGACCATCTTCGGCGATCCGGAAAGCTACTTCTCTTGCCCCCTAGCCTCGATTACGGTCACGCGGGGCTAGAGTATGAGCACTTTCCCCCCCACTAGTCCAACGATGCTAACACAGATCATACCCGCCTTCGTTTATAAACAATTCGAGGATGATGACAACATCCAGGCGTTCAATTCGTCCTTTAATGCGCTTGCCCAGAATTACCTGAGCTGGTTCGTTGACATCAACCTGCCGATCTACACGGGGTTATCGGGGTTGCTGCTTGATTGGGTGGCGCAGGGGTTATACGGCATTAGTCGGCCCGCGCTGCCTTACGGCAGCACCACTGGCATTGGGCTGGTCAATACGTGGAAGGTCAATACGATCCTGGTTAACTCCTACACCATGTCGGGGGTGATCGACCTCTTCACGACTACTGACGACATTTTCAAGCGCATTATCACGTGGTTTTTCTTCAAGGGTGACGGGCAGGTCTATTCGATTACATGGCTGAAGCGCCGCATTATGCGCTTCCTGATCGGTATAAACGGGGTCTCGCCGAACATCGACAACACTTATCCGATCAGTGTTGTGTGCAGTGGGAACGGTGCGATCGCGATCACGATCACGTTGACTAACGCGGCTGGGATTACGTCTCTATCAGCCCAGATTTTTCAGGCTGCTGTGGCATCGGGCGCCATTTCGCTGCCTTTTCAGTATTCGTTTTCGGTGACGGTCATTAACAGCATTGCACCGACGTACTTGACCAACGTCGCGGGCATCCTGAATGTGGCCTCCGGGCAGGGCTATCCGACAAGCGCGACAGGGCTTGCAGATGGCGCGGTCTGGAGCAACAGCAATGTCGTTACGGTTGTTCCTGGTCTTACGCCGAATCCATTCGCCTCTCCAGTTTACTTCGGTCTGGTGACAGCCGCGCAGCTATTGCTGATCGGCGGGGGGAACCTGCCACTGGCAGATCCAATGATTGCCGGGCAGCTCTGGAATGACTCCAATATCGTCCACGTATCAGTAGGATAAGCACACATGACTATCCCCATTCTTCTGTCGAATAATGCCGGCACGGTGCTGGCGCTTCCGCTCGCTTTTGGCGACACATCAGCAACGCTGTATTCGGGTACAGGGGCAATATTTCCCTCCCCCGGAGCAGGTCAATATTTTCCGTTGACGCTGATTAGCGCGAGCAATCCGACGACGATCGAGATTGTCTATTGCACAGCCCGCAGTGGCGACGTGGTTACGATCACTCGCGCTCAAGAGAACACGACCGCGTTGTCCTGGAACGCAGGCGATCTCGTTAACAATCAGATCACCGCCGGCATCATTGAGGCCATCGAGCGTCTCTTCGTAGTGGCCCCGCCTTTTCAGGTACAATATCTGATCACGTCGAGTGTATCTCCCGTTACTGTGCCGGCGGGTTATACGCGGGCCAGGATCCAGCTAGTGGGTGGTGGCGGGGGTGGCGCAGGCACCGACGGTGCCCAGGCCGGGGGTGGTGGCGGTGCCGGTGGCTGGGCTGACGCTCTGATTTCTGCCCTCACGCCAGGCGCCATGATTCCGTTTGTCGTTGGCGCCGGCGGAGCAGGCGGCGCCTCCGGGCAAAGCGGATCGTCGGGCGGCACTACCAGTTTCGGGTCCAGTGGGTTGTTGCAGGCGACCGGCGGTTCGGGCGGCGTGTTCAACTCCGCGCCGGCGGGGGGCGCTGGCGGCATTGGCGGTGGCATCCTGGCATTTAATGCGGATTACGGAGGTTATGGCACCGACGGCTCGCCACAGGCGAATATTATGGGCGGTTCCGGTGGCGCCAGCTTCTACGGCGGCGGCGGCCGTGGCACTTCAGGCGGCGGCGCGCCGGCGAACGGCCAGGCCGCCGGCAGCGGCGGCGGTGGCAGTTACGGCCCGGCAATGGGGGGTGGCGCGGGCGCACCCGGCAAAATTCTTATCGAGTGGCAACCCTGAGCCTCCCCTTCAACATAAGGACAACTTGCTATGACAACGACAATCTATTGGGCCGGTGGCGAGGACTCCAGTTTTGTTGCTTTACAAGGATTAACGGTTACAACGAGCAGCGGCTATTTCCGTGCTGCATACGCGCGTTCGGCCGTAGGGATATATAACTCTGGAACGACTATTCCCCTTACTAATTACGCTCAGACACCAAAATTTGGTCCCACGTCTAATTTCTGGGTTCATGGTATGACTTACACCAATGCCGTAACAAATGGAGCTGCTACAATCCTTTTAGCTATAGCAGACAATTCCGGAGTTACTCGCCTGCTCGTGACGGAAACGGGAACGATAGGACAGTTACAGATTTGCACGTGCAACGCGGCGGGCACGATTACGTCACTGGTCACCTCTCTTCCGGATACCCTTCTTGCGGACCAGCTTTGTTCCATAGACTTATTCGTTAACTACGGAACATCAGGACAAGTTACGTTATATTACAATGGAATAAGTGTTGCGGACACCGGCGCATCCGTCAATGTGACGACTGATGGCGCAACAGCATTGGCCGAGGTTTATTACGGTGGTTTGTACGCCACTTCAATGTATTGGTCAGAGTGCATTATTGCCAACGGCAGTACGCTTGGGATGGCCGTGCAGACGTTGCCACCACTCGCCGCTGGCAACACGCAATCCTGGACCGGCACCGTCGCGGATATCGACGAAACTACAATCAACGATGCCAATTTCATCAACACGACCGCGATCGGCGCCCTGTCCGAGTGGACCGTTGGTACTTCGCTTCCGCCAGGCAATTGGGCGATTCTGGCCGTGGTACAAGAGGCGCGCGTGTCAGTCGGCGCGACCGGCCCGCAACATTTCGAGTGGGTGGTGCGGACCTCCGACGGTTCCGATCATGTCCAAGGCACAGTCGCGCCAAATACGTCTCTGAATTATTGCGGTCCCGCGATTTGGACGACAAATCCCCACACCGCCGCTGCCTGGAATGCTGGTGATCTAGTCAATGCCGGTATCGAGAGTCTGGCGTAGGCGTGACCATGCAACAAGCTTCAAAGCTCAATGCCTACAACGTGGTGCAGCCGGAGGATCAGCGCGCTTCGAAAGTCAACGCATACAACGTGGTGGAGCAGACCGATCAGCGCGCCTCGAAAGTCAACGCGTACAACGTGGTGAAGCAGACCGATCAGCGCGCCTCGAAATTGGCGACGTATCTGGTCCTGATTCCCGAGTACCGACAGCGCGCCTCGAAAGTCGTGACATATCTGGTTCTGATTCCAGAGTATCGACAGCGCGCCTCGAAATTGGCGACGTATCTGGTCCTGACCCCTGGTATCGTGCCTGCCCGCTATATGCCGCGCGCGGCTGTCGGCCCTCCCGGCAACAAGTGGTGGCCCCCTGAGCTGCCTGGTGCTAATCTCGACTACACCGATTTCCTCTACGCGGTCCAGGCTCAGGGCGATATTGTTGCATCAGCCTCGCTTGCCATTGAGCCGAGTGGGATGGGCGAGCGGACGGCGCTCGGTCTCAGCGTGGACGGGTATGTGCTGACCGTGTGGTTTACAGGAGGCGTGCCAGGCCGCGTCTATCGAAACCAGATCACTATTACTGGGGTGTCGGGACGTGTGTGGCAGTGGGTTATTTCGCAGAGGGTCAGTGCGAGGGCAGTCCTGCCGCCGCTCTACCCGCTACCACCGGCACCGACGCCCGGCTTCGGACCGCCCATCACCTGGTCATCGTAGGAGTTTATCATGGCCGCACTTCCACCACCTTTCGCAGTCCAAAGCACACCAGTTGTCGGCGCGGCCACCTCGATCGTGACCGGGGGAACCGCCGTCGTGGTGTTTCCGGCTGGAAGTATCGTAAACGTGGGTGATATCGCCAACCCGCCAAATGCGTCCGAGGTGCTGTATGTGGACATAACGACGATAGCGGCAGCGGGGTCAGCGTCTTCGATTCCCCTGATGCCTGGACAATCTTTCCATATTTGTGGTCCGCTTAAGACAGCGGTTTCGGCGGTTTCCGCCACAGGTGGTCATGCCTTCATAGCGGTGAGGTACTGAATCATGCGCGTACTTCTGATTGTGTTTGCTCTTTTTTTGTCCGGATCTGTTAGCGCACAGACCAACAACTGCGGCGGAGTTGGCCAGACCGCTTGTAACGTAGCGGTTACGAGCGGCGGTGGAGGACCCGTCACCCAGGGCACCTCGCCGTGGGTGACTTCAATCCCCGATGTACGTGCTCTTGATCAGACCATTAACAGCGCCACGCTCAGCGCCGCCTACACGGTACCGGTCAACGGGCAGGGCGAGGTTGGATTATCAATCTCGGGCCTGACCGCCTCCACTGCGGTGCTGACTCCGGAATGCACCAACAATATCGGCGCGGCATCGCCGGTCTGGGCCGGTTGCATGGCGATCAGCGGTAGCTTCCTGAACACCACCATCACGGCTGACGGAGCCTACCGGATTGAGAGTGGGGGCCGAACTGGCGTGCGGCTGCGGGTGACCACGACCGGGACCGGGACCATTACCGTTTCATCCACGGCAGCAGCCACGTCGAGCCTCTCGACGATGGCGCAAAGCCTCCCGGCTGGCTCAAACGTGATCGGTCATGTCGTCGCGGATACCGGATCGACAACGGCCGTAACATCTCTTCCCGGCTCGCCCATGCAGCAGACAGGCGGGACTGTAACGGTCAATCCAGGCCAACGCACGCTTGTTCCGCTCGATATTGCCTCTGTCACCACGGGCGGCTCTGCCGTAACCGCCCTTGCCGCCGGGCACGCAACGGCAGGTGGTTTTATCTACAATCCCACCGTTGCCACTGTCGCGCTTTGCATCAACCAGATCGGCGTCGCGAGTGGCGTGTCCAGCGCAGGGAATACAACGTGCATCCAACCTGGACAGCCTTACAATATCGTTCCCTCGGCAAATGCCGTGTCAGTGATTTCGTCCGACTCGACGCACGCCTTTAGCGGGATGGGGTTGCAGTAACATGAACAAGCTCTTTGCGCTCTCGGTTCTTCTGCTGTCTAGCGTGGCGTTTGCTCAGACTCCGAATTACGGTCCACAGTCTTTGAGTACAACGGCAGTAACGCAGCCCGCTGGCGATAACAGCACGAATGTGGCCACAACCGCGTTCGTAGCGGGCGGCTTCGCCCCGCTTGCCTCACCAACGTTCACTGGCACGGTGACGATACCCAGCGGCGCAAGCATCAGTGGCTTCGCCCCGCTTGCCTCACCAACGTTCACCGGGACGGTGTCTACTGGGCCAATTTCGCTTTCGGATCCTAGCACAAGTGCCACAAGCTCTTTGACCATATCGGCTACGTCCGATACAAGCGGTGCTAACCTCAAGCTAACTGGCAATGGCGGAACAACGCCGTCCAAGTATATACGCGCGCAAAGTGGAAACCTCAATGTATTAAACAACAACTACACCGCCAACATTTTGACTTTGGATGATGCCGGCGACCTCACCGTTACAGGTAGCATGACGGCGACCACGCCATCCGCTGGTGATAACAGCACGAAGGTGGCCACGACTGCGGCCGTCATGGCGAACTTATATTACGACGTGCAGACCTTCGCCGTTTCGGGCACGTGGACCAAGCCGACATTCTGCGGCTACACCGGCATCACCTGCATCTCACGCGCACGGCTGATCGGGGGCGGCGCGGGCGGAGGCGGCGGCGCTATGGAGACGCTGGGCACGGTCGGGACTGGTGGCGCCAGCGGTGGCGGCGCAGCATGCATCGACTGGACAGCGTTGACTGCGAACTACACTGGGACGGTCACGGTCACGATCGGGGCGGGCGGCGCGGGCGGCGCCGGAGCAACGTCGAATGGCCCGGGCACGGGCGGCACGGGCGGCAACAACTCTACGTTCGGCAGCTACAAAACGGCATACACCGGCAGTGGCGGCGGTGGCGGACAGACCGCTGGGGGCAGCACAGGTGGCGCGTCCGGTGGCACGGGGGGCATCGGAGGGTCAACAACAAGCCAGACCATTGGCGCAATTGCGGGTGGTGCTGGAAGTATCACCACTACCAATGCTACCGGCGCGCAGAATGCCGGCGGTTCAGGAAGCGCCGTTGTGGGTAGTAATTCTGGTGCTGCGGCAATCTGTGTAAGTGCGGGCGGTAGCGGGGGCACCCTGCTCGCTGCCAGCGCAAGCGCGGGGGGCGTCGGAGGGTCATCTATCGGTGTTCTTGTTGGTGCCGCCGGTGCCAATGCGTCGATCGGCACGGCGGGCAGTGGAGGAAACGCGGCCGGCAGCGGTGACTTGTTCCCCGCGACTGCGGGACCAGGCGGCGGTGGTGCTAACACAGGTGGCCTCGGCGGTGCCGGCGGTGGTGCTGCAACCGGTGCCTACGGCTGCGGCGGTGCGGGCGGAGGTGCCGGCACAACCGGCGGCGGGGCCGGCGGGGCAGGCTGCGGCGGTTATGCCGTCGTGACCACGCAAGGATATTCATCGGGATTGTAAGGAGACGATCATGGGCAACTACGTTTTGCTGTTGGCCGCGCCGACGGTGATGAGCGACGGCACTACACAACCTGCCGGGACGCCGGTTGAGCGAATAACTTGGGACGGGGTGAGCCCCTACTATCCGGCGGGATACACGGTGGTGCCCGACACCGGGCAGGTTTGTTACAGCCCGGTCGTAGCGCCATCTCCGCTGATGCCGCTGTCGCAATACATGACTTTGGTCCCTCAAGCGATCCGCCTTGGCATGTGGTCCAAAATGGTAAGCGACACGACGCTGGCGGACAATTACAATGCTTGGATGAATGTCGTGGTGGTGAATGGCGGCATAGTCGATGTGACGCAGCCGGCCCTCGCGACGCTGCTCAACTATTGCGTGTCGAAGTCATACATGACGCAGGCCCAGGTGAACGCGCTCCTTGCGGTGCCGCCGACCTGAGCCCCCTGTTGGAAGGATGCGCAATGACAGACAATTCCGAACACCTACCTCATGTTGAAATGGACCGGACCGAGACGCACATCCTCCAGATCGTTAAGTTGGAATGCACCAATCTGTCTAACCAGATCAGCGGCCTGAAGGAGTTGATGTTGTCGATTGCCAAGGCCGCCGACATGGCATCTACCAAAGCCGAGGCCGCGCAGGAACACATAAACAGCACGTCCAACGAATGGCACACGACGCTTCAGGATTTCACGGCGAGGGTAATGACGCGACAAGATGTCGAGCAGCGGTTTAACTCTATGGACAAACGGTTGACTGAGATTGCTAAACAGGTTGCGGAACGTGGCGGCACGCTGGAAGGCATGAGTCAATTCATCCCCTGGATGCTCATGGCCGCCGCTTTGGTTGTTGCGATAATGTCGTGGAACTCTGCTCGGCAGTCGGCGGGGTCTTCCGTCGTTGTGGATCACCCTGTCGCGACTCAGCGGAAATAGGAGACTGAAATGACAGAAGCGGTATCAAGTTTTGAAACATGGCTGACCTTCGCGGTAGGGTCTTCCGAGACTGAGCCCGGAGGCGAGGAGGGCGGCTATTATGACGATCCGAGCGGCGGCCCAACGTGGCGCGGCATCGAATTGTCAGAGTGGCGCGATCATCGTAACGATCAGACCCTCACCGGCGCCGACATGCGCAAGCTACTGCACCGTAGCGAAATTGGATTCATTGCCGCTGCGGGCTACTGGCTCCCCATGCGGTGCTGCGATATGCCGGATGGCGTGGATATCATGATGCAAGATCATGGATTTAACGCTGGACGGTTCGGTGCTGCTATATTGCTCCAGGAAATTTTGGGTGTGACCAGAGATGGCCGTATCGGGCCTTTGACGCTGCTGGCGCTCTCGGCGCGCGACCCCAAGGAGATTATCCTACAATTGCAGAAGAGCATGGAGACGGACTATCGAAGTAAGCGCGAGTTTGCGCAAGATGGTGCCGACTGGCTCGGGCGACTCGGTCGCTGCACATCGTTGGCGATCAAGTTGGCCGCAGCGGCTTCCATTGAGCCGATCGGCGATGTGTCTCAAACAACAGGAGATGACGCATGAGTTTCAAAACGTGGGTGCAACAGCCCTCTACTATCCTTGGTATCGGTCTGTTCGTCGGCACTGCCGCCGGCACTGCCGCCTATCTGGTAAGCGGTAACGCTACGCTGGCGGTGGGTATCGCAACAGGGGTCTGTGGCGTCCTTGCCATGGTGCTGCCGGAGGCGCCGACCACCCAAGCCGACGTTAACAAGTTGGCAAACGACATGATTGCTGCCGTGGCGGCGAAGAATTGGGCGGCCGCATCAAGCATCATCGCGGATATCGCGGCCGTCGCGCACGATGTTCAAGCTATCAAGGATACGCAGACGACTCAAGTCGCCCGCGATGCTCACGTCGATGCAGTATCGGCAGCAAACCATCAAAGTAACGCTGAAAGCCGCGGGTAATCTTATGAACATCTCTCGCCGCACCCTCGGGTGCATCTCTACCGCCGCGATCCTGGCCGCCGCTGGCGTGGCGGCGTGCAGCACCAGCACGACTACCGCTTCGCAGGTCGCAACCGACGTGAGCCTGATCGCATCAGGTCTGTCGTCCGCGATCACGGCGATCGCAGCAATTCCCGGTGTGCCGGCCACCATCGTCACACAACTCCAGGGTTATCTTGCCACAATCAAGACCGACGCTGAGCAGGTGGCTACGGCTACGGCTTCGGCTTCGGCCGACGCTAACATTGTGCAAGAGATCGCGTCCACCGTACAGACGGTGGCCGATATCGCGTTGCCGCTAATCCCCGGCGGATCGGCAATCGTGCTGATCATCAATGCGGCGATATCGTTGCTGCCGACGATTCTGGCCGTGGTCGGCGTTACCAGCGCCACGCGGACGCTGCCGGTTTATACGCCGGATCAAGCGCGACTAATCCTGCGTGCCGCGATGGTGAAGTAACGGGAGGCGCTCGATGGTCGATCATCGCAGTGTCAAGCTCGGCCGTCGGCCGCCTCACGTCGGCGTGATCGTGCCGAAGCTGGCGGACTTCCGGCGTCGTGCGCTGCCGCCTCCGCCACCGGTGTGCAAGCGCAGCGATATCGTCTCTGAATGGGGGATGCATCTCAACGATAAAGTCGGCGACTGCACCATTGCGGCAGCGGTGAACGCCATCCAGACCTGGACCGCAGCCAACGGCGCGCTCTGGCGTGTGTCCGATGAGGTGACGCTTGCCCGCTACAGCGCCGTGTCCGGCTACCAGCCGGGCAAGCCCGAGACGGACATGGGCGCTGTCGAGACCGACGTGCTCGGCATGTGGTCGCAGCACGGTTGGGACATCGGGCGGCAGGGCGAGGATGTGACCCTGTGGGCGGCGCTGCAACCGGGCAACGATGCCGACGTGCGCGAAGCGATCTACAACTTCGGGGGCATCTATATTGGCCTGAATCTTCCCGACAGCGCGCAAAATCAAGCCGTGTGGGACGTTGGCAGTGAGCCTGGCACCTGGGGCGGTCACGCTGTATGGGTGACTGATTACGACGCCGACAGCTTGGCCTGCATTACCTGGGACACGGTGCAGCGCATGACCAGGGCCTTTTGGCGGTGCTACTGTGAGGAAGCCTATGCGCTACTCAACCGGGATTGGTTGGACACTTCTTCGGTATCGCCCGAACATCTGGATCTCTACGGGCTGCACAGTGCGCTGGACGCGATTACGGCCTGATGCAACGGCGGGAATGCTGCGATAAGATCGTTTTTTTGCGCCTCGTGTTCCATCTTTGCCGCCTCCGCCGTTCCTACCGCCCATGCCGCCGCTCGCGCGATCTCCGCCGCCGCCTCCCCCGCCCACCACGCCGCGTACGCTGCCGCCGCCACCGACTCCGCCGCCCACCATGCCGCCTCCGCCGCCGACTCCGCCGCCCACCATGCCGCCTCCGCCGCCTCCCCCGCCCGATGCGCCTCCGTCCATGCCGCTCGTGCCGCTGCCGCCTTCGCACTTGCTTTTTGTCCTAGTGTGCGCAGATTAATATCGGCCCCAGCACACCACTCTGAAAGAAGTTCCACGATCTCGCATGGCGCCGATATACGACGCAGCGACGGAATCAGGACGGATATTAAAGCGCGCCGCACCTGGACATTTTCGTAGTGCAGCGCGCGAACGCACCACCAGGCGTCGCTCATGTCATTAGCAACCGCGATATCGCCAAGCGATATGCGTGTCTTCAAATCAATAGAGGCCTCGGTCTGTCCGAGATAGCGCAGCAAAGAGATCCACCCGGACCGACACGGACGCTGAGCACGGATGGCGTCGAGAGTCAGAGTGCAGTCAAGAGAGAGGGTCATTCTTTTCTCCATGTCGTCAATTAATAATTATGCTTGAGCACTGCTTGATCACTGCTACCAGGATTGCCACCGTAACTATGAGCCAGCACACATAGACGGTGCAGAGCAACCGCCAGGAAAACGACCACCACCGCTCTTCGGCGCGGTCATCGGCCGGCATTTGCGCCCGACGTTTAAGTTTCTGGCTCATTTGCGCCCGACGTTTAAGTTTCTGGCTCATTGGCGATCGGCGAGGTAGGCGCGCGCGTCTGCGCACAGGCTCCCCGCGCCATCTCAAGGGCGATGAAGTCACGGTCAAAAGCGTGCCAGATGGCGCGCAGTATCTCGGCGTTCTGGCCGCCGTTGATGCGTTCGTCTGCCAGCGCCAGCGCGGATTGCAGAAACGCATGCTCCGCGCGCTCCTTGCGCTCCGTAATGCTGGACCGATACCCGGAATTGTACTCGGACGGCGCTTCCATCACCTTGCAAACCGCGCCTGGCCCAGCGGCGACGAACAGTACCTGGCCGCCGTCCTTGGCGGAGATCAGCACCATGTCGCCCGCCGCCATCATGTGGCTGGCATCGTCGAAGAAACCGCGCGAGCAGCTTTCCGCCCCCGCCGCCTCCGCCTTGTAGTGCCACAGAGTGAAGTCGCGTGTGTACGTCAGCACAGACAGATTGTTAATATCAACGTTCATGACTTGATCCTCCTAAATCTTGGCGGCTGCACGTCGCACGGCAGCACGATAACTTTGCCGCCATCCTCGGCCGCATCGAGCAACCGCGTATCTTGGATGGCATCAGCCACCATTTCGTCAAGAGCGCGTTCTTGTCCGCGCCATTTGTATGCAGCATCAATCAGATCGCGTGCAAGACTAACAACTTCGCGAGCCGACAGACCGCGTCCTGCTGCCGCTAGTTGATCGGCGAGCGCACGCAGTTTGAGCGATGTGGTGATCATGGCGATGCCTTCAGGTCCTTCTGCAATTCGCGCCAGATAACTTTTTGTTGCCAATCGTCGGCAGTGATGAAGAACTTCTCGGGATGACGCAAAAACTCATTGAGCTCATTCGAAGAAAGTTCTGGAAGTCGGCACCCATCAATGAACGACAGCGCCTTTAGTGCGTTTAGAAATTCATTTTTGGTCACTTTTTCAACTCCCTGTTGTGTTCCATACTGGCACGTTCCGCATCCGATGCCGCCTCACTGCGAGCAGCGGATTTGATGTCGTTTATTATTGAGCGAAGTTGAGCGAATTCTCCTTTCCGATGAGGAAGGCTGTCCTCAGCTTCGCTGATGTGCCCTTCAACTTGCGTGATCCTGAAGAGCATTTGCTTGATTGCTCCAGCTTCTTCTCGTGTCAGATCGCGATCGTGCTCACTCATGGTTTCCATCCTAATTTTGCGATCAGCAGTGCGAGCGCCATGTCGGCGATATCTACGCGCCCCCCGCGCAGAACCCACTGGATCGCTAGAAGTTCGTCCGTGATAGACTGGACCAGTTGACGATCGGACATCACATGACGATCGGACATCACACAGCCTGCGCCGGGAATACGCATTTCACTCATGACTTTTTTTCCAAAGCTAACCATACCGCGCAAGATGCGCCGTCAGTAGCTCCCATATATGCTTTGTTCAATTTGTACAGGTGCTCGAAATCTCTCTGTGCCTGCGCCGAATTTCCTTTCGTCCAGGATTCAGGCATCGGTGGCAGTGTAGGCGTCGGAAATGTGCATTGATAAATATGTCCAATCCTCGCCACTCTGCGGCCGGCCTTGTCTAGAGGAACATCGAGATAACGACAGGTGCGACAGGATCGGGTCATGGCTCGGGCACCAATACTAGTTCGGATTTAGCTCTGGTGCAGATTACATACATGATGTTACTCTCCTGTATCTGTTCCCATTCTTGGCGCGAGCGTCGGCCACCAGTCCTTGGCAGTATCCAATATACCTTGGACCATTCACGGCCCTTAGCTTTGTGACCGGTGCAGAGTACAGCAACGCTTTTCACGTTGTCTGCAAAGAGCAAAGCGATCTCATCAAGCAGATCGAGCACGGTGTGTTTGCCTAACGCACGGCAGCGGTCGATGATGACAAACAGCGTCGCAATCTTGTCTTCGATTTCCTGCTCACGGCGCTCGCTGCCCGCTATGCGCGCCTTCTCGACCTCGTGCTTACGATGCTGCTCAAGCCGCTCGGCCAACTTGTCCAGCGTCTTGACCTTCCAGCGTTTGGCGAGGATGGCGAGCCCTTGGCCGATATCGCGTCCTTCGACGCGGCAAGCAACGCCCTCCTTGATCATACTGTAAGCAGTTTTGATCAGCGGAGCGGTATATCGGCATAAGATCGCGTCTGTGCTGGCGACAGCATCTTGTAAAAACCAAGGACGTTGGTCGGGCATATGATCAGGCGAGGCAGGTAATTTATCGAGCGTCACTTCCCGCACAATGCCCTCCGGCGCTGACTCATGCGCCTGGATGTGCTTCACCCACTGATGCGCATAATTGACGACCGCCTTCGGGCAGCGGTAGGACACGGTCAGCGGCAGACGGATACAGCTGAATTCCTCCACGATGCGGTCAATGCTATCTGCCCCGGCACCGGTGAAGCCGTACACAGCCTGCCGATCATCTCCTACACCCACGAAACGCCCGCCCGGCTTGAGCATGCGGCGCGCAGCCTCACGGCGAGCGGGATTGATGTCTTGTAATTCATCAAGTAAAACCCAATCATTCTGGAAGAACCGCGCGCCGAAAGCGAGCGGTGCGTAAATCATGTCGTCAAAGTCGATGATCTCGCGGCACTGCTCCTTGCTGCGCATCGAAATTGTAATCACCCATTCGAGCGCGGCGGGCAGATAGACGCTCTCCGGCAGGTCTTCGTCTGCCGAGAAGTGCTCGACCAACTCAAGCCATTTGTCGAGGCCACGGAAGCCGAACTTGCCTGGAACGCCGATCAGGTATTGTTTACCGAAGCTGACCATCTTGGCGATGAAGGGAAACGCCTGCTTGATCACGACGCCATCATTGCCGCCGATCTCCTCGGCATATCGCGTGATCAGATTGCCGACCTTACGATCATCGACCTCGACTTTCGGATACATCTGTCGCCACGCCGAGAAGCAGGCGGCGTGGACGGTCGCGATGTAGAACTTCTTGCCGAAGTCGGGATCGCGGCGCTTGCTGCGCTCCTGCTCAACACGGTCGCGTATCTCCTGCGCAGCCGATTTATTATAAGCTCCGAAAAATCCGCGCCCCTCCATCAAGCCGAGACCTTGCACAAGCGTGGTAGTTTTGCCGCTGCCGGCCACCGCGATCACGACCGCAGAGCCCTTGCCGCCCTCGATCCAGTCGAAATATGCCTGCTGTTGCGGGCTGGGCGCGAAGCCCTGCGCTCGCTTTTGATGTGCGAAGGCGGCCGGAGCTGCGAATGCGCCATTAAAGCCCGTTTTTCCGTCAATAGAATCGGGTGCGGCGCTTTCCGGCGGCTGCTGCATATCCGGGAGGATGGGAAGCGGCGTCAGCGCCGTTGTAAACAGCGCGGGATTGGGTGGTTTTTGAACGGCCATCGGGTGCTCCCTTGTGCTCGGGTTGTCAGCTCATATATACCGCGGATCGGTTATCGGTGCAAGTTAAACTTTTAATCCCGATCACGCAATAGCGAGCGGCTATGCATGATCACCGATAACATGTCCCGCCCTTCTTGCACATAGCCAAGGATTTTGCGTTCGACAGGTGAACAAACCAGGTCATCGAGCAGCAGCACCCGCTCGCCGCGCGCTAACGGCCGCGATTCTGCTTGCTGGCGTACCGTTGGCGAAATCGGGCTTTCGTAAAATAGCAGGTAATCGGCCATCGGCAGGTTAATCGAGGTGCCGCCCTTGGCCGTGTTCGCCACCAGGAACCGGACGCTGCCTTTCTGGAAAGACTCGATGACCAGTTTCGGATTCTTAGTGCTGCCGTGCAACCAAGTGTGCGCTATCTTGGCGCGCTTGAGCCGCTCACAGATCATCTGTCCGCTATGGATGAACTCGTGGAAAATTACGCACTGTGTGACGCCGTCATATTCTTCAAAGAAGGAAGAAAGCCACTCTAGCTTAGCATTGCTCTCGAAGTTGACAGTCCGCGTCTCGCCGTTGTTGTCGATGAAGGGCAGGAATCCGGATGCTATCTGACGTAGCCTCACAAATGCGTTACTGATCTCTTGCGTCTCACTATCCTTCATCTTGATTACTTTGTCAACCATATCGTTGTAGGCTTCGCGCTGATCGCCGCGCATCTTGAGATCGACTTGGCCGCGGAGCGTATTGAGCTTCCGCACCTCTGACAGTTCATAGCTCATTGCGCGGCCAGCCAGCCGTGACTTGAGCAGAGGCAGCTTTGTCTTGTCGAATACAACCTCTGACCGCTTCATGAAGGGATTACGCCGGGTTTTCCCGAACGCTGCTTCAAAGAAGTAGTAATTGCGTCCTAGAGTCTCACCGCTGTCGATCAGGAATGTCGATGCCCACAGTTTGAAAGCATCGCGACCAACTGGCGTGCCGGATAGTCCCAGCCGACAGTTACAGTTTTGCACAAGCGCCGAGGCGATATTGAAACGGTTAGTTGTGTGATTGCCAGCTAGATGGATTTCGTCGATCACGACGGAGGTAAAATACTCACCAGCGAGCCGGGCGGCATCCATCATCGGGTAAAGCTTAGATACGCCTTTGCGGCTCTTCCGCTTTTGCGTGAATAACTGCTGGAGCGTTGACCAGGCAACGATAACGATATCGGCTCCGCCCTCGCACGCTCCCAGGAATCTGTCGAGCGAGTCCGGGCCGGATACAACGGTCGCTGTGCATAGCGTGGAATGGATAGTAGTCTGCGCTTCCCAAACGTCAACGCCGACAGGCGAATGCGCTATCACAAGCCCCTTGCCCCGCGACCATCCTGCCGCTTTACAGCAGCGCAGCCAGTCTAATGCAATCTTGGTCTTGCCGAGCTGCATCCAGAAATACAAGAGCGCGCGGCGCTGCCATAACGCGAATACCAAGCCCTCGATCTGATGCTGACGCGGCTCGGGACCAAAGTGAACGTATGGCGCGTCGACTATCTTATAGATGATATCGTAAAGCTCGGCCGCTGACTTGCCCTTGAACTCCGGATGCTCGGGCGGCGTCCAGGCTAGAAACCGCTCAATCGCTTCGGGCGAGATTGCCACTTTTTAGAACAGCTTCTTTGGCATTCTGCTATCAAACGCGCCGGTTTGTTTTTGTATTATTTTAAGAGCTTCGCGAGCATGTTTCAGCCGATTAGAGAGTATATTTATCTGTCTGTTTTTGCGCGCGACAAAGGATTCCTCCGCTTCTTTCACGGTCGGCGTCGCCCACCGTTTTTTCGCAGAGCGTAACACAAACCTCCCATTTTCTAGCCGCGCCCCGCATGGAGTTAGTTTCCGAACTCGGTATCTGCGTAGCTTTACTTGAAGTATGGGGGTATCAAGTGGGAATTCAAACTCATCTACTCCGGACGAGTAAAGTCGGTCTTCGTAGCGGTACCAATATTCTTCTTGGTCCATAGATTAGTCCTCCTGTTTCCCGTTGCCGGTCAGCCGGTCTACCTCAGACTCTAAGAATTTGGAGAAGTAGCACGAGTCGAGACAGAACTGGCAAGTGGCGTAGGATTGAGATATCAGCACTATATACTTGTCGCGCGCATCACGCGCCGCGGCGACCAGCACCCGCGCCATTCCAAGCTCTTTTTCCTCCGGTGTCTGCGAGTAGGTGAGCACGGTGTCGGCGGTACCGATCTTACTCCAATCTTCCGCCACCATGCCCGTGGTCACGGTGCGCGTCGTCTCGGATGAGCGGTTGCCTTGCGTGACAGCGACCACCGCCATATTGCGCGCCACGCCAATGCCGCGAAGCTGCGCGAAGAGTTTGCCCAGGTTGACGCGCATATCGCGCACATCGCCGACCGCCATCAGGTCGGGATAGTCGATGATTAATAGATCAGGAACGAAGTTCTCCGCGCGCTCAAGCACATCCAAGTAAGCGTTAAGCTGCGCGATGGTCAGTGTGGAGGTCGGGAATTCTTTGATGAGCAGCTTGCCACGTAATGCTGAAAGCCGCTTGCCGAGCTGTTTACGTGCTTCCGGTCGCAGAACCTCCGGTGTCAGGACATCATGTTCGATTGACAGACAGCGGCCGAGCGAGTCGTGCTTAAATATAGGCACGCGTATGCTGGCATCGCGGCTGTCTGCCGACATAGCGAACAAAGCTTGAGTATATCGCTTGGCAGTAAGCTCCTCACTGTTCTCAAGCGTAATGTGCAAAGCTCTCTGATGATGCAGGATCGCGCGCTTGCCGACCCCCACTAGCCATATGCTCTTCCCTTTTTTGGGGGCGGCGATTAACAGGGTAAGCGTTTTGCGGCGGGGCCGCACGCCGAGATCATCGAGCACGTCGATGTCAGAGGAGAAGAAGTCTTCATCGCGCTGGTCAAGGAATGACAGCGCACGCTTGGGATCATTGAGCCAGATGCCGGGCGTTTGTTTTGGCGCTAAGTCCTGCTCGAACAGCGCCTCGCGTGCTTTGTCGATATCGCCCTCGTTGAGCGCATCGGCGGCCTGCTCGACCGCCATAGACAGCTTGCGCATAGCAATGAAATGCTGCAACTGCTCAAGCACGAACTCGGGCTGGAGAGTAGCCTGTAGTTCCTCCATTGTATCAAGCGTGCGCTTGAGCATGATGCCTTCGTCACCGCGCCGCAGCTTGTCTTCAAGCAGGTCGCGCAAATGGCCCTTGGGCGGGGTATTATATCGTTGTAGATGATCAATTGCTTTCTCGGCGATCTCGCGGTATGCGCGCGTCGAGAATAGTTCGGCAGGCACTTGCATTGACACGTTGGCGGCGTGCTGGTCGCTCCAGCATAGAACTGTAAGTGTGTTGTCTTCCAAAGAGTGAGTAAGAAGGGCTGCCATTTCTCTACCCTTCCCGACCTATCAGGAAATGCGCTGTACAGAAGAGCCAGTATTAGTCTTTGTGACCTGCCAGACTTCTGAGAACATCCCGGCATCGAGTGCCCGGTGATCGACAACCCAAACTGTCTTTCCGGTGATTTGTGCGCGCCGCGCCAGGCAGTCGAGCAAATCGGTGATGCCTTCCGGGCTTAACCATGCAGAGGGCTCATCCCAAATCTCAAACGTATAGAAAACGCCGGCCATTCGCTGGATTAGTGATGCCAGGCCGATAGCGACCGCGAGCCGGATGCGCTGCCCCTCGCCGCCTGACCAGGCTTCCCACACGCCTGTTGCCTGCGGCGATGTCACAACAATTTGCACGCCCTGTTTCATCGACCCGGACTTGGTCTCGACCTCAGTAACGAAGTCGATGGACCAGCCAATCAAGCCCAGTGATTGCGCGGCATTGGCGACCTCCAGCCGCAGCAGATCAAGTGACTGCTTGGTTTGAAATAGGCGCACCCGCTTGAACCCCTGCCGCCAGTAATCGAGGGAGGCGAGCTGTTCCTTCATGCTGCCAAGTTTAAGCCGTTGCGCCCCGATTTCACGCTGTAGCGCGCTGCGTTGGGCACGGACGGACTCGCGCCGGGCAGTGTGCGGATTGGTGACAGATGCTTCGCGTTCGGCCGCTTCGACTGCTAGATCGACCGTGCGCTGTTGACGCGTGATAGCAGTCTCGGCGGCTGATAATGCGCCTCTAGCCATCTCATAGTCAGCGTCCCGCTTCCGCTTCTTCGTTTCGGCTGCTGCCAAAACATCCTTGTCATACGCAACCGCGGCGTCGATCCGCTGCATGGTTACGACGATAGATGCCGCCTTTGTCTCATGTTTGTGTAATTCAGCGACAGCGAATGCGGCTGTAATTGGTTGCGAGCACGTGAGGCATTTGTCGGGCGCTTTGCGGAAGAACGCCGCCTCTCTGTTCTCGCGTCCAAGCTCAGCATCTAGTCCACCAAGCTCGCGACCTTGGGCAGAGAGAGAATCGTGTAGCGCGCGTATTTGTTTATCTAGCTCGTTGTCAGGGGCAACAAAGGCGAGCTGAACTAAGACAGCACAAGCAAGCTGATGTTTTTTCGCCTTGGATAGCTCGGCTTCCTCGATATCAACGCGGGCGATTGCTGCCTCGACTACAGCATCGTGCTTAGCATTCCAAGCGTCTTCACATGCGCGGATAATGTCTTCGCTTTCCAGCCCTTCCAGCTTGCCGCGCGAGAAGGCCAACGCTTTCTCGATCGTTTGCAACTCCGCGGTCAGCCCGCGGTAGCGCGCATTGGCGGTATCGGATGCGCGTAACCACAGACCGAGATCGAGCACTTCGTCCAGTAGCGCGCCGCGCTCGGGAACGGTCAGGTCGATGAACAGGCGTACCATCTGGCCAAACAAGACGCTGTGCATAAAGCGAGCGCGGGAGATTCCTAGCACTTCGCGCTCCAGCTTGTCTTGCTCGATCGGCTGCCTATTTAGCAATAGTCTATTAGGCGAGCCGAACCGCTCGATCATGAACGGCGCATCATTGATAGTCAAGTCAACGATCACATGTACGTCCTGCTTAGCTGCCGGGTTCTGTTTCCGCGACCAGTTCATCAGATCGGACGCACGTAAGTTACGCGCGGAAAACCCGAATAAACACCAGCAGAGCGCGTCCCATATCGTGCTCTTGCCGGCGCCGTTGCCGCCCAATCGCGGCTCGACTTCATTCTTGCCGAACAGCATATGCAGCCCGCCAGGCTTGCCAAACCCGATAGTCGTGCTGCCGGCGAAGGAGCGGAAGCCCTCAATGGTCAGGGCGCTGAGTTCCAATCGTTTCATGATGCCTGATTACCGATCGTTTCCTCAAGCAGTAACAGGCCCGCATCGAGGGCCGGCCCCTCGATACCTTCTGACGCTGCGAAGGCGCGCAAAACGTTGCCAGGCGTTTTATTAAGTACGTCTCCCTGCGCTGCGGCCCCGCGCCTGCGGATCGTGCTCACCTCGACATCAATTGAGGCGATTGTCACGTTATGCTCGGATGCCCAGGCGCGGATTGCTTCCTCTTCGACCGGCCATTGCTCAATGCGGGAGAACGGGATAGTCGCGCGGATACGAGCTTGATCGCCGTCCGATAGTTCCGCGCTGTCAAGATCGGCGGCACTGGTGATGGACACTATCGCCTTGCGGATTGCAGGCAGGAGCACCTCTGTTGCGGTACCACGAGCGTCGAGCAACAGAAACCGGCAGGGGTGCTCATCGCCAAAGCTGACATGATGCGGCGCTCCAATATAAGTGATCGGGCCGATGACTTGCGGTAGATGAATATCGCCCGAGTAAACTTTCACGCCGCGCGGGAATATACTGGTGTCGAGGCCGGTGACAGGATGGCCGTTCGCTGCAATAGCGCCATCAACGGGCTGGTGCATGAGGACAGTAAACTCTGGCCGGAAGTCGATGCTCTTCCATGCCTCGGTGGGATCGGGCGCGAATGGCAGAGAGATAATGTTACCGGATCGCTCGGGTTGCGTGATTACGCGGAACCCGGAATCAGCGCCGAAGGCATAGTTAAGTGCCGCCCAGAAGGGCTCACCAGTTAATGGCATGTCGTGGTTGCCAAGAATTAGCTCGATCCGGGCGCCGTTATCAATCAGCGCGCGCATCTCGCGCAGCATTCTATTAACAAGCGCGCCGCTGTGCCTGTCTTTTTTGTCTGTCAAATCGCCAACGATGTGCAGATGCGCGCACTTGTACGCGTCCAGTACCTTACGCACATGCTGGAATACCTTCCAGCGATAGTCCTCCGCCGCATTATCTGTTAAATGTAAATCGGCCGTGCATAGACGAAGCATGTTATTGCACCGAGGAAAGTGGGCGGCGTTTCACGGTTAACATGCCGGCAGCCTCGCTTACAAACGCGCGCGCCTGAATATAGAACATTAGGCAGGGCAGCGTCGTCATGAAGTAGCGATTATGTAGTCGGTGCGCGATGAACTTGCCTTTCGGGTAAGCTGCCGCCCATGCAAGCTCGCCCAATCGGTGCGACATGATCACTAGCGGCACAATCCGGTTCTGTTTGGCGATCACCAGGAAATGGACATTCGCCTGCGCCGCCTGGATTTGCGCGTGATGTAGAGTCTTTGCAAGGAATGATGTACCCTCTAAGTCGAGCAAAAAAGGCAGCATGCCTAGATCTGCGTAGTGTTTACACTCGATCAAAAAAGTCTGGAGGAAACTGTAGGCCAGCGGATGTTTAGCCATAATGTCGCCTGGTATCCCGGCCGCTTTGTCATCTGAGGCAACGCGACGGGTAAACGATCCGCCGGACAGCACGTTGCGTGTGAACAGGTCGGCGCGCTTGTCGTGAGTCAGCCAAAAGCTAAGCTGTCGGCCGACAACACGTTCAAACTCAGCGCCCTTTTCGTGTCCACGACCTGGTAACATCACGTCACCATTCTGAATGAAGTTTCTCAGTATTTTCTCACGGTCGGCGCCAGCTCGGATTCGATGTGCTGCCAATGCTTATATACCGCGGCGCGTAAACTTTCGCGCAGCTCAAAGAGTGCGTGCGGATCTTGAGCGTGACGCGCGTCGGAGAGGAGCTTCCTCGCGTCTTTGTCAGTGATACCAAGGAGGTCAATCGCTTTGTGCTTGACCAACCAGTTAATCATGCTGGCTTCATCGTCGAAGCCGTAGTTAAAAATCACAACGAGCTCGGCTTCGCGAAAAGGTATCCCCACCTTGTTCTTCTTAGTGCGGGCGAGTACAGAGGTGCCGATCACGCGATCGACGCCTAGTACCGTGCGCTTGATCTTGCTTGTCTCCGCCAGCCATAGCACTTGTGAAGCGTAGAAGTCGAGTGCTCGGCCACCGCTGCGCTTCTTTGTTTCACCGAATGTGACGCCGATATTGTCACGTATTTGCGAGATGATAACGAGTAGGCAGTCGGCATCACGGATGTCACCGATCAGCCGGCGGAACATCTCAGAGATCGCCTTTGGCTTGCCCACGCCCCAGGTGCTTTCGCCAAATGCGCGCCCATGCTCGGCGTCATCAGAAAGCGCGTCGAGCGAGTCAAGGATGTGCATACACGGACGCTTGGCGCCAACCCGATCCTTGAGGAACGCAACGACATCCTCGTAATATGCCTCAACGGTGTCAATACGCGCCTTACCCTCTTCGGTAAGTCGGACGCCTGGCGGGAAACCGACCGCCTCTGCCCAGGAGCGTAGGAAGGCGTTCTCCGGCTCGACGTAACGAATATCTACAGTGTTGTATTTGCGCGCAAAGTTGGCGCACGCCTCGATGGCGAGCAGCGTCTTGCCGGATGATTTGTCGCCGACGATATTGATCACCCGACCACGTGCCCAGCCGCCCCCAAGCACGCAATCAAGCAGGAACGACCCCGACGAAATGAAGCTGTCAGGGAAGTAACTGGCCGGTCGATCAACGATCGGTGCAACAACGACGTGGCGCTTGACCATGTTTAACGGCCCCGGAAGGCCGGGATACCGAGATCGGGCGCCCAGCAGTTCGCCGGCAGCCTGCCATATTGGCAGAAAACGTCGATGGGGATGCCGCCGCCCGGGTACCAGAAAGCGGCGACACGCAGATAAACCGGATCGAGCGCAAGTACAAGCCGATCACGGATCACCACCGTCGCTTCCTCGTGGAAAGTCCTGAAGGTACGGAATGAGCTCAAGAACAGCCTGTAGGACTTGGATTCGATCAGCCAGTTTCTCGGCACGTAATCAACGTAGATTGTCGCGAAATCCGGCTGGCCGGTCACTAGGCACAACGAGGTGAATTCCGTCGCACTTAACCGGATAACTGTTCCCAACATGCCTACGTCCGGGACTGCGATCTTTTCCAGGAATGCTTCATGTGGTGAGGCAGCAATCTCCGAGCGATGACCAAGCTGCGTTAGTTTGTCGGACATATCTTCTCCTTCGTATAGCTGCCCGAGATCGCCCGAGCGACTAGCGTAATCAAGTGGATCAGCGGCCGGTGAGTTTCTCGCGCAGCAACGCAGCGCGCGATTTGCCGGTGACTTCGCCGGATGGAACGGCAGCCGGCGCTGTCGGCCTTGGAGGGGGATCACGGGCAGGAGCCGGGTTTCCGACTTGCTGGTAAAAATCGCCATCATATAGCGGCTCTTCGTCGCCGAAACGTTTCTTGAAAAGTTCCGCGACATCTTCGGTCACGTTGACCACCTCCGGCGGTTCGGGAGGCGGCGGCTCTTCTGCCGCAGGGGGCGACGTTGCCGGACGTGCAGCAGCAACAGGTCGCCGAGCGGGCGATACCGGGGCAGCCGGCTTGTTGGCCACTGCTGTTTGCTCCATGCCGCTGCCGGCAAACAGATCATGCAGTTCTTGGTATTCACGCCAGCGCAGCACCATCGGCAGCGGCAGCGTCGAGATGTATTCGAGCGTTTCCTCGTTAACCGATGACGGCCGCCGGCTAAGCTGGATACCGGTATATTTGACCAGTAAGCCGTCGCCCTCGCGCTCGAAAGAAAGGTCGTAGCCCTCGTTCGGGTCGTCGATGGCATAGACCTGGCCGGTGCGCTTGTCGCGGCTGATCTTGCAGACATCCCGGTCAAGTGTCCAAGGCATCGACCAGACCTGCGGCCCCGCCGCTTCGTCCTTACGGTCGAGCATGTAAACCATGACGCGACGGCTGGGCTTAAGTTCATCGGCCAGGTCTTCGTCGCCGCTGCGTTCCGCCCGCGCACGCGCCTCGCAAAGCGGGCAGGGCATGTTCTTCATTTTCTGTAAACAGATCGCCGAGGCGCGATCCGGACCGATGCCGTAATGCACCCATACATCCAGGCCGTAGTGGTCAGCGCCCTCGAAAGTCGGCGGCAGGATGCGTACGAAGTTGTCACCCTTCTTGGGTGTATATACCTTGGCTTCATCGACGATGAAGCCCTGGTAGTCGCCGCCCTGTTGGGATGCGCGCTTCTCCCAGGCGCTTGGATCACGTTTCTTGTATTGGAAAGCCATGTTATTTCTCCTTGTGTTGAGATTGGTAAAAGTCCTGCTTACTGCGGAACCACGCTGTAAACACGAGTCGAGCGGCTGCGTAGAGGAACACAGCCGTCATCATTGTTAAGATGATCGCCAGTCCGATGAAACGAAGCGTGTCCATCAGGTCCCGCTTGTTACTGCCCGCCGCGTGATGCCCGCCTGGCGGACCTCGTTGATTTCCTTGCGCGCGTTAACCGAAAGCGAGGATGGCGTCATGAAGCCTGCGACCATCTGCTCGGATAGCGTGCGTAACGCCTCCTTCTTATGCCTCAGTGTCTCGACAAGGCTGCGGTAGATTGACGACTCCCGTTCCGCCTCGATTAATGCGGTGCGCGCATCCTGTACCTTGTCAACTAGCGGCAACTCAGAAGCAATGGCGGTCTCCGACCGCGCCTTGCCCTTGTCGTCAAGAACACCGCGAAGCCGGGATGCCGCCACGGCAGTCACGGTGTCGAGATCCATTTTCGCGGTATCACGTAATGCGGTCATTGTCGCCGAAAGCTCCGCCGCCTCCTGGACGAGCTGTGCGATCTCGATCAATTCTTGATCGAAGCGCAGCATATCGATCGCCAGCTTGGTCTTGAGCGCGGCGTATTGGGCTTCGTAAATAGCGGTCATCAGTTATTTCCCCAGCGGTTCATCGCATATAATCCCCTGTGAAAGAGGAAACGTATTCCATGTTCGCCCAGTCAGTGCCGATCGTGCAATCAACAGCGAGCGGGACGATTTGCCAGTCGAAGCGGCACTTGACCATGGTTTCTCCTATCAGCTTTATATACTGAGGCAAACGCCCATCGTCCGGTAACAAGAATGTTAGATCGTCGTGGATGTTAATTCGCGGATGAAGGAAAGGATCACGCTCTTTCAGTGCCATTTGTGACATTGCATTTTGTGCTTCAAGCACGGCCGCGGCAGCCGTTCCTTGGATAGGCGTATTGATAACTTCTTGCCCGGGTAGGATTTGATGGCGCGTTAGCCCGGTGAGCGTGCGCACGCTGCCGGTGTCGGCATATTCGCGGCGCTGCCCTTTGATCCATGCGCGCACGCCGGCAAACATGCTCCAGAACTCGTTAGAGACTTCCTGCATGATCGGAAAGGGCAGCCCGGTACGTTCAGCGCATGATCTGACTGTTGCACCATAAAAAGAGGCGAATACAAAATCGCTCTTAATCAGATCGCGCCCAACTTTGAGGATCTTTTCTTTCACAGACTCGCCAGACTTCTCTACTATTCGATTCCAATAGTCAGGATAAATATCAAGGATCTTGTCGCGCCAGATTGCATGGATGTCTTCACCGCGGATGATGCTGTTGCACAAAGCATTATCGCGCGCCGCACAGGCTTCAATTCGCACTTCAAGCTGCTTGAAGTCGAAGGAGACCAAAACCAAGCCAGGACCGGCGACAACCATTTCCCGAAGCTCGCGCCCCTCCTTGGTGCGCTTAGGGAAGTTTTGGATGTTCGGCGTTTCCGATGACAAGCGCAGCGTCGCCGTTAGCATTGTAGTATATCCGGGATGTATTAGTCCATCCGCATGTAATTTGGCTGCTGAAAGAATCGGGCTAATGTATGTTGAGCGCATCTTGGCAGCGTTACGAAATTCGAGCACAGCTTTGATCAGCGGATGGTCAGGCGACGCTTTGTGCAGTTCCTGGTCACCGGTCGAATAGTGTTTTCCGCCCTTGGTCTCCTTCAACTCAAGCCGGCCGTATTCTGCTAGCGCAGCGCCAACGTCATCGGGCGCGCTGATCCGCCATTCCGTTTGTCGGGCTTGCTCGAATGCGCGCACCTCATAAATTGTTTTGGCGGCTGCCTTGGCCTGGATTGCCTTGTCAGTCCATTTGATGTCGAGCAGCTTGGCCTTCTCAAGATCGATCGGCAAGCCCGCCAGTTCCATTTCGCTGGTGCTGACAACAGATTCGAGGATGCGATGGTAGGACTCTTTCTTGACCTTGCCGTTGAGCTTGCGGAAGATCAGCGCAGAGGCAAGCGCGTCAAGGCCGTTATAGGGTAACACATCCGTGAGCGGATAGGCCATGATCTGCTTGGCGCTAACGCCGGTCAGCCCTTTGATTGCAACGCCTAAATGGATGCGGCTGGCAGTGTTCAGATCGAGCAGTGTTTCCCGCTCGTGGTACAGACGGACCTGCGCCATTGTGTCATCGAAAGGCGCAGGCTCATAGTCGATGCCGCGCTGCCTCGCTGCTGCCACAAACCAGGAATATTCAAAAGCTGCGTTGTGCGCAATCCAACGGAACGCCGAGGTCGTGTACAAGAGCAGATCAAGACCCCAATCCGTTGTACACTCGGGATGCTCGATCGGCCAGGCGCATGTTAACTTGCCGTCGCTGATGGCCGCTGTAATGATCTTGGCGCCGACCAGATGCGGGCGCAGCGCGGATGTCTCGATATCAACGCCCAACGGCTCACGCATCCGCTCGATAATCGACAGAGCCTCACCAGCCGACTTAGGAAGCAGTACGTCGTCCTTACTGATCGCGGCGATAGATGGTTTCGGCCATTTATCTACTTGCTTAAAGAAGGATCGGATATCAGCGCGAAAGACAGGGTACGCAGTCGATCTGTCGCCGCCGCCGCGCAGTACAAATGACGGATGCAGGACGGGGTAATACCAAAGGGTTTGCTCACCGATCTGGACTGGGAACCTGGTGCCGTGGATGCGCGTAATGTTGCTGCCGTCGAAATAGCGTCGTAGCGGAACGCCTCCGACGCCGAGGACGGCCTTGATCTTGTGCTCAGCAATATCCTGCTCCAGGTACACGCTGCACGCATGCGCCTCGCGCGGTGATGGATCGCGATTCTCAGGTGGGCGGCAGCGCACGGTATTTTGCCAGACCAGCCGGTCAAATTCACGGCCCGGAATCACGCTGCGTAATAGTTTACCGGTATTCCCAATAAACTGTGTATTCTGTTGATCCTCGTTTTCGCCAGGCGCTTCTCCTAAAATTAGTATATCGCCGTTGCCGGTCGCGGGCATACGCGGTGAGGAAAGGCGATGCCACTTATTCTTGAGCGGGCAAGCATCGCAGCCGCGCGCGTTTGGCGAAAACAGATTAAGCTGCGTTTCGGCAGGAACAGCGCGATGTCGGCCGACTGCCGTTGCCGGCGCAGTTACAACATCGTTTTGAAAAAAGAAACCCACTAGCCGAGGAACCCCGACCCGGTCGTCTTAGCGGAAGTAACGGTCGTAGAAAGCGGTCTGCGCGCGATCGGCTGCGCAATAGCGGGAGCGGCTGGAGCCGTTTGTAAGGCCGTTACTATTGGCCTCTGCTTGGGTAGCGCGGCCTCCGCCGCTTCAAGCTGCGCTTGCCTCTCAGCGAGCGTGGGTAGCACGCCCCCTGCCTTGCTGACGGCCCGGATACCTTCATAAACCATCCGCACCGCTCCCTCGCTTATACGCATCTGCCGAGCGACGATGTCGGCGGGCGGCAGCATGGGCGCTCCCTGCGCGGCGAATAAACGGCGGAACACCTTTACGGCGTGGCCCATCTCTTTAGCCCAGAATACCGTGCTGTAGTCGTAAGCCAGTTTCTCGAAACGCCGCACGACTTCTGCCGCGTCATCCGCGTAAGCGGGCAGTGGCGTCGGGTCTATAGATGAATCGTTTTGGGCAGCCATGTCAGTCTGATCTCTTTGCACAGGTCCTCCTGCGGGTCTGCGTGCAAGCTATATACCGAGACAATCGGATGGGATTAGCGATCGGCGAGGTAGGCGCGCGCGAAGGCCATTGCCGAGAAGGCAGCATACGGGACATAGGCGGGGATCATGGTGGCAACATACGGGACGTAGGCCACTGTCGAGGCGACATTATACGGGAAGTGGGCGGGGATCATGGCGGCAACATACGGGAAGTAGGCCACTGCCGAGACGGCAGCATACGGGATGCGGGCGGAGGCCATGACGACAGCATACGGGACGCGGGCGGTGCAGACGGAGGCCATGGCAGCACGGTACACCTCGTAGGCGGAGGGCGAAAGTAGATGCTGCGACGCCCATTCAATGTCAAACTCCGGCCCGTATTGGCATGCAAGATCTTCGGTCACGCGGACCGATTCCCCGAAACGCTTCTTGAAAAGAACTACCTGGCTTTTGCAGGCGCCGGCTTTACGAAGTTGGGCCAACGTGATCTGAGCGGGCATATGGACAATTCCTTTTTACGAGCATAGCGGTCATGGTTACTCAAAAAGCCTGCCCTGGCGTTGAGCAGCGCAGTGCGGCGAAAACCATATACGCTCGCGGTGGCTATTATCGCGACCGCTGGTGTTGCCTTGATTACCAAAGCCGCCCTGTGTCTTCCACGACCATTCCGTCCAGTTATAGGGAAACGTGTGCTCGCCGTCGTATCCAGCAAACGCAATACGCATGAGCGGATTGCTTCCTTCCTCGATCGCCCATTTCCGCGCGACATGCGCTACGGTCAGGTCGTCGGTGGAATAAACGTTTTTACTGCGGTTTGCTGCGTCGGAATAGGGCGGGTCGAGAAAAACTCCGGTTAAACCGTGCCCATACGTGACGGACAGCCCGCAGACGCGCGACCAGTCGCCGCAACAGACCCGGACATTGCGCAGTCTACCTGCTAGAGCCTGTATCCATGATAGGAGCGCGTCGCTTTTCCCGGCAAATTTGACACGGTTGATGCCATGCCCCTTCCACAGGTGCGGGCGCTTGCAGTTAATGCCTCGCCCGGCGTCGCCCAAATGCGGGAGCTTGCGCTTGATGCCTTGCCCAGCGCTGCTCAAGTGCGGGCGCTGGCGGTTGATGCCCGGCCTGGCGTCGCTCGGGTGCGGGCGTTTGCCCCATTCATGTTCCTTGTTATCCCATACCCACGGGCCAGTACCCGAGCACCATCCCGAACCAATCCACGAACAAGCGCCCCAACACCACCAGCCCGCGACCTGCGCATCGAAAAAGTCCGGTTCCCCGTCGCACCGCGCAATCCGAGCAGCGCCTTCGTTAATCAGCCACAGATGCCGCGCTGTCAGATCACATTCGTTCACCGGCCAATCAAGCCAATGTGCTACCGCCTCCGGATCGTGTTGCGTCGCACGCCAGAAGTTTGCAATGAATCTGTCTTTGTCATTCACCGTTTCTATACGTCCTACTTTTGGACGCGAAAACAAAACTGCACCGGAGCCGAAAAATGGTTCTATATAATTCACCACATCGCCGATACGTGACCATATCTCTGCCGCAATGGGTGCCTTGCCGCCAAAATAAGGGAACGGCGCGCGCAGCGCAGCCTGCGGCTCTCCCTCGGCAACCTCCTCCCCGATTTCTTTTTCGCAGGTCATCTGTCGTCTCCTGGCCAAGCTTCCGCCCGGTTACTGTGGTGGAGGTGGGGTCAGTCCTCGGCGGGCGTACGTAGCATAGCGACCGTCGGCAGGTCGGCGGCCAGGCCAGTAATGGCATCAGCGAGGGTGGTATAGTTGCCGCCGACGGGGTAGTCGTATCGGACCGTATCGCCGTTCGGCAAAGTTGTTGCGCACTCGTGGTAAATACAAAAGACGACATCAGCGGTCTCGCGTGTTCCGAGGCCATGCGGCTCGCGCCGAAAGCGTGGACGCACGTGATAGAATGCCAGCGTGTTGTCTTCATCGTCAGCGATGCGAGCGCCACGACCATCGTCTACGAGGTGAATGCTGGTCATCGGGGGTTCCTCTTTATAATCTCTATATACGCGGATCTTCTGGCCGGGCTTCCGTCCGGCATTTGGTGGGATTAGCGATCGGCGAGGTAGACTCGCGCATTAGCCGTGGCGACATCGTAGGCGGCATTGGCGGAGGCCTTGGCAACAGCATAAGCTTTATCGGCGGAGGTCAGAGCGGCAGCGAGCGCTTCGTAGGCGTGGGCGGAAGCTGGAGCGGTATGATATGCATCGTTGGCGACGGTCCAAGCGGTATCGTAGGCGTCCCAAGCGGCGTTCAAGGCGGCAGCGAGTGCATTGTCGGCAGAAGTCATGGCGGCCGCGTATGCAGCGTTGGAGGTGGTAATCATCAGATATCTCCTGGGAGGGATTAGCAATCGGAAAGGTAGGCGCGTACGAAGGCCATTGCCGAGACGGCAGCGTACGGGACGCGGGCTGGGACCAGGGCGGCATTGCGCGCTGCAACGATGGAGGCCAAGGCGGCAGCCTGCGCGGCGTAGGCGGAGGCCAGGGCGGCGTCGTGCGCTGCCTCGGCGTCGTCTAGGGCGGCAGAGTGCGTTGCTTTGGCTTCGGCAGAAGCCCCGGCAGTCTCGTATATGGCGTCGGCAGAGGCCACGGCGGTATCGTGCGCATCGTCGGCGGCCTCCGCGGCGGCAGTGTATGCGTCGTAGATGGAGTTCCTAGTAGAAACGAACTTGGCATAGATGGAGTCCACGGCAGCATCGCGCGTGGCGCGGACGGGGGCTAAGGCGGCAACGTATTCGTCGTAGACGGAGGGTGACAGCAAGTTCATCGCCGCCCATTCAGTATCGAACTCCGGCCCGTATTGGATCGCAAGCTCTTCGGTCACGCGGACCGATTCGCCAAAACGTTTCTTGAAAAGGTCCAACTGGCTTTTGCAGGCGCCGGCTTCGCGAAGTTGGGCCAGTGTAATCACGGTAGTCATCGAAGATCTCCTGATTGCGTTTATCTATTCAGCGTTATCAAGATCGTCGAGGGCGAGCGCGGCGCGGGTGGCCTCCAGGGCGGTATCGTATGCGTCGTAGGCAGCGTCGGCAGCCGCATATGCGGCGTTAACAGGGGCCATGGCAGCTCGGTATGCGGCGCGGGCGGCGTCCAAGGCGGTCTCGTATGCAGCGGCGGCAGCGTGCGCGTCATAGGCGGAGGTCATGGCAACACGGTATGCGTCGTTGGAGGTGGACGCCAGGGCGGTATCGAGCGCAGCGCGGGCATCCTCGGCGGCTTTCTCGGCCGTCTGCAGCAGCCGGGCCAACTCAGCAACGTTCATGACGGTGGTCATCGGATATCTCCTTTGCGTCTATCTACTCGACGGCGAATTCGGCATCCGGCCGCCGGGCCAACTTGGCGGCCAGCCGGTCCAGGTCGGCGGACATTCGGTCCAACTCGGCGGCATCATCAGCATCTTGCAGTCGGGCCAACTCGGCGGCCATCCGGTCCAACAGGATGCATTCGGTGGCATCATCGGCGTCCTGCAGCCGGGCCAACTCGGCGGCGTTCTCATCGTAATCGGTAACGTTCTCAGTATAAGTGGCGCACGCCAGGTAGGAATGCCTCATTCCGTAACTGCACAGTGCGGTCACGTGCGGTGTCTCCATTTACCATTTGGCGCCCTTGAGACAGGCGTCTGTGAAATTGGCGCCCCTGATGTAAGCGCCCTTGAGGCAGGCGCCCTTGAGGCAGGCGCCCTTGAGGTAGACGCCCTTGAGGTGAGCGCCCTTGAGGTTGGCACCTGTGAGATTGGAATATGCGAGGTCGGAGATCTCGAGGTCAGCGCCCTTGAGGCATGCGTTCTTAAGGCATGCGTTCTTAAGGAAGGAGTACGCGAGGTCTGCGCCCGTGAGGTTGGCGCTCTTGAGGCAGGCGCCCGTGAGGTTGGAGTGCGTTAAGTTAACGCCTTTGAGGCAGACACCCTTGAGGCTGACGCCCTTAAGATCGGCGCATGTGAGACAAGTATCCGCGAGGTTGGCACCCACTTCAAGTGCCTTCTTAATTGCAAAGCCGATTCGGGATCCGTAATTCTGCTCCGCGATCTCGGCGGGCAGTTCGCATTCGAAACGAACGACACCGGTCCAGCGATCGGTAATCTGGAATTTGGCGGTGGTCATGGTGGTGATCATCGGATATCTCCTGTCCTTTTTGTGAGCGCGGCGTCGGGGATATCCTAATAATTCGGGATCAGGTGGGGGAGCACGCTTTTGAGCACGTCGCGCACGGAGTCAGTCCAGGCCCCCTCCTCAATTGTTACCATGACGTTTCCGGAGGGAATCGACAGATCGAACTCACGACAGGCCCAGTCTACAGCGGCGCACACCATGGCGAGGCGACGAGATGCCACGGCAGCGGCAAACCATGTTGGATTACTCTCGATCCATGCGTGATAACCTTGGTCGTAGGTACTGTAACTCCACCTGGTGTAGGAGGAATTATACGTGCCGCAATCGTGTAGTACGGTCACGTCCCGCTTAGCTGCTGTGAGCGCGGCGGTAACTGTCGGGCGTTTGACGGTCATCGGAAATCTCCTGTTTACGTCCTGACGGATATTGGTCTAGTCGGTGTCGATGAAGGCCAATGTCCTTTTTGTGAGCGCGGCGTCGGCGACGTTCATGGCGGCTTGGTACGCGTCCCAGGCGGCGTCCAGAGCGGCATTGCGTGCGGCCCAGGCGGCGTTCATGCCGCCCCGGACACGGGCGGCATCGCGTGCGGCGTCCAGGAAGGCATCGCGCGCGTCGTATATGGTGGCATAGTACGCGTCCCAGGCGGCCTCTATGGCGGTAGTGCGCGCGACGCGGGCGGCGTCCATGGCGGCACGGTATGCGTCGTCGGCGCAGGCCGGGGCGGCAGCGTACACGGCGTCCGCGGCGGTGGCGTATGCGGCGTTGGTGGTGGCGGTGAGGGTCATCGGAAATCTCCTGTTTATGTCCTGACGGATATTGGTCTACTCGGCGCGGGCGGCGTCCAGGACGGCAGCGTACGCGGCGCGGGCGCAGGCCTCGTTAGCGGCGTAGGCAGCGGCGGCGGCGTCCAGGGCGACGGCGTATGCGGTGCCGGCGGATTCCCTAGCGGCAGCGGGGGCCGGGACGGCGGCGTCATATACGGCGCGGGCGGCGTCCATGGCGGCAACGTACGCGTCACAGGCGGCGGTCACGGCGGCGTCGTACGTGGCGTCGGTGGGGGTGGATTCCATGGCGGCAACGCGACGGCCTTGACCAAGGCGGTCCGCGAACGCGGTGTAAGCGGATTCCAGGGCGTCGTCGTATGCCGCGTCGGCGGATTCCCTGGCGGCAACGAACGCGGCGTATGCGGCGCGGGCGGTGGCGGTGGTGTCGGCGATGGGGGTGGTGGGGGTCAT
>Ga0326728_10006116_pt1 | contig 32893 bp, 33 predicted proteins | sample MB3enrmetagenome_FD_207602 | JGI IMG/M metagenome (GOLD analysis project Ga0326728, IMG submission 207602) | Lab enriched peat soil microbial communities from McLean, Ithaca, NY, United States - MB31MN | ecosystem: Environmental > Terrestrial > Soil > Wetlands > Peat | place: USA: New York... | reverse complement strand
TTCTCCCTATGCGGCTATCCGCCAGGAGCTTGCTCACCAGCGCGTTGAGATCGAGTCGGACCCCTATTTTGATAATGTTGGATCAAAATAGGAAGACCGGCACGTGCATCGCAGACACGCTCCAGGGTCATTATGCCATCGAAGGCCGCGTTTTGCCAGAAGTTTCGTGGCGGCGCCTTCCTTCCGCCCGCGGCACATTCCCCGCCCCAAAGTTGAATATTTCAACACTGCCTCTTGAATTCGCGGTGGAATGGACATAGCATTGAGTCGATGGACCGGAGGTTCAGATTGAGAATATCCGTGGTGATGTTGCTTCTCCTGGCGGCCTGCCTCGCCAGTTACGCACAGGCGGGGATGCCGCGAATGACCTCGGTCGATCCGGATACCGCTAAGATCGGGGATGCGGTCGTCGCCACCGGTGAGAACCTGGATAAGGCCAGCGTTGCCAAGGTGTACCTGACCGACGGCAAGAACGATCTGATCGTCGAAGTACTCGAACAGACCGCTACCAATATCAAGTTCAAGATCCCGGCGAAAGCCGCCGGCCGCATGGCGGTGATGGTTCTGACCACCGGCAAGGAACCGCAGTTGATCGAGCAACCGGTGAAGGTGTTGATCGGCGAAGCCGCCCCGCCCTTCGTCCCGCCGCCCGCTGAGCCGCCCGCTCAGCCCGCCCCGCCCGCCTAGCGGCGCCGCGCGGTCTCTACCGGCGGTACGGCGTCGAGAGGTACTTCCCGGCCTCCTGGGATGCAGCCGCTTCCGGCGCGTACGCGATGGCCCGGCGGTACGACTCCAGGGCCAGCGCCCGCCGGTGGGTCATATCGTAAATCTGGCCCATGCGCAGATAGGTATACGCGCCCGTATTGAGATCCACGTCGGCCGTGTGGGCGGCCACCTTGGCGAGGTTCTCGAGCGCCCGGTCCAGGTCGCGGTACCAGAACCGAATTACGCCTTCCTGATACCAGATCTTCTCCCACGGCAGCCGGTCGAACCCCGGGGCGTGCCGCGTTTTCAAGTCGCTCGCCTGCGCCAGCGTGGCCAGGGCATCGTCCTTGTCGTTCGACATGCTATACATCTCGGCCAGTTCCAGCAGCAGGATGTAGTTCCGGGGAAACCGCTGGATCAGGTCCTGAATCAGCGGCACGGCCATCCTGGCCCGGTTCTCCCGCCGGTACAGTGCGCACAGGAAAATGGTGGCGTCCAGTTTGTTGTCCTTGCCATTGCGGGCAACATCCTGCACCGTGCGGATGCCCCTCTCCTTGTCGCCGCGAATGCCGATCAGGAATCCAAACATCCGCCAGTGCCACGGCAGGCTGCCCACGATGTAATCGTGCAGGCCGTCCACCATGCGCGCGTCCACGTTGCCCGGCTCGAGCTGCGAGATGCGGTTGTGCAGGCGCCGCGCGGCGGTGGCGTCCGAGAGCGAGTCGCGCCAGGACTTCTTGACCACCCAGTAGTAATCCGACCGCAAGCCGTAAGCGATGCCTTCGGCGTACAGCGCCGCCGTGTCGTTGGGGTTTTTGCTCAGCCGCGCTTCGCAAAGCTGCATGGCCCGCGCCACTTCGTCCAGGAAGCGCTTTTCGGTGGCCGGCGCCGGGTTCATTCTGGGCCGCCGCAGGAAGGAGTTGTTGCCCGACACCAGCTCGCTTTCGAGCGCCCCGTTGCGGTACATTTCCTGGAAGACGATGGCCTGCGCCAGGTGATTGTGGTAGCCCGGCGCGGCGGGGTCGAGGGCTATGGCGCGCTCGAAATCGGCGATGGCTTCGGGGTACTCGAGGTTGTAGAAGTGGTCGTAGCCGCTCTCGACCAGAGCCGCGGGGCTTCCAACGGGCGGGGTGGCCGCGAATGCCGCGGCTGCAATCAGGGCGCTTGCCGGGGCCAGCACAGACGTCCTCACGCTTCCATCCTAGCAGGCGCACCCGCGCCCACGCACCCGCGAGGTGCGGCTGGCGCGCGCGGTTGGGTGGCAGGATTCCCGTCAGACCGGCCGTTGCGCTTTCCCCAGCCTGCCGAGCGCCCAGCGTGCGTGCTCGGCGACCACCGGGTCGGCGGATTCCGCCAGCTTCTCCAGCGCGGCGCGGAATTCCTCCCTCCGGCTGTTCCCCATGGCCACCGCGACGTTGCGCAGGAAGCCCGAGTGGCGGGCGCGTTCCACGGGCGTTCCACCGAACCGCCGGGCAAACTCCTTTTCGCTCAGCGCCGCCAGGTCTTCGAGCGGCGGCGCGGGGGCCGTCAGCGGCGCGCGGCGGTTCCAGGGGCACACGTCCTGGCAGATATCGCAGCCGAAAACGTGTCCGCCGAGGGGCGCGCGCAGCTCCTCGGGAATCGCCCCGCGCAGCTCGATGGTGAGGTACGAGATGCACCGCCGCGCGTCCACGCCGCCCTCGGGCGCGATGGCCGCCGTGGGGCAGGCGTCGATGCAGCGGTGGCAGGTGCCGCAGCGGTCGGGCGGGGGCGCGCATCGCGCGTCGGCTTCAATCGGGATGGAAACCAGCAGCTCTCCCAGGAAGTACCACGATCCCGTGCCCTGGTGGATCAGGCACGCGTTCCGGCCGATCCAGCCCAGACCCGCCTGCCGCGCGTAGGAGCGCTCCAGCAGCGGCGCCGTGTCCACGCAAATCCTGGATTCGTACCCCTCGCCCGCCCGCTCGCGGAGCAGCGCGTCCAGCCGGCGCAGCCCGCGGCGCATCGTGGCGTGGTAGTCCTCTCCCCGGGCGTAGCGCGAGATCCAGCCGCGCGCGGAGTGCGGCGTCCCGTACAGCTTGCCGACGCACACCACCGACTGCGCCGACGCGAGCAGATTGCGTGGATCGTCGCGCGCCGCGGCGCGCCGGTCCGTCAGATACCGCATTTCTCCGGCGAAACCCGCGGCCACCCAGGCGCGATACCGGGCGCGGTCGCCGGACGGCACGGCGGCGGCCGCGCCGGCCAGCTCGAAGCCGCAGCGCCGCGCCAGTTCGCGCACCTCCGCCACGTTCATGTGGCCGTTCATGTATCGAGCCCCACCGACCGCATCAGCTCCAGGGCGTTGCTCTTGCGCACCACGCCCGGCCGCATGACGTAGTCGAAGCGGATCAGCCCGTTCTCGAGGTGGTCCTCGAAATGCACGTTGGCGCCCTGCCCATCCAGCGATTCGACGATCTCGGCCAGCGCCAGGTCGTGGGTGGTGATCAGCCCGCAGGCGCCGCGCTTCAGGAGCGCGCGCACCAGCGCCTCGGCGCCCGTCCGCCGGTCGTGGGAATTGGTGCCGTGGAAGAACTCGTCGATCAGGAACAGGACCGGCAGCGCGCCCGCCGTGAGGTCCACGATCTGGCGCAGGCGCAGGAGTTCCGCGTAGAAGCGCGAGACCCCGCCTTGCAGCGAATCGACCACGCGAATGGAGGCGCCCACCGTCATGGGCGCGAGCGCCATCCGCCGCGCGCGCACCGGCGCCCCCGCGGCAGCCAGCACCACGTTGGTCCCCAGGGTGCGCAGCAGCGTGCTCTTGCCCGACATGTTCGACCCGCTGACCACCAGCAGGCGCGCCGCGGGGCCGGGCGCGCCGCCCGGGCCGCTCGCTGACGCTCGCGGTTCCGTGACGGGAGCCCCCGCGAGCGAGGCGTCCCGCGGGCGCCGGCCGCCGAGAGAAATGTCGTTGCGCACCACGCTGGCTTCGGGCAGCAAGGGGTGCGCCACCTGTTCGGCCTCGAGCCAGGGCGCGGCGCTTTCCAGCAGCTCGGGGAACGCGTCCGCGGGGTGCTCGAAGGCGTGGCTGGCGAGGGACGACAGCGCTTCGATCTCGCCGGTGGCGTCGAGCCATCGCCGCACGGCGGGGCCCGAGCGCCTGCGCCACTCCTCCACCTGGAGCGCCCAGTGCGGCGTCCACAGGATGAACAACTCGGCGACCCGCACGAACAGGTTGTCCCGCGAATCGAGATACTCCACCAGGCGCTTCAACCGCGCAAGCTGGCGCGAGGGCGGGCCGCCATCGGCGTCCAGCGAGGCGCGCAGCCCCCTGAGCAGCGGACAATGAAAGGTCTCCCGCTCGAGCCTCACCAGCACTTCCGAGAGCAGGCTCAGTTCGTGCGCGGCTTCTTCGACGGCCGAGACCACCGCCGAGAGCGGCTTGTGCCGGCTGTAGAGATAGTAGCCGTTGGCCGCCAGCACCACCAGCAGCCCGTCGCGCAGCAGGGCGGAGACGCCCTCGGAAAGGCGCACGGCGCCCGAGGACGCGGCCAGCAGCGCGATGCCCGCCCCCGCCGCCAGCACCCCCAGCCCCGCCAGCACGCGCACCTGCCGCAGCATCTTCCGCGTGTCGAGCGCCGGGCCGCGGCCTTCGCCCCAGGCCGCCAGCCCCACCGGGTTCACGCCCGTGCGGGCCTCCTCGGCCACCACCGCCAGGGCTTCCCGCAGATCCAGCCGCTCGCGCAGTTCGGCGACCGCCTGCTGGCGCGCGCGCACCGTCTCGGGCGCGGCCGGAGCCAGCAGCCACCGCGCCAGGGTGTCCTCGCCCACGTGGGTGCGCGCCGAACACAGCAATTCGAAGAGCGAGCCGCGGCCGAACAGGTCGAGATCCTGGGCATAGGGGTGCGCCGGATCGAGGTACCGTTCACCGGTTTCGCCGGCGCCGGCCCACTGGCCGTCGAGGCGCGCGAGGGCCCTTTCGAAATACCGCGCGGCGCGCCGAAGGCGCTCCCTGCGCCGCAACAGGCGCTCGTGGAACACGGCGAGAGAGACGAATGCGGCCAGCGGCGCCAGCACCCAGGCCAGGGAGACGGCGCGCTCCCCGAGGGCCATCCAGGCGATCCCGCAACCCGCCAGCGCCACCGCCAGGCGCCCATACCCCAGCGTCCGGTGGCGCGCTTCCAGCGCCGCAATCTCGCCGCGGCGCGCGGCCAGCAGTTGGGAATAGACTTGGTGGGGATCGGCCGCCATGCCGTCTTCATTCTCGCACCGGGGCCGTGGGGCGAGGGTTTTGTGGGGCAGGCTGGCAGCCTGCGGCCGATTGTCAATCGGCCCAATGCCGGCCTTTGTGCAGGCTCCCGGCAGGCGGGATGCCATCCCGCCGCAGGCTGCCAGCCTGCCCCACATAACGCCGCAACCCGACACCACATGCTATATTGTGGCCATGCCGAGCGGCTACCTCCCGATCTTCATCTTTCTGGCGGTGGCGATCCTGTTCCCGGTTGTGTGCCTGGCGGCGGCCAAACTGGTGCGGCCGGCGGCGCCGTTCCGGACCAAGCTGGAGGCTTACGAGTGCGGCATCCGGGCCGCCTCGGATTCGCGCGGCCGCTACACCGTGCGGTTCTATATCGTGGCCATACTATTCGTCATCTTCGACGTGGAAACGATCTTCCTGTTTCCGTTTGCGGTCCGCTATCGGAATTTCGGCTGGTTCGGAGTGGCCGAGATTGCCGTGTTCCTGGTCATCCTGGCGGTGGGGTATATCTGGGCATACAAGAAGGGTGCTCTCGAGTGGGTCTAAGAGTCTTCCGTTTCGTTGCATCGAGCTGTTTGGCTCTGAGTCTCGCGCCGTTTGCCAACGCGGCGCCCATGTTGCGTCTGGCCAGCGCGACCATCGGTCCGGTCAGCATCGCCGCCGGAGCGAACGGCCCGGCGCAAGTCGTGGAGGCGTACAATGCCGGCGACGGCGCGCTGAACCTGGCGGTCCAGTCGTCGCAGCCGTCGTGGGCGGTTCCGGCGGTGGGCGCGGCGCGGCCATGCACCACCACCCAGGCCGCCACGCTGTGCATTCCCATCACCGTGTCCCTGAATACGGCATCGCTGGGGGCCGGCACGCAAACCGCGATCCTCACCGTAAGCGGCGACGCCAATACGGTGGATGCGCCGCAGACCGTCACCGTGACCGTGGCCGTGGGCGGCGCCGTGCCTTCCAGCGTCAACGCTTATGTGCCGCCGAACGGAAGCGTGGATATTCCAGCCCCGACCAACAGCAACTTATCCTGGAAGGCCACCACGCAGGACGGGAACAGTTGGCTGAGCATGACCATTTCCGGCGGCGGCAGCTTTCGGTTCGTGTATGCCTGGAACGTCCACATCGCCGCCCAGCCCGCCAACGTGCCGGGGGTCTACACCGGTGCGATGGCTTTGAGCGGCTCCAGTTTCGCGGGCGATAACAAGACCATCCCCGTGACCATGACCGTCACCACGCTGCCCATCGCGCAGAATCCCGGTCCGGTTACGGTTCGTCTGGCGCAGGGAGCGCCGCCCATGGACGCGACCTTCCCCGCCGCCAGCGTCACGTTGAACAACCTGGGGCTGGGGACCTTGACGGTCACGGGGGTGACCACGTCCATCGCCAGTTGCGGCAACTCCTGGTTGACCGTGGCGCAAACCTCGACGGGCGCGGCCCTCAAGTTCGATCCCACCGGCCAACCGGTGGGCACGTGCGCGGCCACCCTGACCTTCACCACCAACGCCGCCAACACGCTGGCTCCGGTGCAGGTGACCATGCAGGTGGTGGCCAAGGGCTCGCCGCTGATCAACTACCAGGGCGTGGTCGACAACGCCACCTACACGCCCGGAGGCACGGTGTCGCCGGGTGACATCGTGGTGGTGAAGGGCGAGCAATTCTCGTTTGCCGCGGCGGCCAACGGTTACGTGTCCGCGGGCCAGGTTCCGTTGCCCACCAGTTTGGGCGGAGTCTCGGTCTCGGTGAACGGGCAGCCCGCGCCGCTGTACTATGCCTTCTACGGTCAGATCGCGTTCGAGATGCCCTGGGAGATCGCGCCAGGCACCGCCCTGGTGACGGTCACGAGCTCCAGCGCCGTGAGCAATCCGGCTTCGGTGCCGGTGGCTACAAAGGCTCCAGGTATCCTTCTGATTAACGGCGGCCCTTACGGGGTGATTACCAACGCCACCGACGGCAGCTTTCCGTTTCCCGTGGGCACGTTTCCCGGTGTGGCTAGCCACCCGGTGACGGCCGGAAACATTCTGACGATATGGGCGATCGGGCTGGGGCCCTCGACTCCCGCCGCATCGGACGGCCAGCCACCTCCGTACCCGCCCTTGGCGTGGCTGGTGGTTCTGCCGGCGGTGTCTTTCGGCACCGGCGGGAGCCTTGTTCCTCCCGTCAGCACAGCGCCGAGTTTTGCGGGACTCTCCAGCCAGTACCCCGGACTCTACCAGGTCAATGTCACGGTTCCCACCGGTTGCCCTACTGGCACGGTGAACGTGCGCCTGGCTTTCGGGGATGGCACCTTCAGCAACGCGGTTCCGATCGCCGTCCAGTAGAAAAATGGGGTCAGACGCCATTTATAAATAAATGGCGTCTGACCCCATTTTTGCGCCCGCTGCTACCATAGAGGTCGCTTGGCAAAACCGAACGGCTCCTATTGGTCCCAGATCTACCTTTGCGTGGCCCTCACCACCATGGCGACCCTCCTGGTGGAACTCTCCGTCACGCGCATTCTTTCCGTGGTGTTGTACTACCCCTTCGCGTTTCTGGCGATCTCGATCGCGCTGTTCGGCCTGGGCGCCGGCGGGGTGTTCTCCTACGTGGTGGCAAGCTGGAAAGCGCCGAGTTATCTGAAACTCGGCCGGCTGAGCGCGATCAACAGCCTGCTGGTGGTGGTGGCCCTGGTGGCGATCCTCGCCCAGAAGGGCGACGTGGGCGACCTGGGCTGGGGCACGTTCTGGAAGCTCGCGGCCATCTACATCCCGGCCGCCCTGCCGTTTTTCGTTTCCGGCGCCATCGTCTCGCTGGCCGTTTCCGAGACCATGGAGCGCGTCAACCGGGTCTACTTCTTCGATTTGCTCGGCGCCGGGGCCGGCTGCCTGCTGCTGATGGGGCTGCTGCGGGTGTTCGGTGGCGAAAGCACCGTGCTGGCCGCCGCCGTCATCTTCGCCGCCACCGCCGCCGTCTGGCACAACATGGCCGGCTCGCAGCGCGGGCGCGCCGCCTCGGTGGCCCTGGCCCTGGCGCTGGTGGCCTTCGTCACCGTCAACAAGAACCACCATATTTTGGATATCCGCCATGCCAAGGGGAAGGACGTTCCCGCCGAAACCTTCGTCCGCTGGAACACCTTCTCGCGCATCGCGCTGGTGGACAAGCGAGCCGAGGGCCGCCAGACCATGGTCATCGACGCCGGCGCCTCCACCGATATCGCCAGCTTCGATCTCGACCACCTCACCGCGGGCGAGCGGCACGACCTGCTGTCGCAGGGTCCGGCGCTGCCCTACGCCTTGCGGCCCGGCGCCAAGGCCCTGATCGTCGGTCCGGGCGGCGGATGGGACGTGGCGCGCGCCCTGGTCTCCGGCAGCCGCGACATCACCGGCGTCGAGATCGATCCCATCATCGCCACCACCATCATGCGCGAGCGGTATCCTTCGCTCAGCCATTACCTGTACCGGCGGCCCGAGGTGCACATGGTGGTCGAGGACGGGCGCAGCTTCGTCCGCCGCTCGACCGCCAGGTATCGGGTGGTGCAGGTCGCGCTGGCGGACACCTGGGCCTCGACCGCGGCCGGCGCCTTCGCCCTTTCGGAGAACGACCTCTACACCGTGGACGCCCTCCGCGACTACCTCGAACACCTCACGGACGATGGCGTGGTGGCGTTCACGTGCTGGGGTTTCGACCCGCCGCGCGAATCCCTGCGGCTGGTGTCGCTGGCCATCGAGGCGCTGACTCAACTGGGCGCGCCCGACGCGGCGCGGCACGTCATGGTGGGCCGCGAAGGGCCGGTGGCGGGTTGGGGCGTGCGCGATACCGTGCTGATCTCGCGCTCTCCCTTCCCGGCGGCCGATATCGAGCGCGCCCGCGCCCTCTTCGATGCCGCCCACATGCAAGCCGTCTACCTTCCCGGCGTCGAGGCGCCCAACCCGTTCTACGACCTGCTGCACACTCCGGACCCGGCCGCCTACGAGCGCAGCTACCGCTTCGACATCACCCCGGTCACCGACAACCGGCCGTTCTTCTTCTTCACCGTGCAGCCGCGCGACCTGTGGACGTTCTTCCGCACGGCCTCGCACCTCTCCGCCGATTACCAGGCTGCCAACCAGGCCGTCCCCCTGCTGTTCGGCCTGATGGCCGTGAGCCTGGTGGCGGTGCTGCTGATCCTCATCGCGCCTCCCCTGGTGCTGGGAACCAGGCTGCCGCACCACCGCGGGGTGCGCGGCTTCCTGCCGTACTTCCTGTTCATCGGCGCGGGCTACATTTTCATCGAGGTGGGGCTGATTCAGAAATTCGTGCTTTTCCTGGGCCATCCCACCGACGCGCTGACCGGCGTGATCTTCTCCATGCTGATCTCGAGCGGAGTGGGCAGTTTCTTCAGCCGCCGCCTGGTGGGAGACAGCGACAGCCGCCTGATCAAAGTCCTCGGATTGGTGGCGATACTCGGGACCGCGCTGGCGCTGGCGATTTCGGGCATGCTCACCGCCTTGGTATGGCTGCCCTGGGGCGTCAGGATGGTTGTGACGGTGGCTCTCATCGCGCCCCTGGGATTCGCTATGGGGATGCCGTTTCCCGCGGCGCTCAAGCGGCTGGAGGAATGGCACGCGCCGTCGGTGCGCTGGGCCTGGTCGCTGAATGCGGCCGCCAGCGTGTTCGGCTCCGTGGGCGCCCTGGTGGCGGCGATTTACCTGGGCCTGATGCAGACGCTGGTGATGGGCGGCCTGTTCTACCTGGCGGCCCTGGCCGTGGCGGCGCGGACCAACTGGCGCGAAGCCCCGTCGCCCGAGCCTCCCGGACCGGGCGCCAGCCGCGTGGTGCTGGCGAAGTAGGTGTTAGAATCGCTGCATATGACCCGAGCCATTGCGCTGGCCGCACTGTTCTGCTGCGGCGCCTGGGCGCAGCCGGCCGCCGATGCGCCGGCTTTCGAAGCAGCCTCGGTCAAGCCGTCGCCGCCGCCCGACCTGTCCGTGGGATACGTCATTTCGAGGAGGGCCGGCGGTCCCGGCACCGGGGATCCGACCCGCATCGACTATCGCAACATGCCCCTGGCCAGCCTCGTCAGCCTGGCGTACAATCTCTCCCCCAGCCAAATTTCCGGGCCGGATTGGATGAACCTGGAGAACTTCGACATCGCCGCCAAGGTTCCGGCCGGCGCCACCGAGGAGCAGTTCCGGCTGATGTTTCAGCGGCTCCTCGCCGAGCGCTTCAAGCTGCAAGTCCACCGCGAAATCAAGGAGTTTCCGCGCTACTCCCTGACGGTCGCCAGGAACGGACCGAAGCTGAAGCCGCATGTCGAGGCGCCGCCGCCCGAGGCCAGTTTCGTGCCGGAAGACCCTGGGCGGCCCAAATTCGACGCGCAGGGCTATCCCATTCTGCCGCCGGGTATCGGCTTCGGGATGATCAATGGCATGGGCCGCATCCGGATGAACGGCACGGATCTCGCGCCGCTGGTGAAGCGGCTCGCGGCTCAGTTGGAAGCGCCGGTAGCGGACGACACCGGTCTCAAAGGCAAGTACGACATCATGCTGACCTGGTCGGAGCGGCCTCCCGGCGCGGAGGCCGACGGCGGCGCCGGTCCCGGCCTGATCGCGGCGGTCGAGGAGCAACTCGGCCTGAAGCTGGAGAAGAAGAAGGGTCCGGTCGAGATTCTGGTGATCGACCACGCCGGGAAAGTCCCCACCGGCAACTGAGATTCCGCGGAGAGGGCCGCCGCCAGCTTCAGCACTGATCAACCCTGTCCGGTTAATTTCTGCCGCGGCTGACGGCTGCGCCTCGCGGGCACCGGAGAGCAAGCCGCGGGCCAGCCGGGAAATCACGCCCTGTCAACGAAGCGCGCGAAAGTGCCTGTCGGCGAAGACGCACACCGGGCCGGAAGGCGCTCTACCGGGCGGCCATCAGGGCGCGCAGGCGGCGCGCCCGTTCGGGAGCCCGCAATTGCCGCAGCGCCTTGGCTTCGATCTGGCGGATGCGTTCGCGGGTGACGTCGAACTCCTGGCCGATCTCTTCCAATGTGTGCTCGCGCTCGCAGCCGATTCCAAACCGCATGCGGATGACCTTCTCCTCCTTGGGAGACAGCGTCTTCAGAATACCGGCGGTTTCGTCGCGCACGTTGGACTCGATCACCGCATCCACCGGCGAACCCACCCAGCGGTCCTCGATCAGGTCGCCCAACGCCGATTCGCCGTCGCGGCCAACCGGGGTTTCCAGCGAGACCGGGTCGCGCGAAATGGTCTTCAGCTTCTGGACCTTCTCGACGGGAATCTCCATCCGGCGGCCAATTTCGTCATTCGTAGGAGTTCGGCCCAGTTCCTTCTCGAGCTCGCGCGTGGCCCGCAGGAACTTGTTCATGCTTTCGTTCATGTGGACGGGGATGCGAATGGTCCGGGACTGGTCGGCGATGGCGCGGGTGATGGCTTGGCGAATCCACCAGGTGGCGTAGGTGGAAAACTTGTAGCCGCGGCGGTATTCGAACTTGTCGGCGGCGCGCATGAGGCCGATATTGCCCTCCTGGATCAGGTCCAGGAGGTGAAGTCCGCGGTTCACGTATTTCTTGGCGACGGAGACCACCAGGCGCAGGTTGGCCTCCACCAGGTCCTTCTTGGCGCGCTCGGCTTCGGCTTCGCCGTGACGGATCACGGTGAGAGTGTGCCGCAGCTCGGGCAAAGAGGCGCCGGCGAGGGTTTCGCGCTTACGGATTTCGCGTTTCAGCTCGCGAACCCGTTGTTGCAGAATGGGATTGTTGCGCGTCTCGAGCTTCTTGATCTCGCTGTCGAGGTGGGAAATCTCCTCCACGGCGCGCTCGATCTCGCGGGAAAACTCCTTCCATTTGTTAACCTTAAATGGGCAGCGGCGAATCGCGATGGAAGTCTCCACCTTGGCCCGGTTGAGCTTCGCGTGCAACCTCCGCCGCGGCCGCTTGCTGGAGACCGGGGTGGCCTCCACCCTCTCGGTCATCTGCTGGAGTCTCTTGTGGAGCTGCGCTACATCGGCGAACAACTTGGCGGCGTCGGCGCGAACCTTGAGATCCGCCGGCGAACCTTCTTCCACGTCGCCGAGGTCAGCCACGCTTTCCAGTTCCACGGCTCCCTTGCGCAACACCTCGGCCAGTTCCACGACCACGCCCTGAACCAGCGCCGAACGGCTTATCGCCTTCTGCATCCGTAACTTACCGCGCTCCATGCGGCGCGCGAGATCCACTTCACCCTCGCGCGTCAACAGCGGAACCGCGCCCATTTCGCGCAGGTATACCCGTACCGGATCGTCCGTGTAAATGGACTCTTCCACCGGTTGGGGGTGAAGAAACTCGGCCTCGTGGGCCGCCTCCGGATCGAGGAATTTGGTTTCGTCCTCAAAGCTGAGGCCCAACGCTTCCGGGCTTTCCGCCAAAAACTGATCTTCAAACTGATCCACTAAGACTCACCTCCCCAGGGAACACGCGATACTCGACACCGATGTCCGGGAGACGGGGTACGAACTGGTTGAAGCTCGACTTGCTGGTGCTCTCACTCGGTCGGAAGGCACGGCTGCATTCGGGGTTCAAATGTCGTTTGATGATAGCACCCTTCCGTACCAAAGTTAAGTCCTATTTTCAGAGATGTCTTAAAACTGTATAGGTTACATGCTTTCGTGGAAATAGTAGCTTTGCCCCGCCAGGGTTCCCGGCGGGCTCCCACGCCGGTGGGTCCGCGGTGGGGCGGGCACACCGCAGCGCCGCGCGCGGCCCCCGCGGGCTCCCACGCCGGTGGGTCCGCGGTGGGGAAGCGGCGCGCGGGCACACCGCAGCGCCGCACGCGGCTCCCGCGGGCTCCCTCGCCGGGGGTCCGCAGTGGGGAAGCGGCGCGCGGGCACACCGCAGCGCCGCGCGCGGCCCCGGCGGGCTCCCTCGCCGGTGGGTCCGCGGTGGGGAAGCGGCGCGCGGGCACACCGCAGCGCCGCGCGCGGCCCCGGCAGGCTCCCTCGCGGGGGGTCAGCGGTGGGGAAGCGGCGCGGGGGCATACCGCAGCGCGGTGCGGCGGCCCCCGCGGGCTCCCTCGCGGGGGGTCAGCGGTGGGGAAGCGGCGCGCGGCCGTACCGCACCGCCGCGCGCGGCCCCGGCAGGCTCCCTCGCGGGGGGTCAGCGGTGGGGAAGCGGCGCGGGGGCGTATCGCGCCGCCGCACGCGGCGCCGACAGGCTCCCTCGCGGGATGTTCCGACCGTTTCTAGGGGAGCTTTTGCCGCACCAGAAGCTTCAGCTCGTTGAAGAACGCCTCTTCATCCTGAAAATCGCGGTACACCGACGCAAATCGTACATAGGCGATTTTGTCGAGCTCGCGGAGGCTTTCCATCAAGAATTCTCCTATTTCGGTAGTAGATATTTCGCGGTCCGGAGAGTCGCTGACCTTCGATTCCACCCGGTTCACCAAGTCCGAGAGCTTGGCCATACTCACCGGGCGCTTCTCGCAGGCCTTGAGCAGTCCCCCCAGCACCTTTTGCCGGTCGAACTTCTCGCGGCGGCCATCCTTTTTTACTACCATATATGGAACTTCGTCGATGCGCTCGTAGGTGGTGAAACGCCGGTCGCAGGCTAGACACTCCCGGCGGCGGCGAATCGCATCGCCTTCCTTGCTTTCCCGCGAGTCCACCACCTTGTCGTGCAAGTGATTGCAAAATGGACACTTCACTTCAGTTCTCCACGGCTGATCTGGCGCAGGCCGCGCCAACTCAGGCCTTCTTTCAGGGCCACCGTAATCCCTACCGGAATTATAACTATAAATGTCATAATCCACAGCACCAGGGCGAAGAAAGTGGCCGTTTCGAGGCGCGCGCCGAACAGTTCGGTCAACACCAGCACCGCCACCACCTGCGCCCCGCCACCCACGCCGGGAATCTGGATGGTGGCGCCGAACGACACAAAGCCCAGGAAGACCATGACGTCCGGCAGGCTCAAACGGATCAACCCGGAACAGGACTGCGCCATGCACCAATAGACCGCCGCGATCAGCGCCCACTCCAGCACCGAATACAGCAGCAGCAGCACCAGGGCGCCATCGCTGCGCGTGGACTCCACTCCCTGCACGAAAGTGGTAATCACGTGCTCGGCGCGGGCGTACTGCTTCCCGGGCAGAAACCGGAGGCCCCGCAACAGGCGGCGCTTCACCGGCTCCGCCAGGTGGCGCATGGAAACCAGCAGCAGGAGGGCAGCCAGGGCAACGGCTCCCGCCACTTTGCCGCCCACCGCCAGCACCCAGGCGAGTCCGGGACCCGCGTGGGTACCCCGCCCGGCCACCCGGGTCAGCCCGTAAGCGAAGAACAGCAACGCCATCAAGACGTCGAACAAGCGCTCCAGGAGCCACGCCGCCATCTGCGAAGCCACCGGGACACGTTCTTTGACTGCAATCAGATAGGGCCGCACGAACTCGCCGGCCCGGCCGAACAGCGCGAGCGCGGTGAAGCCCACCACGGTGGCCGAGAGCAGCCCCCGGAACGAGGGTCGCGGCTTGAGCGGCTTGAGGAACACCTCCCAGCGCAGCGCCCGTCCGCAGTAGGTTCCGGCGGACGGCACGAGAGAGGCCACCACCCACCCCCAGCGCAATTTGCCCGCGGTGGCGAGGAACAGACGCCAGTCGAAAGCCCCGGCCGCGAACCACAGGCGATAGACGCACACCACCACGGCGGCTACCGCACAGGTACCGGCTATCCATTTCCACTTTTGTCGTTCGATGGCGGTCTCCGCGCCGGAATTGCCTGGAAAACCGTGGCGCACCGGAAAGATTGAACCTATCATGATAAAGCCTCGTTCCTGTTAATGAAAGAGCGAGTGCCATGGCGACCGCGACGCTGGTCTTCGGAGAACTGGAAAACCGGGCAGCCGGCCCAGCCAGCCAAACGGATGCCGCCCCAGGACGGCGCAATCTGCTAGAACGTACTTTGGACCCGGATTCGAACCTGGTAGCGCGATGCCTGCGGGGCGACGAAAGCGCGTGGGAAGATCTGCTGCGCATCCACACCCGCAAGGTCTACGGCCTGTGCTACCGCTTCACGGGCAGCGGCGCGGAAGCCCAGGACCTGACGCAGGAAGTGTTTTTGCGGGTGTTTCGAACCGTGCGGACGTTTCGCTCCGCGGAGGGGTCGTTCGGCACCTGGCTGGCCCGGGTGACGCGCAACCTGCTGATCGACCACTACCGGCGCACGCGCCAGGAGCGCGTGACGGACTCGATCGAGGAGCAGTTGCCGACCATCGAGGAATCCGGCTCCACGGCGGCTGTCAGGCCCGACCAGGCGCTGGCCGGGCGCGAGGCCAGCGAGATACTTCAGGCGACGCTGCAAAAACTGTCGCCGGATTTGCGGGAAGCGGTTATTCTGAGAGATTTGCAGGAAATGGAGTATCGCGAGATCGCCGGCGTGCTGGAGATACCCGAGGGCACGGTGAAATCGCGAATCAACCGTGGGCGGGCCGAACTGGCGCGCCTGCTGCGGAAGCAGAAGCTGGCGCTATGAACTGCGCGGATTTCGAGATTTCGATCTGCGATTACGTGGACGGCACGCTCGACGCGGCCCGCACCGCGGAGCTGGAGCGCCACCTCTCCCAATGCCCGGCCTGCGCCTCGCTGGCCCGCGATTCGGCCGCCGCGGTGGCCTTCATCGAACGGGCCGCCGACGTGGAGCCGCCGCCCCAGTTGATGGCGCGCATCCTGTTCGACGCGCCGTGGAACGTGGAAACGGCCGCCTCCGGGAAGCGCTCCTGGCTGGCCGCCATCCTCGGCCCGATCTGGGACCCGCGAATCGTGATGGGCTGCGCCATGACCGTGCTCTCGGTTTTTATGCTGGCCAGGTTCGTGGGCCCCCTCAAGCCGCTGAGGGCCGACGACCTGAAGCCCGCCGCCGTTTGGAGCGGAATCACGGCCCGCGCCGATTACGCGTGGATCCGCGCCGTGAAGTTTTTCGACGATCTGAAAGTCGTCTACGAGATTCAGACCACCATTCAGAAGTGGCAGCAACAGGACGAAGAAGGGCCGTCCGCCGACGCCGAGAGTTCCACGCCCAAGACGGACGATCACAAATTGCCGGTGAAATCCGCTCCCGGTCCGGGTAGCACATCCCCTCCAGCCGGGGGATCCAAGTAAAGGGGTACGATATGAATTGCCAACTCCATCCTGAAGTAACGGCCACGGCCTTCTGCCGCAGTTGCGGCAAGCCGCTGTGCAACGAGTGCCGCCGCGATGCCTACGGCACCGTTTTTTGCCCCGATCATGCGCCGGCTCCGGCCGGCTCGCCGCCTTACGCGGACTCTCCGCCTCCGGGGCCCTTCGTCTACTCCGCTCCGGTGGCGGCGCCCGACGTTTCCCCGGCGCTGGCCTTCTTCCTGGGCACTATCCCGGGCGTCGGCGCCATTTACAACGGGCAGTACGCCAAGGGCCTGGTGCACGCGCTCATATGGGGCATTCTGATGAGCATCGCCCATTCCCACGCGACCGAAGGCATGGAACCGGTGTTCGGGATTATGGTGGCCGCCTGGTGGTTCTACATGGCCTTCGAGGCTTATCACACGGCGCGCAAGCGCCGTGTGGGCGAGCCGGTGGACGAGTGTTCGAGCCTCATCGATTTTCGCGGCAGCAGGTACAATGCGCCGGTGGCCGGGGTAGCCCTCATCCTGATCGGCATCCTGTTGCTGCTGCACACCCTGGACTTGCTGGATTTCGAGCGCGTGGCGCGCTACTGGCCGGTAACCCTGATTGCCGGCGGGGCTTACCTGCTGTGGACCCGTTTGGGCGGCGGCGAGGCGGCCAAGGAGGCGGGCCATGGGAGACACTAGGCCGCGCTCGCTGGTCCGCGCCGTTCGCGGGCCCATCACGCTGATCACCCTGGGTGTGCTGTTCGCGCTGAACAATTTCACCCAGTACCGTTTCGAACAGACCTGGCCGGTTTTGCTGATCGTCTTCGGCCTTCTCAGCCTGGCGCGGCGCGGTTTCGAGCCGCCGCCCGGACCGCCTCCGGGCGGCTACCCGCCGGGCACGTATTCCCAGGGCCCGTATAAGGGCGGGCCTTCGCCGGGCGGCATGCAGCCGAAATGAACGGGAAGGCCGTTTCGCCATGGGGCCGCCCGGTCCCGAGCGGCCCCCAGTGTTAAGAGAGGTTTGGTTATGAGACGACGTTCGCTGACCGGTCCGCTGCTGCTGTTGCTCATCGGCGGACTGTTTCTGTGGAGCAACCTGCACCCGGATGTTCCGGTGTGGCACATCCTGGTGCAGTACTGGCCGTTCCTCCTGATCGCCTGGGGTCTCATCCGGCTTCTGGAAGCGCTGTTTCCGGGTGGCGACGAATGGCGCGGCAGCTTCTCCGGCGGTGAGATCTGGCTCATCATCCTCATTTCGGTGGCGGGCATGGGCGCGTGGCAGGCCAGGGATTTCGGCATTCGCCTGGGTAACTCCGGTTTCGGCGAATGGTTCGGGGAGCAGTACGACTTTCCCATCTCGGTCTCCGCGCCGGCCGCCGGCATTACGCGCGTGGTGTTCGAGAACCCGCACGGCAACATCACCGTCTCCGGCGCCGATACCCCCCAGGTGTCGGTGACCGGCCATAGGCTCATCCGCTCCTTAAACCGCACCGACGCCGACCGCGCCAACGCGCTGGCGCCCGTCGAGATCGTGCCCCAGGGCGACCGCCTGCTGGTGCGCACCAATCAGGACCGCGGCCCCAGCAATCAGCGCATCTCCGACGACCTGGTGGAAGTCAGCGTGCCGCGCGGCGTGGCGGTGGAAGTGCGCGGCCGCCAGGGCGGCGATTACGACATTTCCGGCGTCTCCGGCGACGTGGACCTGTTCGCCAACCACGCCGACGTCCGTATCTCCAATGTGGGCGGTAACGCGCGCATCGAAATCGGCCGCACCGACTCCATCCACGCCGTGGACGTCAAGGGCAAGCTGGACATTCAGGGGCAAGGCGCGGACCTCGACCTGGAGAACATCCAGGGCCCGGTGACCGTCAGCGGCGCTTACAACGGCTCCCTGAGCTTCAAGAAACTGGCCAAGCCCTTGCAGTTCGAGGGCGCGCGCAATACCGAACTCAACGCGCAGGCGATCCCCGGCGAGATCAGCATGGACCTCAGCCAGTTCAGCGCCAATGACGTGACCGGCCCCATGAAACTCTCGACGCGCTCGCTCGACATCCACGTGCACCAGGTGACCCGCTCGCTCGAAGTGGAGACCGAGCGCGGCGACATCGAACTGCTGCCGGGTGCGCCCATGCCCACCATCGAAGCGCGCTCCGGCGAGGGCCGGATCGAATTGGCCCTGCCTTCGCAAGGCGCGTTCCATCTGGACGCCACCGCCGAACACGGCGATGTCACCAACGATTTCGGAGCGCCCATCCGCCAGGAAGTCGACGGCCACACGGCCACGTTGAAGGGCAACGTGGGCAACGGGCCCCTGGTTCACATCACCGCCAGCCGCGGATCGGTGGAAGTCCGCAAGGAAGATGCGGCTTCCAGCCCCGCCCCCGCCGGTAAGGCGCCGCCCGAGAAGCGCGACATCAAGAACCCCGGGGAAACCGAGCTCAGACTGTGAAAATGGGGTCAGACCCCATTTTCCCGGAAGCCGCGGTTGGTCTCCGAAATCCACTTCGGCGGCGATCCCCACCAGGACCGCCAGTTGCGCGGCATTTACCCCGGCGCCGGCAAGCCCGTCTATCTCGAGATGGATTTCGCCATTCCCGAGGAGATCTACGCCCACGCGCCGCTGGTCACCGTGTCCGCCAAAGTCAACGGCGTGGAGGCCGGCCGCCAGTCCTACAAGGCCGGCCTCCACGCCGTTGACTTTGATGGTGAGTCCCGGCAGCTACGTGGCGGTGGAAGACACCCACCTCGACGGCGTCCCCACCCACCCCGATATGGGCGCCGGTCCCATGGCCGCCGTCCTGCAGTTCCTCAAGGAAGACGCAGGCCGCGATTTCGAGCAGGATTTCACCCGCGAAGCGTTTGTGATGACTTCCTACCCCGGTGGTTTCCTGCGCCGCAAGACCAAGCCCTGAGCGGCGTCAACCGGACGCAGGGTCCGCCGGCCGTCTAGTTCTTGGGCTTCCTGTGGAAGAACTTTCTCTGAAGGTCCGGCCAGAACTCCGACATGAGGTTGCCGGTAACGCCGCCGAACAGGCTGGTTTCGATGCGGCCCGCCATGACGGTGCCGGTCCGGCTTGCGGACGGGTAGTAGAGATTGGATGCCGCGATGCCCAAACTCATCCCCAGAAGATTCGAGCTGTTGAACACCGGCCGGCCCGCATCGTTGCGGCAGACGAACAGGCGCGACGCCGAATACCACACGCGCCGCGCAACGCCGGAGGAGGGCCCTTCCCGGAAATAGCGCGGATCCTGGTGCAGGAGCGTGGCGAAAACGCCGGCGCTGAAAAAGTTCTGCGTTCCGAAATCGCCCACGGCGGCGCCGAAACGCCTGCCATAATTCAGCCAGCCTTCTCCATACTTGGGCGTCTGGTTGCCGCGCTGGGAAAACGCGGCGGTCATGGCGGCGGTGGCGATATTGAAGGGGTCCACGGTTTCCCTCCACCCCAAGTCCCACTTCTCGGCGGCGGTCATGGGCGCCACCGGATGCGAGGTGTCCTCGACGGTCTGGTAATCGGGAATGACCTTGAGAATCCGCTCCTCGTTGAGCGGGACGACGACGGCCGCGGGAACCGGGGGCGCAACCTCGATGGCAGGGGAGACGGGAGGCACTTCGGGAGCCTCAGACCCCGGGGCGCCGAAACCAATCTGCAACCCAGCCGTCACCGCCGCCGAAACGAGAAGGAGAACGCGCATCTAGCTTGTAGACGCGCCAATGTGTAGCCAGAGTTACACTTCTCACGGGCACTGCAGGTACTGGCGCAGGTTTCCTCAAGAGCCCGTTAGAACCATAGTGGATAATTCCACACTACTGCCGGAGACTCACTCCAAATCCGGGGCCGCGCCGGCGTTTTCGCGGATCGTCCCGCCCCGGCCCTATCGCGGCGGCCCGATCACCACCCCCACCGCCGCCGGCCGCACATCCAACCGCTCGATGTTGTGCCCCAATTCGAACGGCCGTCCCACCGCCGCGTTCGGGTACAACGGCAGCAGCACGTGCTGAATCAGGAGGTCCAGCGTTTTGCCGTCGATCTCCAGCCCCGAGATCTCCGCCCGCTCGACATCCACCGTGGCGCTGCCCCCCGAGGAGCGGATGCGCGCCGTGACCGCGATCGGATGTTCCCCCTCGAGCAGCCTGGAAAGCGCCCACCCCGGTTCGAAGCCCTGCGAGCGGCACACCCTGGCGAGATCCACCACGGCGGCGCCGGTGGCGACCCCCGGGGAATGGATCCGCACCGTGGCGTCCCGCACCCCGGCGGGCACCTGGCTTTGCACCCAGGCATTCAACTCCCGCGGGCTCAAATCCACCCTGGTTCCGGCGCGCAGCCGGTCGCTCTTGATGGCGTCGATCTTCCGTGTGGCCGCGCGCAGGTCGTCCCCCACGGCCCCGCCCGGAAGGGCCGCGGCCAGGAACAACGCCGCCATGGCACGCGATCTCACTGGGAGTTTAGACGCTCCCGGGCGCCATCGGTTGCCGTGCCGGGGAGAAACCGCGCGGGTGATCGCATGACAGGGCCGTGACAATTGGATTACATCTTGCAACACAACCGTAACGAGCCTATCATACGCTCATGGACTGGGCACTGGCAGGGATTGCGGTGCTGGCTGGTTGGGGCGCCATTCGCATGGTCCGGATGTGGTTCCGCTACCGCGGGGCCAGGGCGGTCGTTTGTCCGGAAAACCAACGCCCCGCCGGTGTTTCTCTCGACGCCCTGCACGCCTCCCCGACCCCTTCCGGGAAGCCCGCCGCCCTGCGCCTCGCGGCTTGCTCCCGCTGGCCCGGGCGCGCAAGCTGTGGCCAGGAGCGTCTCCGCCGGATTGCCGCCTCGCCGGAAGACTGCCTGGTCCGGGAGCATCCCGAACTGGCCATCCAGCGCCCGCAATCATGGCAGCCGGGAAGCGGTGCCCTCACATGACGGCATGGATGTGTGGCCTGGCATTGGCGGGTGTGCCGCTGCTGGGCGGGCAAGCCAAAGTTCCGCTTGCCCCGACGGCCCCGATCGCGCTCTACAGCGGATTCGAGCAGGCGCCTCCCCAGGCGGTTGAAACCGCGCTCCACGAGGAGCTGGATTCCATCATGACGCCGCTGGGCCTGCGCTTCGAGTGGCGCGACCTGCACGGCGCCCGGCTGGAAAAGCCCGCTGTGGAACTGGCGGTAGTCTCCTTCAAGGGACGCTGCGACGTCTCCGGCCTGGTGCGGCGCGCCGCCACTCCCGGCCCGCTGGGCTGGACGCACATCAGCGACGGTTCGATCCTCCCTTTCAGCGACGTCGACTGCGGCGGCATTCGCGCCTTCCTGCAGAGCGACCTGCTGGAGATTCCCGCCGCCGCGCGCGAGGCAGCCTTCGGCCGCGCCCTGGCCCGCGTCCTGGCCCACGAACTGTACCACGTTTTCGCCGACACCACCCGCCACGGCTCGTTCGGCATCGGCAAGGAAGCCTATAGTGCGCGCGATCTGTTGGAGAACGGCTTCCGTTTCGAGAACCGGGAATCCAAGGCCTTGAGAAACGGCAAGGCCTACGGGGCGCTTGGAAAGACCTTCGCGCCGCGCGAGTAAACCGGCGAGCCCCGCTCCCGACAAGTGAACCGTCGAGGAGTGCCTCGCCCACCTCGTCGCGATCGGCCAGGCGCGGGTCCGGGTGCTGGAACAAGCCATCCAGCGAGGCAGGAAACGCGGGTTGAGGGGCGAAGGGCCGGTCGCCTACGGCCCCCTCGAGCGCTGGTTTGTGCGCCTGTCCGAACCCCCGGTCCGCCTGCGCCATCAGGCGCCGTACGCTGCGGGCTGCCGCTCGGCCAGCAGGCGTCGCGCCTCGCTGCGCACCCGCGGCAGGATTCCGGTGAACACGCCCGCCGCCACCATGCAGAGCGCTCCGCCGGCCGCCACCGTCGCGGGCGACCCGAACCGCGCCGCGGCCCATCCGGCCAGCAGCGACCCGAACGGCGCCATCCCCATGAACATCATCGAGTAGATGGACATCACCCGTCCGCGCAGGCGGTCCGGAACGATGCTCTGGATCAGCGTGTTCGTACAGGCTACCTGCACCATCATCGAAAATCCCGCCAACACCAGGATCCCCAGCGAGAGCCAATACGTGCGCGAGAAGGAAAACGCCGCCACGCTGGCCCCGAACATCGCCGCCGCCACCGCCACCGCGCGGCCGAATCCCCGCAAGCTGCGGCGCGTGGCCAGCAGCAACGCTCCCATCAGCGCCCCGATCCCCGTCGCGCCCATCAGGTTGCCCAGCGCCGCCGCGCCGCCGTGCAGTATGCGGTCGGCGAAGATCGGCATGAGCACGGTGTACGGCATCGCCGTCAGGCTCACCACCGCCAGCAGCCCCAGCAGCGAGCGCACCGGCAGGTTGCCCGCCACGTAGCGAAAGCCCTCCCCCAGACGGCGCAGCGGCGAGCCCGCGGGGTGCGCCTCCCGCGGGGCCACCCGCATCAGCAGCAGGCCGGCGATCACTGCCAGGTAGCTCACCCCGTTGGCGAAAAAGCACCAGCCTTCCCCGATGCGCGCCACCAGAATTCCCGCGATGGCCGGCCCAACGATCCGCGAGGCGTTGAACATCGAGGAGTTCAGCGAGATGGCGTTCATCAAATCCGTCTGGCCGACCATCTCCACGATGAACGACTGGCGCGCCGGCATGTCGAAGGCATTCACCGTGCCGAGCAGCGCCGCCAGCACGAAGATGTAAGGGATGCGCACCGCGCCGGTGAGCGTGAGCGCGGCCAGCGCCAGCGCCAGCAGCATGGCCGAGGTCTGCGTGGCGATCACCACTTTTTGCCGGTTGTACCGGTCCGCCACGATGCCGCCCAGCGGCGCCAGCAGGAAGACCGGAATCTGGCCGCAGAACCCCACGGCGCCCAGCAGCACCGACGACCCGGTGAGACGGTAGACCAGCCACGCCTGCGCGACGTTCTGCATCCAGGTGCCGACGAGCGAAATCAGTTGGCCGCCGAAGAAGAGCTGGAAGTTACGGTATTGCAGGGCGCGCAGCGCCGCCGGAAATCGCATCGATACTGCCATTGTAAGGGACCGCGCCCGGCCCGCATCACACCGAACCGCGAGCGTCAGCGAGCGGCCCAAAAGGCCTGGACCAATCGCGGCATGCCGCCCTCCTCGCGACAGCGCCGGTGGCCGGCAACGGCCGCCCCCGCGCCAAACCCCGCGGACTCGTCCCCTGTCCGGGCCGCTCGCTCACGCTCGCGGTTCCGTGGGGTCTCCCAAGCGACCGCCCTCAGTGCCGCCCGGGCCGGATCGCACGGAACCGTAAGCGTGAGCGAGTGGCCCAAAAGGCCTGGACCAATCGCGGCATGCCGCCCTCCTCGCGACAGCGCCGGTGGCCGGCAACGGCCGCCCCCGCGCCAAACCCCGCGGACTCGTCCCCTGTCCGGGCCGCTCGCTCACGCTCGCGGTTCCGTGGGGTCTCCCAAGGGACCGCCCTCAGTGCCGCCCGGGCCGGATCGCACGGAACCGTGAGCGTCAGCGAGCGGCCCAAAAAACCTGGACCAATCGCGGCACGCCGCCCTCCTCGCGACAGCGCCGGTGGCCGGCAACGGCCGCCCCCGCGCCAAACCCCGCGGACTCGTCCCCTGTCCGGGCCGCTCGCTCACGCTCGCGGTTCCGTGGGGTCTCCCAAGGGACCGCCCTCAGTGCCGCGAAACCCACTCCAGAATGGTCTCGTCGAGCCAGAAGCGGTGCGGCCGGCGCCCCAGAAATCCCAGGTGGCCGCCATGATCGGTGGCGCGGACTTCAATCCAGGGGTTCGATCGCACCGCGCCGGTTGCGAAAACGTCGAACGGCACCAGCGTGTCGTCGCGCGACTGGATGAGCAACACCGGCACGCGGATGTCCGCCAGGTGGCCGAGACACGACTGGGTGCGGTAGTAGTTGGCCGCGTCGCCGAAGCCGAACGAGGGGGCCGTGATGCGGTCGTCGATCTGGCGGAGGGAGCGCAGGCCCCGGAAGTCCCGCCGGCGGTAGCGGCCGGTGGCGCACAAACGGTCGCGCATGCGGCCGATGAAGCGGCGTTCGTACAGCCGGTTGGATGGATGGGCGAGGCGCCGGGCGCTGGCCTCCAGATCGAGCGGCGTCGAGACCGCGCAAACCCCGCGGATCAGTTCCGGGCCGCGTCCGCCCAGTTCGCCGGCCAGTTTGAGCGCCACGTTGCCGCCCAGGGAGTAGCCCACCAGGAAGACCGGGGCGCGGCCTTCCAGTCGAAACTCGCGCAGGACGCCGCCGAGGTCGCCGGTGAGGCCGGCGTGATAGAGCGTCCGGCAGAGCCGCTCGGTGCCGCCGCAGGTGCGCATGTGAAAGGCATGCGCGGCGAATCCGGCGGGCAGCGCGGCCGCCGCCAGGCCGCGGATGTACCCCGCCTCGCCCGAGCCTTCCAAACCGTGCACCATCACGATCTCGCCCTTGGCTGGCCCCTCCGGCCGCTGCGACTCCACCAGCACCTGCACGCCGGGCTCGGTGCGGAACAGGCGCGCGGCCACCGGGTAGCGCTGGCGGCTCCGCGGCCGCGGCCAGAGGTGGCCGGCGATGGTCTGCGCGTGCGGGTTGCGAAAGAGCGGGTCGAAAGGCGCCATGATGAGCGAAACTTGTATTGTATGCGGATATGGAAAGCCGGCGGCGGGCCGATGGCCGCACTGTGGTTGACGGCGGTGTCCTGCGCCTGGGGCGCCGAGGTTCCGCGGCCGTCGCCGCCATTCACCATCCTGCGCAAGGGCGCTCCCAATATCGAACTGCGGCAGTATCGCGGCAAGGTGGTGGCGCTGGCCTTCATCGCCACCACCTGCCCGCACTGCCAGAACCTCACGCGGAGCTTGAATGCGCTGGCGCGCGAATTCGCCGGCCGGAACGCGCAGTTTCTGGAATGCGCCTTCAACGACGACGCCGAGGCCACCATGCCGGAATTTCTGGCGCTGTTCAAGCCCCCCTATCCGGTGGGATGGAGCTACCAGGGGCCGGTGCGCGCGTTCCTGAAGATCGGCGCCATGGACGGCCATTTCATGGTTCCCGACATGGTGTTCCTGGATGCGGGCGGCGCGATCAGGCTGGACGTTCGGGCGGAGGACGATTTCTTCAAGGACGCCGACGCCAATATCCGCGCCGAACTCAACCGGCTGCTCGGCGCGCCGGCCTCGAACAACGGCGCGCCGGCGAAGAAGTAGACTCGCGGCAGCGGCCCGGCGGGGTGGATGCGGCCGCGGGCCGGGTAAGATAAAGGTTTGGGGGTCATTTGCGGATAGTCGTTTCCGGCGCCGCCGGGTTCATCGGATCGCACCTGTGCGACCGGCTGTTGCAGGCGGGCCACACGGTAGTGGGGCTGGACAATTTTCTGACGGGAAGCCCGCGCAACGTGGCGCACCTGGCCGGCGAATCCCGCTTCGAGTTGCGCGAGCGGGACATCACGCAGCCTTTCCCGGTCGAAGGGCCGGTCGATGGCGTGGTCAACCTGGCGTCTCCGGCCAGTCCCAGGGACTACCTGGAGCACCCCATCGAAACCCTGGATGTGGGCTCGGCCGGCACGCGCCGCATGCTGGACCTGGCGGTTGCCAAGGGCGCGCGCTTCCTGCTCGCCTCGACCTCGGAGTGTTACGGCGATCCGCTGGTTCACCCGCAGACCGAGAGCTACTGGGGCAACGTGAACCCAGTGGGACCGCGCTCGTGCTACGACGAAAGCAAGCGTTTCGCCGAGGCCCTCACCATGGCCTATCACCGCACCCACGGGGTGCGAACCAATATCGCGCGAATCTTCAACACCTACGGCCCGCGCATGAAACTGGACGACGGCCGGGTGGTCCCCGCGTTTCTCGATGCCGCGCTGCGCGGCGCCCCGCTGGCGGTTTTCGGAGACGGATCGCAGACCCGCAGCTTCTGTTACGTGAGCGACCTGGTGGACGGCCTGTGCAAGTTGATGCTCTCCGAGGAACGCTACCCCGTCAACCTGGGCAACCCGCGCGAGACGACCATTCTGGAGTTTGCCCGCCGCATCCTGCGGATGACCGGGGCATCCTGCCGGATCGTCTTCGAGAGCCTGCCCGAGGACGACCCGCAGCAGCGCCAGCCGGATATCGCCAAAGCGCGCGCCGTGCTGGGATGGGAACCGAGGGTGGATCTGGACGACGGGCTGGCCCTCACGGTGGAGTACTTCCGCGGCGTGCGGGCCAACCCCGCCGAGCCTCCGCCGCGCCGATAGGCGAGGCGGCGGCGCCACCCACGCGGGGGACGTGCCGGCCGAGGGCCAGCCGCGTCCCGGGGCCGCGTACGGCCCTTATCGAAATGCGCCCCGGTCCTACGGGTGAAAGTCCACGCCGCGGGCGAGTTTCACGGCCGGGTTCTGGCGCAACTGCTCCAGCACGCTCTCGCTTACCAGTTCGTCGGTGGCCACCAGCGCCAGGGCTTCCAGCGGTTCTCCGGGGGCCGCGGGCGCCTCGCGGCGGCCCAGCGAGAAGTTGGCGATGTTGATGGCGTTGCGGCCCAGCACGGTCCCCACATGGCCGATCACGCCGGGAACGTCCTGGTTCTTCATGAAGACCAGCGGACCCGAGAGCGCCATCTCGCAGTGGATGCCGTCCACGAGGGTGAGGCGCGGCTTATCGAGGATCACCGAGCCTTCCACCGTGGTCAGGCCGCCGTCGGTTTCCAGTTCGATGCGGATGGAGTCGAGATTCACGGACTGTTTCTCGTGGGCTTCGGCCACGTCCCAGCCGCGCTGCTCGGCGATCTGCATGGCGTTCACCAGGTTGGTTTTGGCCGCCGACGACCGGCTCAGCGCGCCGGCCAGACCGGCGTTGCGCAGCAGGCTGGTGTTGCCGTCGGCGATCTTGCCGAAGTAGGTCAGCCGCATCCGGCGCGGGTTGCCGGTGGCGATGTGCGCCGCGAAGTGGCCCAGCTTTTCGGTCAGCTCGATGTACGGGCGCAGCGCGCGGAACCGCTCGGGCGAGAGCGCCGGCATGTTGACGGCGTTGACGGCGATGCCGTTCTTGAGGTACTCCACCACCTGCTCGGCGATGCGCACGCCCACGATTTCCTGGGCTTCCTCGGTGGAGCCGGCGATGTGCGGGGTGGCCACCACGTTGGCGTTCCCGAACAGGGGAAAGCCGGCGGGCGGCGGCTCGACGGAGAAAACATCCAGCGCGGCGCCGGCCACTTTGCCGGACTCGATGGCCGCCAGCAACGCCGCGTTATCCACCAGCTCGCCGCGCGCGCAGTTGACGATGCGCACGCCCGGCTTCATTTTTTCGAAGGCCGCGGCGGAGAGCATGCCGGTGGTTTCCGGCGTGGCCGCCACGTGCAGCGAGATGTAGTCGCTCGAGGCGTAGAGGGCGTCGAGCGAAACCAGTTCCACTTCCAGGTCCTGGGCGATTTTCGAGGTGACGTAGGGATCGCTGGCCACCACGCGCATCTCGAAGGCGCGCGCGCGCTTGACGACCTCCCTGCCGATGCTGCCCAGGCCGACGATTCCCAGCGTCTTGCCGCGCAGCTCGTTCCCCATGAGCTTCTTCTTTTCCCACTTGCCGCCGCAGGTGGAGGCGCTGGCCTGCGGAACGTGGCGGGCCATGGCCAGCATCAGGGCCAGGGTGTGCTCGGCGACCGAGACGGCGTTCCCGCCGGGGGTGTTCATGACCAGGACGCCGGCCTCGGTGGCGGCGTCCAGATCGACGTTATCCACGCCCACTCCGGCGCGTCCGATAACGCGCAGTTTGGGGGCCTTCTCGAGGACCGCCTTACCAACCTGGACGGCGCTGCGCACCAGTAGCGCATCGCAATCCGCCAGGTGTTGGGCATACTCTTTCGGATTGGAAACGACGATGTTCCATCCGGGCTGCGAACGGAACAGCTCGACCCCTGCCGGGGCCATCGGCTCGGCTATTATGACGTTCATAGAGTATCTCTGTGTGCCCGCCCGAGCGGGCGGCTCGTCAGGCGGTTGCGGGTTTGGGAAGCACGGCGGCGCGTTCGTAGATTTCCTGAACGGCGCGGACGCCGGTTCCATAAGTAACCGGATAGCCGTTCGCCTTGAGGATGATCTCCAAGGCTGCGACCACCGCGAACAAGTCTGCGAAATCGAAGTAGCCCAGGTGCGCGATACGGAATATTTTGCCCTTCATCGTACCCTGGCCATTGGCGATGATGGCGCCGAAACGCGAGCGGAATTCCTTCACGATGACGCCCGAATCCATGCCCGCGGGCACCTTGATGGCGGTGACGGAGGAGCCCGGCGAGCCGGCCGCGAACAACTCCAAACCGAGGCTTACGGCCGCGGCGCGGGTGGCCTGGGCCAGCAATTGGGCGTTGGCGATCATGTTGGCCATGCCGGTCTTCTTGATGAAGCGCAGACCTTCGGCCATCGCCAGAATCAGCGCGGTGGAAGGCGTCCAACTGGATTCGCCCCCTTCGGCGCTCTTCTTTTCCTTCTTGAGGTTGAAGTAGTAGTGCGGCAGCGTGGCGGTTTCGGTCAGCGCCCAAGCCTTGGGGCCGATGGCCAGGAACGCCAGGCCGGGCGGAATCATGAAAGCCTTCTGCGACCCGCCGATCACCACGTCGAGCCCCCAGCCATGGATGTCCAGCGGCTGGGTGCCGATGCCGGTGATGGCGTCCACCACCACGATGGCGGGCGTCCTGGCTACCGCCGCGGCGATGGCCTGGACGTCGTGCGAGGCGCCGGTCGAGGTCTCGGAAGCCTGCAGGAACACGCCTTTGACGGATGGCTCCTTGGCCAGCGCTTCTTCAACCTGGGCGGGCGCTACCACCTGGCCGTAGGGAACGGTCAGAGCGATGACGTCGAGCCCATAGGCCTTGCCGATTTCGAGCCAGCGCTCGCCGAACTTGCCGGCCACGCAGGCGATCACCTTGTCGCCCTTCGAGAACAGGTTGGAAACGGAAGCGTCCATCGCGCCCGTGCCCGAGGCGGCAAACATCAGAATGTCGTGGGTGGTACCCATCACCTCCTTGAGGTCCGCCAGGCAGGAGCGGTATACGTTGCGGAAATCCTCGGTGCGATGGTGAATGTCCGACGCCATCATGGCATGCAGCGCCGGAGGGTACAATGGGGTGGGTCCCGGAGTCAATAGTCGTTGCTTTTTGATGTGCATGTCGGTAGGTAGTCCTATAGAATATCAGACATTCTTGTGCGATTTGCAAGGGGGGAATTGGGGGAGGCGCCGCCCGCCTCAGCGAATGAGTTCGATTCGGCAGATGCCTGCCGCAAGAAGCGGTTCGAACTCGTGCCGATCGGCGGTGACGAGGCTCGCTCCCAGCCGATTGGCCAGCGCCAGTGCGCAGCAGTCGGCCAACGACACCCTGCGGTGAATGGCCTTGATGCGTCCCACGTCACGCCAGAACTCGGAGTCCATGTCATTTCGCTCCACGATGCCGAGAGAGAGCAGGTCGGTGATGGCCGATTCCGCCGCCTTCCGGCTCGAAGCCCGCCAGAAGTCGTAGTAGACCTCGCAGAGGTTCAACGCGTGTACGAAGCACGCCTGCGAAAGAGCCAGGAGATCCTGGACTGCCTCGGAGCCCGGTTCGTCGCGGAGGAACGCGATCGGCGCGCAAGCGTCAATGACCGTGTTCATCGTGTTCCAGCCGCAGCTCTTCGGCTTTCCCGCGGATAAACTCGGCGGCGCTGGTGGGCACGAACCGGTACTTTCCCCGAACCTGCCGGGGTGCGTCCGGTTGGGCAAGCCTCGGGCCGGTCCCGATCTCCCGTGTCAGGGACTCCCGGACGTCTTTCACCATTTCTCTCGCCCGATCCAAACTCACGGCAGGCGCCTGAGAGTGAGCAACACCGTCGCGGAGATCGAGCCACTTTTCCAAACGCTCCCGGACGTCGGAACCCGCGCGTTCCCGAGAACCCGCCAGAATCGCCTCCAGAACGACACCCGCAACCAACACAGCGCCAGCCGGGAGATTGACCGCAAGGAGCAACTCCGCTTCCTCCAGGAAACGCAAGTGCACGCGCCGGTTGGAAAGCTGGATGGCGGCTTCCAAATGCTCGGCAACGTCTTGCGGCAGAAGCGATGCGGCCATAGCGAATGCCTGACTCCAGTATGGACTATTCCGGAACGGCCGGCATCTCCTGCCGTCCGGCATGGCCCTGCCAGCCCTATCGAGTCCGCCATTCGGCCCGAATCGTAGAGACCTCGGGGGCAGATGCGTCCCGTCCGACGACCCGCACCATCAGCCGTCGGCGGTTGAAGCGGAGTAAGCTGCTGAGGATGGCGGAAGCCGATATGCAGTACGTACTCAACGAGAGCGGCGAGCCAACTGCCGTGATTGTGCCAATCTCCCTGTGGCGCGACATCGCGTCCGAACGGGAGACGTCCTATTTGTTGAAATCGGAATCGATGAGACGCCGCCTGCTCGAAGCGAGCGAACGCCAGCAGGGCCTTTCGCTGGACGAGACCATCGCGAAACTCGGAATTTGACGCCGCCGCGTTCGAGGACCTCTGGGTAGCGCAAAATACCGCCACTGGTCTCCCAGAACACCGTTTGGGACCGATGTACGAGTCGACAACACGTCCGGTGAAGCTCCAACTTGACAGAGCCGGAGATGCAGCTCTGATCGACGCGAAGTGGCCCCGGGGTCGTTTCGTGGGCGCTACGGCATCGCTCTGCGTTGACAGCGGATTCAACCTTGAGATGAGGGGGTCCGTGGAAGCGGAATGAACCGGTGCCCAGGTCTTGACTGCTATTGAAGAGGTGATGGAGCCGCGAAGTCCCTCCATTTCCTGGGACCGAACATCACAGCTCTCGGCTCAGCTTCTGGCCATCGGGCCGGAGACCCACATCGTAGAATATCTTCATGGGACAACGCGCCAATTACGTCATCCTCGAACGGGGCTCGACCTTGCTATACTATTCGCATTGGGGCGGCGGAACAGTTCCTGCCGATGCGTTTTGGGGCCCATCGAGCGCCGAGTCGCTTATTCGAACCAATTCTCCGGCTGACCAATGGCTTCCGTCGCCTTTTGCGGAAGGGGGGATCGCGCTGGACAAAGACCGGCGTCGCGCGTTCTTTTTTGGCAAAGCCGAACTACTGGATTCTCCCGAGATGTGGAACTTGTTTCTTTCGCTAGCGGGCCGAGTGTGGGCCGCGGATGGGTGGAGCCTAGAGGTGGGGAAGAACCAGGAGGACATGGCGGAATTCTGCGGAAAACCCCGATCCAGTGTCCGTGTCGAAGCGCCGGATGTCCCTCCGGCCGCCTTTCCTTTGACCAAGTTCGCGGGGCCGTCCGTGCGTAGCCATGTTTGCGCGTTCGTTGCACACAAGACCGCGGTTGGGCTGGAAGATCGTGTCGTCGGCCTCACCTTGTCAGGCGCTCTGTTGAATGGCCCGGCGTTTCTCTCACTGCTAGCGGAGCTTCCCACGCTGGATGAAGCGCGTGCGGATGCAGTGGAGCGACGGGACCCAAGGAGCGTATTTCGGTCCTTGCGCAGTTTTGCCTTGCTGGACGAAACAACCATGTCGCTGGAGGTCTTCGATCCCTTTGAGGCGAGGACGCTCAACTGGATAGCCAAGGCATGGCCGGGCTGGACTGTGGGCCCTCTGGCCGGCGGCATCGAAGGATACTTCCGGCGAACGGGACGCGCCGTTCCGCAGGATATCGCTCCACTGCCTCTCGCGGTGGAAGCGGCTCCTCGTCGGTCGCGAGCGGAGTGCCTGGCCAGAATTGAGCGCTATGTGTTCGGTCAAGATAGAACCAAGAAACAGCTGCTGAAGGGCACACACGAATTCAGAGCCAGTCACGACGAGCCTGGCATGGTTTTCGCGGCGGGGTTTCTTAAGGAGGTTCCCGAGTCGCCGCTCGCTGAACGGGATCGTCGTGAAATATGGACCAAGCTGGTAGAATCGGAGTGAGCCTGGCTACGTGACGCTGCGGAGTTAGGGATGGCTCCCCGGAAGGTCGCCACGACATCGCGTTCTGCTAATGCCACTTGGTTGTACCACGCGCTAAGGCGCTGTAACAAAGTAACCTTTACAGTTCGGCAAAGTGCCGGGTGAGTTTCGCAGCCGGCGTCCAGCCCCGATGCGATAGCAAGTCAGCATGGTAGATGTAAAGTTTATTCATTTGCGCTGCCTAACCCCGGGGTGTGCCGCCACGCGGTCCACAAGTCCTCATATGGGAAGCTTGCGCCGGCGCGGCGAGGGCGGCGCCCTCTACCCACTAGACGCCCGGCGCGCCGTCAACCCGACTCACCGCGCGCCAGGATCTTAGTGCGCAAACCCAGCCGCCGAGCGTCGCTCATCCCGAGCACCAGGACCGCCGCCCAGCCAATCGCTGTTAGCACTTCGACTTGCGGCCGCCGCCTCGCAACGCCCCCTCCACCTACCCCGGCGGGTCGGGAATCGCCAGCCTCCGGCAAATCCTCTTCGCCAGGAGATCCGCAATCTCCGTGTGGCGGGGCACAGCCTCGGCATGGCCGGTCTGGGGGTTCTCCCACAAGGAATGCTCTTTGCCCTCCCGCCGAACCACGCAACCGTACCGCCGCAAGTGCCGCAGCAGCCCTTCGCGTTTCATGCGACGACTACGAGTTCCTGGCCTGCGTCCGGAGGCATCGAGCGCAAGGACTCCTCGCGCCGGTGTTCGAGAATCAGCGCAATCGCCTCACGCAGGTTCGCGAGGCATTCCTCACGCGACTCGCCTTGGCCGTTGGCTCCCGGCACCTCCGCGCAGTAGGCGATGTACCATGGGCCGTCCCGTTCGACAATCGCCGTGAACTCGTTGCGCATGCCTCCATTCTACCGCCGCCCGAATTTCGCGGGCGCGCCGCTGCGGGCATGGTCATATAATGTCAGTCATCATGCCACTCATCGATCGGGTTCAGAAAGACATGGTCGCGGCCATGAAGGGCCGGGAGGAAGCGCGCCTCGGCGCCCTGCGGATGATCAAGGCCGCCTTGATGA
>Ga0326728_10006115_pt1 | contig 32898 bp, 22 predicted proteins | sample MB3enrmetagenome_FD_207602 | JGI IMG/M metagenome (GOLD analysis project Ga0326728, IMG submission 207602) | Lab enriched peat soil microbial communities from McLean, Ithaca, NY, United States - MB31MN | ecosystem: Environmental > Terrestrial > Soil > Wetlands > Peat | place: USA: New York... | reverse complement strand
CGAGCGGCGTCTCGCTGTACCCGCCCCCGGAGTTCTGGGACACGCTGATGGGGCTGACACCCGGCGTGAGCATAAGAAGTTCCGTGTAGTTTCTGCCATTCAAGGGCAGATCGTTCACCTCTTTCTGCACCACCACCGAACCCAACTCGGCCGTGGAGGTCTCAATGCCCGCCGCTGCCGCCTGCACCGTGACGGTCTGCGTGGTGGCGCCAACCTGGAGAGTGAAGTCAAAGGTTGTGGTCTGGTTGACATCGAGCGTGAAGGCAGGTTGACTGACCGTCTGAAATCCCTCCTTGGAAGCCTTCATAACGTAAGTTCCGGGAAGGATGTTGAGAATGACGTACTCGCCTGTGGCATTGGTAAGGGTCGTTTGCGTGACGTTGGTCGCCGTGTTCGTTAAGCTTATTAATGCCTGCGGAATGACCGCGCCAGTAGTGTCTCTTAGTGTACCGTTTATTGAGGCTGCTGAGCGCTGCGCCCAGCTCGCGCTGGGAAAAGCAACGAGCAGAATCAACGCAGCGATTAGTCCCAATTTCGATGAAACCAGCCCCTTCAACAGGGGCCATGGTGCCGAACCTTTCATGAACCACCTCCTGATTTATTTGGCCAAGACCGACCGCAGCTTGCAACTCCCGTTGGGAGAAAGTGTAAATAAGACTACCCGTAATATTTTTCGCAAATGGAGTACCATAGCGAAGGAAGCATGTCAAGAGTTTTTTTCATAAAGTAATGAAAGAATTTCAAGAGATTAAAAGAGAATCTTGCGCGTTGACACTCCGGCACATTTTATGGGAGCTAGCCGAGACCCTAGGAGTGCTTTCGCATTAGGCCTTGCTCCATATAAGACATTGATATATAAACAGATAAATAGAAATACCAGAAGCTGGCACCATAGGTTCAAACGGCTTTGATATGTGCCTTGGGCTGACGCCTCCAGGCCAGAAATAGCAGATGTTCGCCGATAATAGTTTACGGTAACGTCCCTTTCAACCGGCAAAAAGTCCGCTAGGACGCGAAAATTTTCTTGACAATCTCACCGTCGACTGCTAAACGTAGCAAGTTCTGCAAGGATCAGAGCGGCCCTTCCTGGCCTTAGAAGGTGTGAAAGAATCGCGCTGTAGGGGCGGCCCTTGTGGCCGCCCTGGGGCAACCACAAGGGTTGCCCCTACAACGCCCTGCCAAAACGCGATTTTTTCACACCTTCTTAGCTCCGTGGTGAGACAGGATGAGAAGGTTACGGGCCACGCTCAAAGGAGATCAGCAAGTGGGGAAGAGGGTCACTATCCAGGACGTGGCCCGGGCGGCTCAGGTGAGCGTCGCGACGGTTTCCCGCGTCGGGACCGGCAGCGCTCGAGTCAGCCAGGGGGTTGCTGAGAGGGTCTTACAAGCCGCTCTCAAACTCGGTGTTGACCTCAACCGGCGCAACAAGTCCAAGGTCATCGCTTTCCTGTTAAGTAATCGCGACATGCTCCACCCGTTCCACTCCCACATCCTGGTGGGAGCGGAATCGTATTGTGCGGCGCGGGGCTGGAACATGTTGTTCCTCACGCTCCGTTATCCTGGCACCGCACCTTTGCAAGAACTTCATCTTCCGCCCATCCTGGGGCGCCACGACATAGTGGGCGGAGTCATCGTGGGTGGCACGAACACACAAAACCTTCTCGACCTGCTCCGGCGCAAGGCCATCCCGTTCGCCGTATTGGGCAACAACGTCATTGCCGACTGGCGACCCGGGGAATATGACGTCGTCTGGTTCGATGACATCCAGGGCTCCTACGAGATGACCCGCTATTTGCTATCCCTCGGCCATCGCAACATCTGGTTTGTCGGCCACACGAGGCTCCCCTGGTTTGGCAGACGCTACGGGGGTTACTGCCGCGGCATGAAGGAAGCGGGACTCCTGCCCCGCCTGGGCGAGGTCGATTCCGATAAGGATCAGGACATAGGTTACGTGGCCACCAAGGCTCTGCTGAGCCGAGGAGAACCGATTGATGCCATCCAGGCAGGCGGCGATCTGGTCGCCGAGGGAGCTTACAAGGCGCTACGGGACTGCGGCCTCCGCATACCCGACGATGTGAGCGTCACCGGGTACAATGACATTGAAGCCGTGATGTTGCATCCTCCCCTCACCACCGTTCGCGTTTTCACCGAGCAGGTCGGGAAGCACTTGGCGGAACTGGTGCTCAAACGGATTGAATGCCCCACCCTTCCGCCTCAGCAGTTCACCATTCCCACTCAACTGGTCAAGCGGGAGTCCTGCCAGCCGCGTGCTGAAGTGCGGGAAGCAACGCCGGCGAGAGATGCTGGCGAATAGGCGCTTGCGCCGTCGCGTTAAGATACGCGCTGAAGTGAGGATATAATCTGCCCACCATTTGTGAGAAAGCAAAATTCAGTGACGGAGGCTCACGTGTATTCGATCAAGTGCACCAGGCACAAAAAGGAATTTCTCGTCTTTATACTTTTGGGTGTATCCCTTGCCCACGGACAGAGCGACCCACAAAACATCAAAGCGATTCTAAAGGATGAAATCCTGCCACCGGCGGTGGCAGAGTTTCAGCTTCGACAGTATTTGCTCAATCGGGTTGCTCCGCCCCCCCACGTTCCCTCAAGCCCTCAGGAGTGGACGGCTGAGGCTGCACGACTCCGCCATCACTTACTCGAGGACATTGCCTTTCACGGCTGGCCGCGAGAGTGGGTTGAGGCGGTGCCGAAGTTCGAAGAAGTTGGCGTTATCGAAACCGGTTCAGGCTACAAGATACGCAAACTGCGGTACGAGATTGTCCCAGGTTTCTATTCCGTCGCACTCCTTTACGAACCTGAACACCTGAGCGGCAAGATTCCGGCTATCTTGAATTTGAACGGGCACGTTGGCCCGCCGGGAAAGGCGATCGAGTACAAACAGAAGCGGTGCATCAATTATGCGAAGCACGGCATCCTGGCCTTGAACCTGGAGTGGTTTTGGTTTGGAGAGCTTGATAAGAGGGGTGACGAGCATTGGTTCGGCGCGCACTTGGATCTGGTGGGCGCGAATGAAGTGGGACTCTTCATCCTCGAGATGCGGAAAGGTCTCGACTTCCTTTACAACCACCCGAATGTTGATCGTAACCGCATTGGCGTGACCGGACTGTCTGGAGGGGGATGGCAGACCATAGTCTTGAGCGCGCTTGACGAACGGGTGAAGGCCAGCAATCCCGTCGCCGGCTTTTCTTCACTTCGCTCGCGTGTGGAAGCGGAGCACTACGACGAAATCGGTGACCTCGAGCAGCATGCGACAGATTTTCTAGACGGCTCGGACTATCCGCATCTCGTGGCGCTGGTGGCCCCACGGCCAATCCTTCTGACTTACAACGCCGAGGATGATTGTTGCTTCCGCGCCGGCCTCGTGAAGCCCCTGATCTACGACGCGATGCAACCATTTTTCAAGCTCTACGGGAAGGACGATAGCCTTGCATGGCACGAGAATCGCGATCCCGCCACGCATAACTACCAACTCGATAACCGTCTCGCGGATTACCGCTTCTTTAGCAGACTGTTCGGCGTTCCTTTGATTAACAACGAGGATCACGTGGCGTCGGAAATCAGGAGTTACGACGAATTGGTGGTGGGCTTGCCGGAAGACAATCTGACAATTTTGGGTTTGGCGCAGAAACTCGGCAGGGAGATCACCAGGCAGCCTATCCCTTCTGACCCTTCCGCCATGGCGACTTGGAGCGACTCGGAAAGGGCCAAGTTGAAGGACGTGGTCCGCTACAAGCCGGTCGATATCGAACACCTTTGGACAGTGGCCACAACCAAGAGTAAAGATGTGCAGTCCACGTCATACCTCTTCCAGATGAGTAACAGGTTGAGCGCGGGCGGCGTGTGGGTTAGATCGATTCTGCAGAGCTCCGATACGGCGCCGGTCACCATCGTGCTCAATGACAGCGGCAGGGAAGCGGGCGCCAATGTAGTCTCCGACCGCGTGAATCGGGGAGAGCAAGTACTTGCCTTGGACCTGATGTTTACGGGAACTTCCTGGAAGGACACCAATCCCGAACTCTTCGCACAAATGCTCCATGGCCTCGGCGACCGTCCAATCGGCATGGAGGCTGCACAGCTCATCAGGATCACGCGCTGGGCCCGAGAGCGCGCAGGGGTCTCCAACGTGCGACTCGAAACGGGAGGCATTCGAACCCAGGTGGTGAGTTTGGTGGCGGCGGGGCTTGAGTCAACCCTGTTCTCCGCCATCTTGGTTCGAGATGGTATGCACAGTCTAAACTACGTGCTGGAACTGCCGGTGCGCTTCGACCAGGCGCCTGAACTTTTCTGTCTCGACCTTTATAAGGACTTCGACATTGACCGGTTGGAGGCGCTAGCGGCGCCGGCAAAGGTGAATGTGACCAAGTACCTTGAGATTCCCAAGAAGTGAGTCGTGAGGCGCTGCGCATGGTCGTGGTGCGATGAGTCCGGCGCCTATTATTACTCGGTTAAGTAGTTCTTAACGGCTATTGCGGTACATAGAGGAGGTCATGGGAGACTCAGGTGCCCAGAGCGCGGACCTTAAGCTTCTGATCCAACGTCTCAGCATTTACACTGGGACGGTTATTTTGGTATTGGCAGTGGGGTGGGGAGTCTGTGGTTCGGTACGCAAGCCCGGTCACGCCGGGGGGACCCTGTACCGGATCGTCAACGTAACGTATGGAGAACCGTTCCGGTACCCGCAAAGTTATGGTGATACGTGGATCGCCACTTGGGCTGGGGACGGCCACATCTATACGACCGCAGACGACAACGATGGCATCTACTCCACGAAACCCACCGAAGACGGTAGTTGCCACCCAGGCAGTAATCTCTCGATCGTCATGCTCAAGGACTTTTCTCCCTTCCAAGGTTCATTCGCGGGGGGCGTTAACCGCAACTGCATGCGGCGGGGCGATTGGAACTACGGCGGTTGTTGTGAAGCGGGAGGGACTGGGTACGTGCCGCCGCCCCAAGGCGCAACGACCACCGCTTCGTCTTGGAAAGCGGTGGGCTTGATTTGTCTACCGGACGAATCCAATAAGGACGTGCTTTACCTGAGTGTGAGCCTCCACGCGATGGACAGAACTATGTTGCAAAGGGCTTATGATGCAACGATCGTCGTTTCAAGAGACCACGGTCTGTCCTGGACCCCAAGGCCGCTGAAAGCTGAGGACTTGACGTTTACCGGCCAGCGATTCAGCACACCCTCCTTTATCCAATATGGACAGGACGATGCAGGAACCGCGGACCAAGCTGACAAGTATCTTTACGCCGTTGCTAACGATGGGTACTGGAATAATGGGAATCATATGTACTTGGCCCGCCTGGACCGGGCCGCCCTTTCGAAAGTCCGCTCCGGATCCGCCTGGGAGTTCTTCACCGGATTCGATAGCGCGGGCAACCCTACGTGGAAACCGGGTCAAACCCATGGCGAAACCGCCGCGGCAGCGGTTCCGATTCTTAGTTTCACAAGCAAGATGTCGATGTCGACTGCGAATTACGTGGAGCCGCTTGGATTGTATCTCATGTTCGACTGGGATTATCCACAACTGCCCAACAGTGATACGACCGAGTGGGTCTTCTATCAGGCACCACACCCCTGGGGTCCCTGGACGCCCGTCCCTGGAGGGAGAAGAGTCTGGAAGCCCGAGGGTTATTACGAGCCCTCAACCGTCGCCAAATGGATTCGGTTCGATCCCGCCAAAAGGGAGTTGAGGATCTTCTTTCTGACCTCTGGTGACTTCCAAAGAGACTATGACCACGCGATAAAGGACCACATTGAACACTACCACGATATCGAACGGAACCCGTACTATCGCATCAACCTCGTCGAAGCGACCTTGGCCGTAGAGCCGAGCGGTGAGTGACCGAACCGAAACTCACAAGGGTTGCCTTCACCACGGCCGCTGGGGAGGCGAGGCTACGCCTATCAGAACGGTCCGCCCCGCTCCTCACGGTCCCCGTGTGCTTCATTGAACGGGTGGTCGCTGGTGAATTTTCGCTTGACATAGCCTATAGGATATAGTATCTAGTTCTCTGCTGGCAAGATCACATCAAAGGAGGGTAGCGTGAAGTATCGAATCTTGACCGTCATTGCGTTGGTTAGCTTATGTGCCCTGGTAGGCGGCGTGCAGACTGGACGCGCGCAGGTCGCGGGCACAATTACAGGAACCGTAACCGATCAATCTGGTGCGGCGGTTCCCGCCGCAGATGTGGTGATAACGAATACCGGCACCGGCGTAGTCGCGCGTACGCTTAAGACTGACAGTTCCGGCAACTACGTCGCGGAGGCGCTCCTGGTGGGCACTTACCAGGTGGCAATTGAGGCTCACGGATTTCAAAAGTCAGTGCACTCTGGTATTAATTTGAGTGTCGCGGACCGGTTGAACATCAGTTTCGTTCTTCAAGTGGGGACGGTGACCCAATCTGTGGAGGTAACTGCTGCGGCCCCCGTCGTCGAGACTCAGACCGGAGAGCAAAGCCAATTGATTTCGACCCGGCAGATTGCTGAGATTCCCATTCTTGGACGCAACATTATGGTACTCCAAGAAATGGTGCCCGGAGCCTCTAAGTTGGATGGGACCGCGGACGATATGGGACAGGGATTCTATGCAACGCGGGGTTTTGCCATCAACGGTCTTAACGACCATTTTAGCGGCTTCCTGGTGGACGGGGTTTGGAACACTCAGCAGGGAAACCAAACGTCCCCGGATACCAACCCGGGCCCTGACATGCTGGCGGAGTTCAAGGTGCTGACGAGCAATTACAGCGCCAAGTACGGGGTTGCGGGTGGCGCAGACATTCTGGCCGTCACTAAATCAGGGACGCACGACTTCCACGTTAATCTTTACGAATACGTGCGGAATGACAAGCTTGATGCTGCCAATTTCTTCCTGAACGCTGCCAACGAAGCGAAGTCCCCGCTGCGATACAACGACTTCGGCGGTACTGTAGGCGGTCCTTTCTACATTCCCGGGCACTATAATACGGATAAGACCAAAACCTTCTTTTTCTGGTCGGAAGAGTGGAGAAAGGACGACACCGCGGCGGCCATTCTTGCGGCAACGCCGACCACGGCTATGCGCGGTGGTAATTTCAGTGGCTACGGCCCGCTGACCAATCCTAATAACCCGCAGACTGGCCAGCCTATGGTGGGTAGCAACGGCGCGCCGTGCGTGGGCGGAGCTGGAATGGACCAAATCAATCCCACGTGCATAGACAACAACGTAGCTCTGGCTTTTCAACAAAACTTCCCCCAGCCCAACACGCCTGGGTTTTTGAATTTTGCCATCGGGGCGAGAACCACCCAGGATTGGCGGGAGGATAATGTCCGTATAGACCAGAACATCACCCAGAAGGTGAGGGCATTTGTACGGTTCACGCACGATGCGTGGAGTGAAGTAGACCCTACTACAGCGTGGTCTAGCGACTCCTTCCCAACAGTTCACTCTACTTTCAATGTACCATCTCGGAACTTCATCGCCAAGGTAAGCACGCTCTTCAGCCCCTCGCTGCTCAATGAATTCTCGGTTAATTACGGTGCTGCTTATGGCTCACCAAAACCCCCTGCCATGGAGATTTACGGCGCGAATGAGCCCGCAGGATACACCGCAAAGAATGTATTTGGTGGCAATGTTTACGATCTTCTCCCTACCATGGGGTTTACGGGAGGGTGGGGAGGCATTGACGCGTTGTGGGGACCCTGGTGGGCCCATCAGGGTATGACTGAGTATACAGATGACCTTACCAAGCAGGTTGGACGTCACAGCTTGCAAATAGGCGCAGTTTACCTGTGGTCCCAAGCCCCGGTCCAAACCCAGTCGACCCCATCCCGTCAGGGGGACTACAGCTTCGACGGGAGTCTTACTGGCAATCCGATCGGTGACGCCTTGTTGGGCTTGCCCGCCAGTTATAGCGAACTAAAAGGATACCGACAGCCGATGGACCTCTTTCACCAATTTGAGCCTTACTTCCAGGATGATTTTAAGGTCAACAGACGACTGACGGTTAACTTGGGCCTTCGCTGGTTTTACATTCCTCACGTGTACGATGATAAGAAGACCATGTTCCTCGCCAGCGCGTATGATCCCTCCCAAGCTCCAACCGTAAACCCGGACGGGACGATCGTGGCAGGATCAGGAAACGCGCTCAACGGTATAGTCTTCCCCAGGGTAAACGGTGTCCCCCGGGGACTTGTGCAGACCCATTACAACACTTTCGGTCCTCGAATCGGGTTTGCGTGGGACCCGACGGGAAGCGGCAAGACGGCCCTGCGTGCCGGCTATGGGATCGGTTACTACCGAATCGAAGGGAACGATACTCAGCGCACGGCGGGCAATCCCCCGTATTCGGGGATTTCTACCTTCTTCCGTCCCCCCTACGACAATCCCGCGGGAGGTGCGGCAGCACCTCAGACCCCACTTGTCGTCTACGGCTTCGACCCGAGTTACCAAATCCCCAGCGCGTCGAGTTGGAGCTTTAGTATTCAGCGGCAACTCACATCTACCATGGGGCTTTCGGTCGCCTATGTCGGTACCCAGGGACTTCACCGCGACATGGTCGCTGACATCAATCAACCCCCTGCGGCGATGGGATATGACTTTGATCCTCGCATCGCCTGCACCGCGACGACCCCATACCCTTGCACCACAAGAATCTCCGAGGACTACGTGCGCCCTTACCAGGGATGGGACGCTATCTCCAACGTAATTCCTGTGGGCAATTCTGCCTATCACGGTCTGCAGATCTCCCTGGAAAAAAGGCTTTCCGCCGGGCTGTCCTTTGCAGCGGCGTATACTTGGTCCAAGACATTAGCGACATGGACCGGTGGGGACCTTGACGGTCCCATACAGAACTACTACGACATGAAAGCAGAACGGGGACCGGCAGCGTTTGACCGCCCGCAGGTGCTGATGGCAAACTACGTCTACGATTTGCCCTTTTTCAAAGGGCTTTCTGGAATCGGGGGCGGGGTCCTCAAGGGCTGGGAGGCGACGGGCATCCTAACCTTTGAGTCAGGTCTGGCGTATACGCCGGGTTACACTTCCGCTACCGGTACGGCGGGACTTGCCACAAAGCCGGACATGGCCTCTGGCGTTTCCGTCAACAGCGGGCCAAAAACGGCTGGGGAATGGTTCAATACAGCGGCGTTTACGGCTCCCCCTTTCGGATACTTTGGAAATGCCGGCGATGGGACCATCCGCGGCCCGGGCATGAACAACTGGGATATGGGCTTTTTTAAGAACTTCAAAATTAAGGAGCGCGGAAATGTTCAGGTCCGCGCCGAAATGTTCAACACCTGGAACCATACGAACTTCTGGGATATGAATACGACATATGGTTCCGGGAGTTTTGGACAAGTCGTTAGTGCCCACACTCCGCGCGTTGTTCAGATTGCACTGAGGTTGTCTTTTTAGCGCGTAGTGGTTATGCGACGGGGGAGATGGGGCCTTCGAGCAGGAAGGCCCCGTTTCTCTTCAGTCAATGAAGTGGCCCGTGGATCGATTAGTCAAGGAGGGACGGTTTATTCCAGCATCGAACGTGGTGGTGGGTCTTGTGTTCGCGGCGCAGGTTTTGGCACTGGCGAGTAATTCACGCAAGCCTGAAGATTTGTTCGCTGCTGCTCGGCTGGCCCAAGAAAAGAACGATCTGGAGAATGCCGAAAGACTTTACCTTCAGTATCTCCAGGTGGTTCCGCAATCCGCCGAAGCTCATGTCAACTTGGGGGTCGTCTATGCGCATGAGGACAAAGTAGAGAAGGCCATCGAGGAATACCGCCGGGCCTTGACGATTGCCCCTTCGCTCCAGCCTGCCTATCTGAACTTGGCGATACTCTACTTCAAGCAAGAGGCTTACGCGGAGGCCATCAAACCCTTGCAGAAGTTCCTCGCCTGGCAGCCGCACAACCGACAAGCCAGCCACCTTCTCGGCCTCTGCTATATCGAATCGGGGCAATATAATGCTGCGCTCCGGACTCTCGCCCCGCTGCGCGCAGATAATGACCCCTCCATTCTGTTGGCCTTGGCGACCGCCTATATCAGGTCGGATCGGCCCCGGGAAGGCGAGGAGTTGTTCCGACAGCTCCTCACTTCTGAACCCGACTCATCTCGCGTTCACTTTATGCTGGCCCAGACTTACCTCAGCCTGGGCCAGTTTCCGCAGGCTCTAACGGAATTCGAGCGCGTCTTCGCGCTTGATCCCGCCTGGCCCCAGATCCATTTGTTCCTGGGAGCAACCAAGGCAAAGTCCGGGCGTTTCGAGGAGGCGGAGAAGGAGTTGCGTGCGGAACTTCAACTCGATCCCGCTAGCTTTCTCGCGAGCTTCACGCTTGGGGTCTTGTTGAACAAACAAGCCCGTTACGGGGAGGCAATTCTGATTCTCGAGGGGGCTCGAAATTCGAAACCACAAGATAGCGACGTCAATTATCAGTTGGCGTGGGCCTACTGGAAGTTGGGCGCAGTTGACAAGGCCTGGGATGGCGCGAGGGCGGCGGCCAAAACTAATCCGAGGAACCGACCCGCGCATTATCTCCTGGCGCAGATTGCCCGCAAAAAGGGCGACGAGCAACTCGCACAACGCGAGTTCCGCATAGCTCAATCTCTAAGCGAGGCAGAATCAGAGCACGATGTTCTCCGGCTCAAAGAGCTGAGTACGAAGTCGAGAGGCGTGTTCTAATCTACTCAGTGGATTACAGGGAGGATTTCATGCACAAGAATCAAGGCGTCGATCGCCGCAAGTTTATTCAGGGATCCGTTTCATTACTCGGAGCCACGTCACTTGCCGCATGGAAGGGACCAGCACAGCCGGGGGATGCGAAGAACACGAATCTTCAGATGCAGGCTACCTTCGAATCAAAACAAAGTGTGTGGATCCTCACCGAGCCAGGGGCAAGTTTTCAGGAACAGCTTGCGGCTCGCGAGCTGGCAAGGGGCCTCAGGAGCCTGGGGCTCGTAAGGGAACCGAAACAGGCTGCGGGGGGTGGCGCCGAGACCGCGTCTGCCGATTACGTTTTCTCTCTGGTTGTCGACAAACAGGCCTTCAAGCATCCGGAGGCCTACGAGATTCTCCAAAAAACCGAAGCCGGCAAATTGCCCCGGATACGGGTAGCGGGCGCCACCCCGCAAGCCGTTCTCTACGGTGTGTTTGACTTTTTGGAACGCCAGGGAGCCTTCTTCGGCCTGGATGGTGAACTCTACCCGCTGGAACCAGCCAAGGCCTTGGCTCTTCCCCCGGTCGGCCAGCCCTGGGCAGGGCAGCCGCGCTTCAAGGTGCGAGGATTGAACCCTTGGCCGAATTTCCTGAACAGCATCGCCGTATTCAATCGCGAGGATTTTCGCGCTTACCTTGAGGCCATGATGCGCATGCGGTTCAACACCCTGGGCATGCATGTCTTTTCCGAATGCAACACTTGGGATTCCCCAGGCAACCCCCACTACTATGATCCGTATCTCTCTTTTGAATACGGTAGTGTCGGGCATCTTGTTTCCGCGGACACAAGCACTACAAACAGGTGGGGCTATTTAGCGCAACGAACCTCCACTTTTGGAATGGGCGCGCCGGACCTCTTCGACGGTGAGGTTTTCGGTTCGGAGGCTACGACCCGGGCGCGGAATTGCTGGGAGATAGCGGAAGTCACGCAACAACTCTGGCGCGAGTCTTTCAAGTATGCCCAGCAACTGGGAGTGCAAGTTGGACTGGGCTTCGAGCCCTACCAAGTCCCAGAAGAAATCTTCAGCGCCGCGCCGCCGGAAGCTCGCTATGCGGCGAAGGACCCGAAAATTCCGGGACCGCGCATCGACCCGGATTCCGTGGCCGCGCGCGATATTCTGGAAGCGCGCCTGGGAAGATTACTGGAGGCTTACCCGACGGTTGATTACGTTTGGCTCTGGGAAGGAGAAGATCTGAACTGGGCCAGCCAGAAGGACAACGTACCGTTCTCCACGACACCCTTTAAGCAGGCGCACGACTTTCTGCGGCGACACGCCCCGCAGAAACGGATCGTCCTCTCCGGCTGGGGAGGCGTGGCGCGGCACTTTGCTCATTTCCATAAAGAACTTCCGGGCGACATCATCTTCTCTTCCCTGAACGACAACCTGGGTTGGGATCCCGTCAGCGAGGTCTACGGCAAACTCGAGGATCGCGAACGGTGGGCCATCCCCTGGCTGGAAGACGACCCGGCCATGTGGTTGCCGCAATTTCACGTCTATCGCAACCACGAGTACATGGACCAGGCCGAACAGTTAGGATGCGCAGGAGTATTGGGCCTGCATTGGCGTCATCGCATCATGGATGCCGACTCGGCTCTGAACGCCAGGTATTCCTGGGATAAAACGCTCCAGCCCGAGGGATTCTTCAAGGCTTTCGCGGATGTCCAAGCCCGCGCGCCCCGCGCCGCGAATCTTGCCAAGGTGCTTGACGACACGGACCGCGACCGTCTCATCCTCTGCTCGTTTACGGGAGAGATCAAGGACGGTCACCACCAGATCCACGAGTACTCCGGTGACTACAGCGAGGCGTTTCGATTCTGGGTCGGATACGACCCCCCGGCGGAAGTGATGAAATCGCAGGCAAAGGTGGCGGCGAATCTTCGCCAATTGACTGCGGCGGCGTCTTCACCGGCAGAGCGCGAGCGCCTAAACTATCTGGCGCGGTTCGTGGAGTTCCTCACGCCCTATTCCGAATCGTGGGTCTTGTCTTCACGTCTCCATAACCTGCTTCAACAAGCGCTCGAGCTGAAGAAACAAGGCAAGGCGGATGAAGCGCGGCAGAAAGTGCTGGCGGAGGGAGTACCGCTCTGGCTGAAGATTGCGCCCCTGGTCCGGGAAGCTCTGCTGGACTTCCAGGAGATTGTCAGCAATCGAAACGACATCGGAGAGCTCGCGTCGCTGCACAACAAGTACGAGCGCTTGGCGCTTTTCCGGCTGCGCATGTCGATGAAGGAGTTTCTGGGCGAATTGCCGCCGGAAACGGAAAAGCTTTTGGACGAAGCGCGGCAACCCGATCCGAATGCAGCGCAACGCGTCTTCATCCCCACGCGGCCTACACTCCTCCGTTCTGGTGAGCGCGTTCGGGTGTTCGCCGTGGCGCCTGGACATGGTAATGTCCTTCGCGTCTCGCTCAACGTTCGCACGGCTGGCTCGGAAAAGTGGAATCAAAAAACCATGACGCATGTGGGCCGGCGGACTTTTGCGGGTGAGCTCACGAATGAAGAAACTATCACATCTCTGCTGGACTATTACGCCGAGGCAGAGTTCCAGGCGGAAAGCCCAAAGTCTATTGTCACCGCACCCCTGGAGGCGCCGAGTCGGTTCTATACGGTCACATTGGTGTGATTCCGCAGCGGGTAGCCGTAGATGCTGCTCAGTTTATTCTCGCATCTGATTCTCCCGGTCACTGCAGCTCCAATATAAGGGATTGGAAGTACATCAAGTTGTGATCGGAAACTCCAGTCGGATGTATGTTGACGGTGTATACGCCAGCTTTTGGGACTTCCACCTGCCCGAGGTTGAACTCCTTATACTGAAACCAATCACCTGTCGGCTCCACAGCGGCGGTGAGGGATTGCGTACCCACCGCTACCACGTACTTGCTCCGCGCCCAGTCATCGCGCGCGGCATAACGGATGCTAACCTTGTAGCTCCCCGGCAGGCTCACCAGTAGATGCCAAGTGATCGAATCCGCCGGGCCGGTCCATTTGGAGATATGGAATCCTCCATCGCGGTTGAACCGCTTCATCGCCTTCCCTGCGGTCACCGCCGTCAGATAATCCAGTTCGAACCGAGAATCGCTCTCCTGAGTAATGAGAGGCGGATCCACCACCGGCTGGCCCGAAATCTCCATCACCACCACGGTGTCGTTCTCATCCAGGCTTCGGGTTGGCAGACCTACCGTTATTGCGCCATTTTCGCGGCTGACAGACAGTTTGCGGGACGGATCCACAAGGGGATAGGCACTCGCAACCTCGTTATGTAAACCTGATATTCGAAGGGTAGCATCCGCGGGCCAACTAAATACATGCAGGTAGATTTTCTGCCCCTTAACCGTACACCGCCCCCAGGGGAAGTCTACAAGGGGGCAGGCACTTGTTCCGTAAATGCTTTCTCCGTTCTTCTGCATCCAGGCGCCCACTTTCTCGAGTACGGCAACACTGGGGGGCGGTATGGTTCCATCCGCCATGGGTCCGATGTTGAGTAGATAGTTGCCGCCCTTGCTTATGATCTCGACGAGTCGTTGGATCACGTTGGCGGGCGTCTTCCATTGTTGGTCGAATTTGCTATAGCCCCACGTCGTATTCAAGGTTTGCGGCGTTTCCCAGTCTTCCTCCAGTCCTCCCACTGGCATGCCGTTGTCGCCCATATCCTGATAATCACCCATTAAGTCCTGTGCGTAATTGCCTACCCGCCCGCTAATCAGACACTGGGGCTGTAAAGTGTGGACCAGGTTCACGAAATCCGCAGCCTGCTGCGGGGTGTCAAGGCCGCGATCAAACCATACCAGCCCCAAGGGGCCGTAGTTGGTCAGCAGTTCACGAAGCTGGGGCTTGGATTTTTGCTCCAGGTAACGATCGAAGTCTTTCTTGGATCTGTCGTAGTCCCAGTTATTACCGTAGCCGTCTGCGTGATCCCAATCCTCGCGGTGCGAGTAATAGACACAAAAACGAATCCCCGCTCTCTGGCAAGCTTGAGAGAGTTCCTGGAGAGGGTCTCGCTTGAAGGGGGTCCAGTCCACGATGTTGTACTTGCTCACACGGGAATGGTACATGGCAAAGCCGTCGTGATGTTTGGCCGTGATCACCAAATACTTCATACCCGCTGACTTGGCTAAGCCTACCCACTGGTCGGCACTGAACTTGACGGGATTCATCTGTCGCGCCATTTCGCGATATTCCTGGACCGGAATGTTGAATCGCTCCATAACCCATTCCGCTTCCGAGCCGACGGGCACACGCTGCCCTTTCCACTCCCCGGCCAAAAGGGAATACGGTCCCCAGTGGATAAACATCCCGAACTTGTCGTGGCGAAACCACGCCATTCGTTCCTCATCAGGAAGAGAAGTGTCAGGCAGCTTGTCCTGGCCATTCGACCTCGATCCCCAAATACTTCCCATGATTAATGTTGCCAAAGTAATCGACAGGGGAAACCGTTTCCTCATCAGCAGATATCCTCTCGCGCCGCGAATAGGTGGCAGGTGAGCTTTTAGGTGATTTTCAAAACGTAAGCATGATTGCTGGGGGGAGTCTGCGGCATTTCGACGGGCAACCCCTGACGGCCCTGGGTCCATCGGAGTAGCTGGTCGACGCGGTCCGCTGCCACCCGAGCGTGTAGCCGCTGGCTACGTATCCCTTGCGAATAAAGCTCCGCCAGTTCATAGTCTTGCCTATTCGGAATTAAGCATCCAGCCCGAAGCAACTGCGCGAGAATGATGACATGTCATGCGCCACAGATCAAGCATTCAACGAGGCCGTGTATGGTATATTGGGCCATTAGAAATGCCAAAAAGGAAATAGAGGGTAAGCGGGAGAGAGTTGTTGCACGCCGGGAGGTATCAAATGGGACGCCTTATTTTCGAGCCCAACCACCTTCGACTGCTGATTCTCTGTTGTGCGCCCGCCATGATTGCGCCCCTTCCGTGCTTGGCTGCCCAAAAGCCTCAGCCTGCGGCCTCCGAATATACCGTGCATAGTGAAGTGGATCTGCTTTCCGTCGCCGTGCGGGTGACCGATCGCAAGGATAATGAGATCCACGGGTTAACCGCCAATCACTTTGCGTTGTACGAAGACGGTCAACCGCAGAAGATTGGGTTCTTCGAGGCGGGAAATGAGCCTGTAAGCCTGGGCATCCTTCTGGACGTAAGCGGCAGCATGGGGGCGACGGGAGAACTCGATCAGGCCAAAGACGCGCTATCCCACATCATCAGCACAATGCGCCCCGAAGATGAGATGCTCTACCTGCGGTTTCATCTCGAAGTCGAAAAGGTCTTGGATTTCACCAGTGACGCGCACCGGGTTCTTTCGGCCATCTCCGCAACCACTGCAACGAAGAATGGCACCAGCTTGTACGATGCGGTGGCGAGAGCTCTTTGCTACATGCGGAGTGCGCACCACCACCGGCAGGCGTTGCTGGTGGTAACAGACGGCGCAGACCAGAATAGCCATCGCTCGCTGGACGAACTCATCCCCATTGTTCAGGCGTCACAAGCTCAGGTGTTCGTCATCTGCTCCTTAGGTAAGGCAGAGTATGAGGCGTACCGAAGTTCCCGCAAGCAGAAGGTTCCACTGGTAACCCATCAGGAGATCGACAACCCGCTCACAGCCTTCAACCAACTGGCAAAGGAATCGGGCGCTGAGTCGTTTTTCCCGGACTCACCTGACAAGCTTCAGGAGGCAGTCGACGCTGTAGCTCATGAACTCAGAACGCAATACACGCTTGCCTATTACCCGATGTCAAAGGTGGCCGGCTTCCATCGCATTGAGGTGAAATTGGCGCAATCCGGCGTACGGGTCCGGGCGCGGCATGGTTTCACGAGGGTGGAGCCTTCGGCAGGTCAAGAACCTCTCGCACAATCGGGCGGCTGTGAAGATGAAAAGCTCAAGCCCTACCCGTACGAGTCCAAGGTTACAACAAAGAATGGGTGCACGCTCTACCACGAAGACTTCGAAAACCCAGCCAGCGGTTGGCCCAGCAAGGACGACTACCATTACAAGTCCGGAACCTACCAGATCGTCAGCGGGAGGCATTCACAGCCAAATTACGACATGGCCTTAGGCGGTGGCATGAATCTGCAATTAGTAGGCGGAGCTCACGGAAGCGCCTTGCCGCTTGAAGGCCTGTTGGTCGCCAACGGGCCGTTGCTTACGGGTGACCTGAATGCCTCGGTCAGCGTGGAGTGGAAGTCATCCGGAGGAAAGGGGTCTCAGCCGGCCGTCCCCGGGCTGGTTTTCCGCCTGCATGATCAGGGCTACTACGCCGTTCTTGTCGCCAGCGACGTCTTTGCGTCTCACGACCTCGCCTTTAAGCTTGTAAAGAAATACCACATTGAGTCGGCGGCGCGCGATCTTTTGCCCTGGACAGAGCATCCGCTCAGTGATCGGTCTCGAGCGCCGCGAGAGGTGAAGCTCTCGGTCCAATGCCGGGGCACACGCATCACGATCCTTATCCAGGACACTTCCGTGGCCAAGTTCGAGGACGATGAGTTCCAGGACGGGCTAGTGGGAATGATACTGTATGGCGCAGGAACTGCTAACTTCCGGGATCTGCTGGCCGAAGAGGTGTGCAATGCGGGGCTGGCGCCACCGCTCAGTAATTCCACTTGCCGATAAGAACGGAGGACCCTACACAACGGGGCTCTGCGATGTCCCGAAGGGAGACGTTCGACTGGGCAGCTCACTCCGTTGTTCCTGCGGAACCTGGGCCTGGATTACCTGGGGATGGACGCCAGATTCCATCGAAGCTGTTGGTGAGGAACGGTGCAGGGGCACCAAATGGCGGTGTTCGAGCTATGATCGTGCGGCGCCCCGCAGCGGGACAGCTTGGCGTTCCCACCAGTTCGGACATGGCCAGCCCTGCCCGTACGAGTCTGTGTAAAAACGCTTCAATGCTGTCATTCCGAGCGGAGCGAGGAATCTCGCTCTGAGTATTTTCGAGGCAGTGCGAGATTCCTCGTCGCCTGCGGCTCCTCGGAATGACAGAACGATCGAGTTATCACACAGACTCCGTACGAGAGGAGCCGAGGCGATCTCGTGGCTCGTCAGTGGCATTGAAGGGCGTTTGCCGTCAAGAATCATTGCTCCCGCACGCTTTCGAGCGCCTGAGGGTGGGTCAAAACGCGCCCGCCGTGCTGCTGTTGATAAGCTTCGGCTTCTTGCGGTGTTTTGAATGCCACCAAGGTCGGCAGGCAGCGATCATACTCCCGCATGGAAACGCCGTGGGGTTCGCGCGTCATCGGTTGGTCACCGTGCGTGCAATACTGCACGTTACCTCCCTCAACATAAGTGGCGGATTCCGCCGCGACACTCTCACCAGTATTGACGTCCGTGGCCCAGGCCGGACCCGGATTCCCCCGCGTCTGGCTAACTTGTGCATGCATGCCGCAGCGCGGGCAGCACGCTGTCACCACGTGGTCGCCAACTTTCAGTCGGTATGCGGTAATGGGATGTACCATGCGATCGCAGAACGGGCACATGCCGGCGGTCTTGTGCCGCTGCTCGTACCGGTAGGCAAAGAAGCAGGTCAACCCGATGGCTCCGAGAGCAATGAGGGTAATGAGCGATTCACGCGTTTTCATATAAGTTTTCGGGTGTCAGGTGCCATGTTTCAGCCCGGTCATCCGACTGCCATGTTGCCGGGTCGTCCACGCCAGTTACTCGCTTGAGACTGCGAATCAGCGATCGTTGACAAGCATGTGGAATCCTAGCTTTTTGGAAAGACCGCCAGCCTCTCCTTGCACACGGTGTTTGATGGCGCGCATACCAGCGATCGTGAAGGCATTAGATTGTGCCTCCCGCAGGAACAGCAGGTCAAACGCAACGGACGTTAACCAGTCCACGTAGCATCGGAATCCGCACACCGCGAGGGCCTGAGTCTCGCGAACAAATCTACGCAGTCGACTCCCGTGTTCTGCAAGGGTGTCGCAGGAGCTGAAATACACAATTCGCCCTTTGCATCCGCCCGACAGGGTTTCCTCCAGTTCGTCCAATGAAATGATGTTTCCCGGCTTTCTGAGATCTCCGAACTGAATTGTGCCCGGCGTTCCGTGAAAGGGTAGATAGAGAATGGGGTAGCTTGCGTGTGCGGCTTGGAGCCACTTCCTTATGTAGTGGTTAAACTCTTCGCGTGTCCCCACATCGCGGCGTATGAAAGGCGTGTAGTACGGCGGAAATTCGTTCAACAGCCGCAGCATCGACTCACTGCTGGTCGGATGCTTCAGGTCGTTCCACCAGTCCCCTTCCAGGCAGAATACCCCCTTTGGCTCAGAAGCGTTTCTATACATGTTGCCTCCATCTTTGCGGGCCAGCCAGCCGCTCACGCAATGGCGAACAGCACTGTAAACACCTCGGGCCGGAACCCTATGTGGTAGTATTTTACTATGGATGAGGCGTAGCGTGCCCTCGATATGGCAGCCGAGATAGGTCGGATACTAGCGGAGCTGACGAACAGGCTGAAACAACGGTTGGCCGAGACCTAACACTTAGCACCTGAAACGTCATTTTACCGTGTTTTTCACCTCAAAATTCCACTTCCACACCGCATAAATGGCGGGGTAAACAAGCAATTCCAGAATGAACGAAGTAAAGATGCCGCCGACCATGGGGGCGGCGATGCGCTTCATCACGTCCGCTCCCGTGCCAGTGGACCACATGATGGGGAAGAGCCCCATGAACATGCACCCGACGGTCATCACTTTGGGGCGAACGCGCATGGCCGCTCCGTGCACAATGGCGTCCTGAAGGCCCTTATAGCTCGTCAGCAACCCAGCCTGCCTCCAGCTTTCGTAAGCGAGATCGAGATAGAGCAGCATGAAGACGCCGGTCTCCGCGTCTACGCCCATCAAGGCGATCAGGCCCACCCAGACGGCGATGCTCATGTTGTAACCGAGCCAGTGCAGCAGCCAGATGGCGCCCACCGCGGAAAACGGCACCGCCGCGAAGATGATGAGCGTCTTCACGACGGACTTCGTGTTGAGGTAGAGTAGGGTGAAAACCAGGAATATGGTGATCGGCGCCACCAGCTTTAGCCGTTCGCGCATGCGCTGGAGGGATTCGTACTGGCCGCCCCAGCTCAGGCTGTAGCCTGCAGGGACATGCGTTTCCACCTGGCTGCGCACCACGCGCTGTGCTTCCTCCACGTAGCTCCCCAGGTCTCGCCCGGCCACATCGACGTAAACGTATCCGCTCAGCAAACCGTTCTCGTCGCGGATCATGCTGGGCCCCTCCAGCAGGCGTATATCCGCAAGCCGGCTGATCGGGATTTGCGCTCCGGAGGGCGTGGCCACCAACACTCGTTCCAGCGAACCCAGGTCGCTGCGATAATCCCGCAGGTAGCGGACGTTAATGGAATAGCGCTCGCGGCCCTCGACGGTGGTGGTGACGTTTTCGCCGCCGACTCCCGACATGATGTATGCCTCCACGTCGTCCACGGTCAACCCGTAGCGGGCCAGTTGGTCCCGGCGAAGAGTGAAATCCAGAAAATAACCGCCACTCACGCGCTCGGCGTAAACACTGCGAGTGCCCGGCACGTGTGCTAGGGCATGTTCAATCTGCTCGCCAATCTCCTGAATCTTGTTGAGGTCGGCGCCCAGCACCTTGATTCCAACGGGGGTGCGCACGCCGGTGGTGAGCATGTCCACGCGGTTGCGGATGGGCATGGTCCAGGCGTTGGACGTGCCGGGGATGCGCAGGGCGCGGTCCATCTCATCCACCAGCTCGTCCTGCGAAATACGGTCTGGCCAGATGTGGCGCAAAATTCCCTGCAACCACTCCGGGGCGCGATGGGAGTACCACTGTGGCTTCTTCCGCCATTGGTCTTGCGGCTTCAGCAGGACCGTAGTCTCTGCCATCGAAAGCGGCGCGGGATCCGTGGAGGTCTCCGCGCGCCCCGCCTTGCCGAAAACACGCTCGACCTCGGGAAAAGTTTTCAGCGTGCGATCCTGGATTTCCAGCAGCCGCTGGGCCTCGCCGAGCGAAATGCCTGGCAATGTCGTGGGCATGTAGAGCAAGGTACCTTCGTCGAGTGGCGGCATGAATTCCGAGCCCAAGCGCCGGAAGACCGAAATTGTCAGCACTACGGCGGCAATGGCCCCGGCGATCACCACCCAGCGCAGGCGGACGGCCATTTCCACAACCGGGTGATATGACTTAATCAGCACGCGGGTTATGGGGTTCTTCTCTTCCGGATAAATTTTCCCCACCAGGACGGCGTTGGCGACACGGGCCAAAAAACGCGGACCGAAGTTAAACTCCGTGACATGGGCGAAAAGGAGCCGCATGGCGGGATCAAGTGTGATCGCCAACATGGCGGCGACAGCCATGGAAAAAGTCTTGGTGAACGCGAGCGGTTTGAATAGTCTTCCTTCCTGGCCTTCCAGGGCAAAAATGGGCATGAACGAAACTGCGATGACCAGGAGGGAAAAGAAGCTGGCCGGCGCGACCTCCTTGATTGCCTCAATAACCACTTCGCGGTAATCGCCTTGGCGCCCGCCCGCTTCCCACATCTCCAGCTTCTTGTGCGTTTGCTCCACCACCACGATGGCCGCATCCACCATAGCGCCGATGGCGATGGCAATCCCCCCCAGCGACATGATGTTGGACGTCACGCCAATCGCTTTCATGGGAATGAAGGTAATCAGAATGGTGATGGGGATGGTCAAGATCGGAATCAAAGCGCTGGGAATGTGCCAGAGGAAAATCAAAATCACCAGGCTGACGATGCTGATTTCCTCAAAGATCGTGTGTTTCAGCGTGTCGATAGAGCGCAGAATCAGTTCGGAGCGGTCGTAGGTGGAGACAATCTTCACGCCGCGAGGCAGTGACGGCTGAACTTGATCCAGTTTGGCTTTCACTCGGCCAATCACGCGCAAGGCGTTTTCGCCGGACCGCATGATGACTACTCCACCCACCGAGTCGCCCTTGCCGTTCACGTCCGCTATGCCGCGGCGGATGTCGGGGCCGAGCGTGACTTGGCCGATGTCCTTCACCGTGATGGGCACCCCGGACCTCGCATCGCCGCCCACCACGATGCCGCGCAGGTCGTCAAGCGAGCGCGCATAGCCGCGCCCGCGCACCATATATTCGCGGCCGGCGAACTCCACCAGGCGTCCGCCCACGTCGTTATTGCTCTGGCGCACCGCCTCCACCACTTTCATTAAAGGAATTTTGTATTCCGCCAGCTTGTAGGGATCCACTTGGATCTGGTACTGGCGCACCAACCCGCCGATGGGCGCCACTTCCGCCACTCCCGGAACACTTTCGAGGTAATAGCGCAAGTACCAGTCCTGATACGACCGCAGCGAGTCCAGGCTTTGCTTTCCCGTGGTGTCTACCAGGGCGTATTGAAAGACCCAGCCGATGGAAGTGGCGTCAGGCCCTAGCTCCGTCTGCACGCCGGAGGGAAGGCGTGGCATGATTTTGGAGAGATACTCGAGCGTTCGTGAGCGCGCCCAGTAGATATCCGTCCCTTCGTCGAAAATGATGTACACATAGGAGTAACCAAAGTCGGAGAATCCGCGGATGTCCTTGACGTGGGGCGCGCCCAGCAGCGCCGTGATGATGGGATAGGTAACCTGATCCTCCATGATGTCAGGGCTGCGGTCCCAACGCGAGTAGATGATGACCTGCGTGTCGGAGAGGTCGGGGACCGCATCCAAAGGCACGTTTTTGAGCGACCACCACCCGGCAGCCACTGCCGCTCCAACAAGAAGGAAAACCAGGAATTTGTTTCGTGTCGATAAATCGATGATTTTGTTAATCACTTTGACATTCCCTCCACCGACTCACGCAGGTTGCTTTCCGAGTCAATCAGGAAATTGGCGCGGGTCACCACTTGTTCACCAGCGTGAAGGCCGCTGAGGATCACAGCGTAATCTCCCGAGCGCGCGCCCACCGTTACGGTGCGTGGTTCAAACACGCCATTACCGCGAGCAACAAACACGCGCTGGTGCGTGCCGGAGTCGAGCACCGCATCAACGGGCACGGTCAGGCGCCGTCCGAGACCGCGATGTAGTTCCACGTTCACAAACATCCCCGGCTTCAGCTTGCCGCCCGGGTTGGGAAACTCCATGCGCACGGTTATGGTTCGTGTGTCTGGCTTGACGGTAGGAGAGACAAAGGTGAGCCTTCCGCGCAAAGCAGCGTTCGGCAGTGCCTCGGTGGTGAGGACGGCTTCCTGCCCCAGGCTGACCGCGGGCTCATCGGATTCGTAGATTTCTCCCTCTGCCCAGATCGAGCTGAGGTCTTCAAGCTGGTATATATCCATTTCCGGGCTGACGTATTGATTGGGGAACGCCTTGCGATCCACCACATATCCGGTGGCCGGCGCATAAATGGTGATGTCGTGGGCGGGTTTGCCCGAGAGTTCGATCTCTTGAATCTCCCCCTCGGTCAAATCCCAAAGTTCCAGCCGCCGCCGCGCAGCTTCCAACAGAGATGCGCCCGCCGTAGCGATTTCCGGAAAAGAACTTCGGGCCAATGAGTCGCGAGCCCGCAGCGCCAGCAGGTATTCCTGTTCCGTAGCCAGCAGCTCAGGGCTGTAAAACGTGAACAGCGGATCGCCCTGCTTCACTTGCTCCCACGTGTAATCCACGAAGACCTTTTTGATCCAACCACTGGTTCTCACGTGGACGTGTACTAAGCGCGTCTCGTCCATCGCCACCTGGCCCACGGACCGGATGGTCTGATCGAGCGCGCGATATTCGGCCTTGGCCGTTGTAACTCCCATCAGTTGCCGGCGGGCGGAACTGATCTCGACGCCTCCTGGTGGGAGTGGCACACTCGGCGTCTCGGGGGAATAGACCGGAACGAGCTTCATGCCGTCCGGAGCGAGCCCGGGCTTGTCCGAGTGATGGGAGGGGTTCATGGGATCCTGGTAATAGAGAATCTTGCGTTCCCCGGGCTTCGGCTGGTCCGCCGCCTCGGGAGCATAAACCGGCGCCAGCTTCATCCCGCAGTCCGGCGCGATCCCTGGCTTGTCGGAGTGATACCAGGGGTGCATGGGGTCCTGGTAATAGAGAATCTTCCCCTCGCCGGGATTGGCTTGGCCCGCAGCCTCCGCCCTCCGTGTGCCTGCCAGGAGCGCGGTGGCGCGGCCGTGCAGCGAATGGTGGGGCTCGCTGCCCAACAAGGGGGCAGCAGCGAAAGCTGCCAAAGCGGCGCACATGGCAATCCGTGTGGTTTTATTCATGGTGATCCTCTCCTTGCTGTATCAAATTCAATCCGGTCAGTTCTTCGAGACGCGCCAACGCCTTTTCATGGTTCGTAACTTGGAGGTGGTAATCGAATTCACCGTCGATGACCGCTTGAAAGTTGCTGATCACATTTAGGAAATCCACCCCACCGGTTTCATAGCTGTTGATGGAGGATTCCAGCGTCAATGACGATTGCGGCGCGATCCCCTGTGAATAAAGCTTCAGGAGTTGCTCCGTCGCCTGAACTTCGAGAAAATCCTGTTGCACCTGGTAGCGAAGCACCGTGAGCTCGTTCGCTTGCATTTGGCGGGCGGATTCCAGGTTGGCGGCCGCCTCGGCGATGGCCATGTCCTGCTTGCGGTGGCGAAAGAGCGGTAAAGACGTGGAGAGCGTAATGCCATACATATCCGGCAGGCCATCGCGCTGCATATAGAGGTAACCGACCCGGAAATCGGGGCGCACTTCCTTGCGCGCGAGGTCCACCGACAGGCGGCCTTGCTCCACCATCGTCCGGCGCTGCTTGAGCACGGGGTAGTTCGACTGTGCGGCTTCCTGAAGCTGATCCTGGGTGTAGACGAACGCGCTCGGCTGGACAGCCGCCGGCGCTCCAACGGGCGTGTCGATGGGAACATTGCGCAGGCTGTTGAGCTGCGCTTCCAGCGTGCGCTGCTGTTGCGCGAGCATCGTCGCGCGCTGGGAAAGACGAGTGATTTCCAGTTGCGCCCTCAAAACATCCTGCTGCGCGGCCTTGCCGACGGAATAGCGAATTTCCGTGACCTTCTCGAAACCCTCCAGCGCCTCACGGTCCTTCTGCAAAATCGCGAGGCTCCGGTCAAGATAGGCAAGCTCGAAATATGCCTGTTTCACTTCTGCCGCCACCCGCCTCGCCACCGCCTCGTAGGCGAGGGTCTCGGCGTCAGCGTCGTGAGCAGCGATTTCCGTGCGCAGGTGCGTCTTGCCCGGGTAGGGAATCATCTGCTCCGCCATCACCTGCCGATTGCTGGAGGGATCGCCCCGCATTAGTGTGAACGGCGGCAGCGCATTGCCTCCGTAGCTGAGGGTAATGGTGGGGTCCGCCCAGGCTCCCGCCTGCGGAATCCGCGCGCGTTTGGCTTCCACCGCGCGCCGGGCGGCCAGGATTTCCGGGTTGCGCTCCGTTGCTTCCTGAACCAGCTTGGTGAGGCTCAGTGGAGGGGCGGCCTCTGCATCAAATGCCGGCGGTGACTGCGAGAAAACCCACACGGGTGCGGCGAGGCAAAAGAAGCTCGTAATCAGCAATGGAATCTTCCGTATCATATTCAACTCTCCCTCCCAGCCATGAACCATTCCGGGGATGGCGTGCTACCGCATGACGAAGATGTGGACGATCGCCGGGTTCCCCGCACGCGCAGGGATCGACACTTCGGGCTTAGCGATGGTGGGAGAGTTTCAGATCAGAAGCAGGCAGGATTGTGAAAGAGGACTTAGGGGAGGGGAAATCGACGGCAACATATGTCGCCGCACCGGTGCGCTGGTTGCCACCAGGGGGGCGGCTGAGGAATGTGAGACTTCCCCTAATTCAGCCGCATACTCCGAAGAGTGCCCAGCGTTCTGTGCTTCAGTGATGGATCCCTGGTAATTCAAGAGGAAATTTAGACAGCAAGCTGGCAGTGAGGATGAACTGGGTGGTGTTGTCTTGGTGCTCATCGGGCAGCAAGCGTGCGACCGGGAGCGGCTCGGCACGCACAGCGCCCTCAACCCTGTGAGTTGCACCAGGAAGACCACCAGCAAAAGACAAGCTCCGCGTCGCATTTCCATAGCCTCACACTTAATTCTATAGCAAACAGGGCGCCACAACGCAACCCAAAAAGTCCGAGGACAACATGGGTGTGTATTTTCGAGCAGGTAACGTCGCTTCAATGTTTTTGATTAGGAAGCAGCGGCGTGCTGCCATGTGCGGCTGCATAGTTCCGTTATTGTCTGGGATTCGGCCTGAAAAATTCCGCTTCCCGTCAATTGGGCTCCACTTTGCCGTATAACCGGTACTCGTTGAAGTGCAACCTCCTCACTCCCTGGACGGCATAGGGTTTACCGACGGCCTGCCATTTGGACGTCGGCAACTGTAGATGTAATTCCGGGCGAGCCATAGGCGTGCAAGGGAGTAGGGAGGTTCTTATTGGCCGGCCACAGGCACGCTGCCAACCGACATTTCGTCCTCGTTGCCCTTCTCCTGGGGCAGCTTGGCTTTCCACGGCTGAGAAATTAGGGAACCTCCGCGCACCTCGCGTATTTTTCGCCTGACAAGCCCGCCGACTTTCGGTAGCCTATTATAGTGGTCTTGTTCTGGACACGTTGTCGCAGTCGGGCGCCGAGGCCCGCCAAGGCGCAAGGGAGCAGGTGGCGCAGAGTCCCTGCTGTTGGGACTCTGCGGTCCTTAGTGTGAGGTATTCGTGCGCGGGCATTAATAATGGAGGAATTATTCAATATAAAAGCCGTGGAGTTTGAAAGGCACAAAATCTGCGCTACTGGCTCCCGCGGCAAAGCCGTTTACGGTCAAGGCCCCCGGCGTGCGGAGTTACTGGCGATTAGTAAACAGTAAGTGACCAGGCAGGACCTATTTCCTCGATCCCCGTATCCGGGGAGTTTGCATGATTGCTGACGGGAAGGGCGTTTCCCGGGCCGAGTCCAGCGAAGTACCCACTCAGCTTGGCTTCCGAGTCCGCTATTACTCGGCTAGAACTTCGGATTGCCCCTGCGGATTCGTCGAAAAACCGGGCGACAAGGCAGGGCCGAACTGCTAGCTCGCGGGCCGTTCCCGCAGATTAGAGACTTGCTTCGGCGACGATGCGCGTGCCGTTCGTAAAGGCTCCGACAGCTTGAATCTCACCCATGTAACATGCTACGCGGCACGTATGTATTCCATTCATTTCAAATGCGTCAGCAATTTTGATGAGGGACAGGCGGGATGGAATGCGCGGTACGGGAACTGAAGATCCTGTGGGTAGAGAAGATCCTCGCCAGCGGCCCGCGCCCGGAGCCTCAAGTGTGAGTCTGGGCGAAGTGTTGGCGCGCGAACTGGACCATCGCTCCCGCGCATGTCACGACAGGCAAGTCTCCTGCGAGGTGTTTCGTGGTGCGAAGCCAGCCATAAAGGTCTATACTCACCGCGAGCGAAGGGAGACCTTCGATTGGATCAACGAACTGACCATGATGCTCGTGCAGGTCTGGGCCGTTCACACTCAACCCCCAGGCGAACCAGCGCGGCGTCTCGCTTTAGAAACTCTGACACAGGGAAACGGAGTGATCGCCATCACTCAGAACAGGAAAGTGACGCCCGTTTCTCTCGAACCATTCACTCATTATTAGATTGGCCCTTCCCATGAAAGGAGGTAGTCCTTATGTATCGCTGGCTAACAGTGCTGTTCGTATTCACCATGCTTGCTTTGAGCGCTTCGGTGGTTTTTTCTCAAGCCAAGCCCGCATCGGGAGCCCAGTATCTGACGGTCCAGGACGTCGAGAAGATCACTGGACTTCAGGGAGTTAAACTCGTCCCCCCAGACGCATCGAAAGGGGCAGGGGGCGACCTGAATTTTGCCGACAAGGATGGGAAGCTGATCCTGATGTCTAATAGAAGCCTTTCTTCCGATATGTTCTATTCACAAACCAAAAAAATGAACGAGGCGTTCAAGGAAGACATCCAAGGGGTGGGAGATGCCGCGTTTATCGGGCCGCCGGGCAATTACCCATACTTTGTCGCCTTTAAGAAAGGAAAAGGCTCCGGCTCGGTGGCCACCTTTTTGGGTTTCACAGGGCCCCTGCTGACCATCGATCAGGTTAAGAAAGTGGCTCAGAAGATTGCTTCTGGGATGTAGTCACCCCCGTGGGGGACTTATTCTAAATTGAAATTCGGGTAAAGATCGGACGGGCCCATCCCTCGCGATTCCTCGCATCGCTCCGTCCGAAGGAAAGGGAGGATATAGGTATGCGCGATCGTTTCTTTCTCCAAAGGTTGGCGCGGCTCTTGTTTGTCCTTATCCCGTTCGGCTTCTCCGCCTCCGCCCTGGCCGCCGACTCGCTCGAGGGCACCTGGCAACACGTGAAGGATTCTCCCAGTGGCTGGCACGTGTCGAAGGGCGGCTCGGCCATCCTGACCTTGAGCGCCAACGGGCAGGCGAGCCTCGCCGCCACGGCGCCCAACCAGAACCCACTCAATGCAACGGGCACCTGGTCGCAGCAAGGTGGACGGGTCACCATCAACATTCCCGGCGAAGTAGAGGTCAACAACAAGTCGTTCCAGCTCCAAGGCGATACACTGACGCTGCCCACACAGCTCTCCAGTGATGACCCGGGCACATCGACGTGGACGCGGGCGAGAGCGGAGGGCATTGGCCTGATCTTCGCGGCCTTCAACAAGGCGGTGGAAGACGGCAAGGGCGGCGCCGGGGCAGCCGAGGAGGCAGCCCAGGAAGCGCGCAAACAAGAAGGCGTCGAGCAAGTGGACGTGGAGCAAGGAGGCGAGGGACTGGCGCTGACGGTTAAGCCGCCGGAACCGGTCTCCGTTCAGCCCAAAGTCTACATCTGGTTTTCCAGCAAGGCGGCGCCGCGCACGCCGCCGGTACAGCGCCAGGCGCCCATCTCACCGCTCGCGGCGGACCCCCGCACGCACATCGAAGCGCAGAATCCGCCGGGCGACCCGGACGCGCCCAAATCGAAAACGGCCTTGGTGGTGGCGCCGTTTCACGATAAGGCTTATTTGGCGTTTCGGCCGGAACTGTGGAAAGAGGGCAACACCAAGCCGCGGCCCCTCTCCACCGTCGCCACGGAGGCCACCTTCAAGTCGCTGGGGGACGATCCGGAAGGGGTGGCCGAGCAGCTTAAAAAGGCCGAGTACAACGTCACCGTGCTGATCGACGACCTGGCCACCCCCGGCGCTGTGTTCCGCGCTTTGCAGGCCCGACCCTCGGTCATCTACTTTTCCACCCACGGCAGCGTGGATGACAAGAATCACACCAATGCCCTTGCCGTGGGCGGATATATTGGCGCGACGGCGGAAAAGGGTGTGATCGTGGGAAATCTGACTCCCTCCAAGGCCGTCAAGCGGTTGCACGACCTCCTGGCGAACGAGGGCTTGCCCCGGCAGGCGCAAGCGGCGGTTTCCGTCGGCTGTCAGGAGGAGGCGGTGAACGGGGTTCAGTTCTGCTTTCCGCTCCTGTGGCCGGATTTCTTCAAGGCCGCGCTGGGCGGCCAAGGCGTCCCGGATTCCTTTGTGTTTCTCGACGCCTGCCATTCGGCAAGCTACCCTGCCCTGGCCCAGACCTTCGACCCCAAGGTGTTCCTGGGCTACGATCCGACCGTAGCCGGCTGGGCGACGGCGCGATTCACCAAGTACATGTTTGAGCACATGGTGCACCGCGGCTACTCGGTTCAAGAAGCCTGGGACCGGCTGAAGCACATGACCGAGGGCGCGTACGTCGTGTATCTTGAGGACTCCATTCTGAGCCCTGTCGCCCAGGGCGACGTGGACTTGAAAGAGGAGGGTGCGAAGCTCCAGGCTTATGGGATCAACCAGCAGCCGTACTATCGCATCAACAACCAGGTGTTCTGGCTCATGCGCAACGCCCGCTGGGAGACCCAGGACGTCAACAAAGGCGCCGAAGCCCTGGTGCGCTGCTACAACTTGTTCTGGAAGCCGCCCGGTAAGACGCCCGGGATAGGGGAACCCTTCTGCACTTCGGGGATCATTGGCAATCACACGCCTACCGAGAAAGAGGTTGAGGACGCGCGCTTTCTGGTTTCCGGCAAACCGGCGCAACCTGCCGGGCGGTTCGTGCTGCGCTGAGCTGCGCGGAAGGTAGAAGTGTCCTGGGACCCGGAGCTACAGGAGGAGCCATGAGATATCTCGCCGCGGTGTTGCTGTTGTGTTTGCCCGCCGCCGCAGGCCAAGTACGGCCGCTCCCCGACGTGCCCGGCACTTGGCAGCTAAGCGTCCCGCCTGCCAGCAGCGCGAAGTGGGCCGGTCACAGCGAGGCAGAGGGCAGGATACTCCTGTCGAAAATCCGAGGTCTCGCCTCGCGGCTGCATACCGCGAAGGTATTCAATCCACCGCTGGGCTTCAATGGAGAGTGCTATATCCAGCTTTCTGATTCCCGCCTATGCGTCCCGACTGAACCCTGCGCCAGCGCCAATGCTCCCGTCTCCGGCAGTCTGTTGTTCATATTCCTCTATTTTGCCGAGGGCCCAGGCGGCAAGCCGAAGACCGACCGGGAAGCCGTAACCGAGGCCGATTTCCACTTTAACGATCCGCATGAGGTAGCGCGCGGGCAGACCTTTGAAAAGCACAACGGGCACGAGATGATGTGGCTGCCCGTGGCAATTGGCCAAACCGCGGGAGTCACGCTGTACTATGCCGGGCCGCCGGATCCACGCATCCATGACGTAGCCGCCGTCATCTATTTCGCCAAGAAGGACCGCCCTCTTTGGATTCCGGTGACACGAGAGCAATTCCTGCGGGACTTTATCGCCGACTGCGAAGGCAAGGTGGCCGACCGTCAACGCGAAACCGCCCGGCGCCTCGAAGCGGACAAGAAACTGCCCCCGTGCGATAAAGACTACAAAGATTGGATGGCCGGTCAGGAGGAACGGCGTAAGACACACGAGCAAGCATACCAGACACTGAAGAAGACCGATCCGGCCGCTGCCGAGCAGTTCCGTGCAAGAATGGAGAAGATGGAGGCTGACTTCCCGGGCCAGTTGAAGCAGGGTATAGCCAACTGCGAGGAGTTGCGGAAGAAGATCGCCCAGCGAACGGCTGAGCCCGTGGCGCCGGACCCCGATCTCGAGCGCCTTCGCGCCGAACTGGCCGGAATGACGCCGGCGGAGCGGGCTTCGCAGGCCTGGACCCGAAAAGCCTTCGACTATCCCTCTACCTTTGTCCCTGCGAATACGAAGGACGCGCGGCCGGTGGTCATGTTCAATCCCGACTACTTTGATCTTTCGCGCCCCCGCACCGACATCCAGTTGATCACCGTCTTCCTGGAGAGCGTGCCGGAGAACCTCGTCGAGCCACCGCTGACGGACTGGGACTCGCTCGGCCTGATCCGGCTCTGGCAATTTGTGAATCAGGTGGATTGGCAACGGCTCGCAGCAATGATTAGCGAGTGACCATCAACTCGCGGCACGCAACGAGATCCAATGCCTCCCGGGCCGAGCAAGCCAGCGTAGCGCACACCCCCACCCGTTAGCCGCGCACGTCATTGGCGCGCGAACAGCCGAAAACTCACCCTAGGATTGGTACAAGAAACCCGGTCCGATCATCTGATATAGACTCTCTCACTCTCGGTGGTACAAAATCTCGGTCACCTCAGTGGGACCTCTTGGTCATCGGAGCCTTCTTAGCCTTCGTAGCCTTCGTAGCCTTGGTCTTCTTGGTCTTCGTCGTTGCCGTCTGGGGGGCCGCTTCGTTAGCGAACACCGGCATCGCCAGCGAGAAGATGACCATCGATGCAAACAGGACTGTAAGAAGTTTCTTCATGGTGGGTCTAGACCTCCTAAGATTTGGAATTCGCGATTACTATAGCACTGATCGGGCCCAAGCTTTCGAGTTTCCAGGATTTCCGGTGCCTTGGCCCGGGCCGATCCAGGCCTATTACCTCCCCGTCATCGTTCACCCCAATCAAGAGCGTCCCACCCTGTCCATTTGCGAACCCCGCGATCGATTTGATAATTACGTGGGAAAGAGAGGCAACCTGCGAGTCCGGAAATTTCGGCAGACATGGGGCCACACTTCGCGGGTCACTTAACCCGCTTGCTTGGCGGCCAGATCTCCAATGATTGGGAGCTTAAAACGTTCGTTGTTGTAAGCCTTGTACATCAGGAACAGGACGCAGGCGAGGAAGGCAAGCGAAATCAGCATGCTAATCAGTCCCAGCAGCGCCCACAGGCCACTAAACGGGCTCCAGATCATTCCCATGACGATGTGGCCCCAAACGATGCGAAAGGCGATCCAGCCGATACTGAGATAGATGGACTGGAAGGCATGGAAGCGCACGAACTTATCATTCTTGTAGGGCTCGATCACTAGAAAGATGATTCCGGTGATAAAACCCAAGATGTAAGTGAGTAGTCCTGCCACGTTGGAGGACATTGCCGTCCGCCCTGCGGCCGGCGCTGCCGGACCACCCGCGGCTGAACCTACAGGGGAACCGCACGATGCACAGAAACTTGTTCCTTCGGCCAACTGAACTCCACATTTTGCACAGAATGCCATTTGTTCGTTTCCTCCTTTTGAAATGCTACGAGCCCGCCCTGGCTTGCCGATGCTCGCAGACGTCACGCACAGCGATTGGTGCACCGCGCACGAATTGCGCCACGCCATATCAATCGGGATTGATCTCGTAGGCGGCGCGATATTCCTGCAGGGCTTCGTCCCATTTGCTTTTGGCGGAACTCCGCCTCGCCCAGGTACATGTGCCCTTCGATCGAGTGTGAATCCGCGGCCAGCAGCCTGCGAGAGGAGTCTCCTACCAGTCCTTGACTTTGAGCTTGCTGAAGCAATCAAACTCGGGCAAGCCCACTCCCCGGCAGAACCTCGAATACTGCATAGGGAGGTCGGCATCGGGCCGGAAGAGCGTTTGCCGAAGAATGAAACGGTGATACACAACCTCTGCCGGATAGTACATGGGACAGGCCCTCACCGGCGCGCCACGCCGCCCGCCACGTTGCTAAACCTTCTCCGGCTTGCCAAAGGCCGCGTCGGCGCCAAACACCACGTCTTTGCCCGGCTTCTGTTGCCGCTCGACGGCGCTTCAACCAGACTTGGTTTGGGATGGGTTGGTGGAAGCCGGAGGAATTCTTGAACCTCTAAGGTCCCGACTGGGGGGGATGGTGTCAGGGGAAATGGGATCGACATAGGTAGGCTGTTACCAGCTTTCCCTGTCACACCGCCGTACGTACGGGTCACGTATACGGCGGTTCGGCGGGTGGAGCTATTAACGAACCGTCAATCGTGGAATCGCGAGCGAGTCG